>Ga0134103_1001001_pt1 | contig 29136 bp, 24 predicted proteins | sample 14_taG_2_FD_94445 | JGI IMG/M metagenome (GOLD analysis project Ga0134103, IMG submission 94445) | Switchgrass degrading microbial communities from high solid loading bioreactors in New Hampshire, USA - 14_58_20_212_A1 metaG | ecosystem: Engineered > Bioreactor > Semi-continuous > Anaerobic >...
CTGTATGAGTCAATAGATATCGGGTTGGATCAGAAAGAGGCAGGAAAAAGAGGCCTCACTCCCAAAGTGTTTGATCAGCAAGAACCTACACGGAAGGAGCAAGGCCTCAAAATGTTATCTGTACTAGTCGAAAGGGTTGTGGATGGAAAACTGAACTTCGAACAGCTGGAGAAACTGCTCTGGCAGTCTACGTTAGAAGTCTTTCGACATCTGATGGCGGAAGTCCTTGAACGAGTTGACAAGGAATTGATGAAAGGACGCGACAAGGCCCGTTACACGAATAAGGAGAAGAATCCGCGTTCTATCCAGACTCTGGTCGGCAGCGTTGATTTCAAACGGCGGTACTACCGGGATGAGCAGAAGAGCGACTGGGTGTATCTTTTGGATGAAGCGCTTGATCTGGAACCGAAGAAGACCATCGGGCCAGGCCTGCTTCAACTTGGTGTGACCTGGGCAACTAAAGGGCCTTCATATCGTGATGCGCGTGATCGGTTAACGGACTTGTTTGGCGCCCAAGTGGTTAGCCATGAAGCGATCAGGCAGGCATTGTTGGAAGTGGGGGCCGCCTGCGAACGTGAGCAGCACAACAAGATAGTAACGGAAGATGGCAAAAAAGAAGTCCAGATCCTGTTCGCTGAGGTGGATAGTTTTTCTGTCAAGATTCAGAAGAACAGAAAGAGTGGAAGACCAAGCCACAGGCGTGAGGCCAAGCTTATTGTCTTCCACGAAGGCTGGGCTCCGCGGCACAATGGCAAGAAACCCGATTACAGGCTGGTTAACCCCACCTACATCTGCGGCTTTCAGGAGGCGGAAGAGTTCTGGGAGCATGCCCGGGGTGTGCTTAGTACTAGGTACCGCAACATTGACAAGACACGGATCATTTTCAACGGCGATGGGGCAGAGTGGATCCGCAAAGGGGCCGAGAGTTTTGGCAAGGGCATGTACCAATACGACCGCTTTCACATAACTCGAGACGTTCACTCTGCCCTGCTGTGGGACAAAAAGAGGTTGAAGAAAGCTCTTAAGGCCCTGAGATCTAACGATATGATGAAACTGATCTGGGTAGTAACAGAGGCTTGGGCCTCCTGCTCAGACGCAAGCAAGAAGGAAGAGCTAGAAGAGCTTCGAGAATGTCTCTTAGAGAATCACGAGTACATAGTGGACTACCGAAAGCGCTTGAGAGACCAAGACATCGAAGTGCCCGAAGAATGGCGCGGATTGGGGTCTGCGGAATCGAATGTGAACAAGTTCAAGAACCGCACGGGCAAACGAGGCCGGGCTTGGGCCTTAAAAGGCGTAGAAGCCATCCTAACGACTCAAATTCACCTGTTCGAAGGAACGCTGCACGAGAACATCTGCCGTACTCTGAGCGAAAAAGAGGAGTGGCTCTTGGATAGAGTAACAACCGGTGTGGGCCGCATGGTGAAGCCCGTTGAAAGCGGCAGCACCGGTATCAGAAGAGGCACGTTTCCTGCCAGCAGCCATGGGACCCGGGGGTTCTCGAAGCTATTCAACCGCCTGAACTTCGTAGACGTTTTCTGAGTTAACCGATGCATGCGGGCCTAACAGAGCCTTTGCGCATCTCGACTCCCATTTTATGGCAAAACGAACATCCTAGATGTCTGCAACAGCTCTTTGATGAGAAAACCGAGTTTTGAATCGCTTTTCAGTGTCTTTCATCGCGAAACCACTTTGGGAACCAAGAAAAAACCCGACACTACTTGACACAGTCACACTGGCTGTGGCCGTTGATCTCCGATGAAGACTGTGGTATCCTATGAGGCAAAGACACTCATGGGGGCAGAGTTACACCTATGTCTTTTTCGATGCGAAAATTCCGAAAGAGGTGTATTTTTGTGTCCAAAAACAAACGGCAGAAATGTCGCCCAATTTGGGCAACGCAAAATTTCCTTACGAGTTCCCAGACGATAGATAGAGTCATTCGCCTGACAAGCTTGGACAGAGACGATCACGTGATCGAAATCGGACCTGGAAAAGGTCATATCACCAAGCGTCTGCTGGTTACCTGTGGACTGGTCTCCGCTGTTGAGATCGACAACAGGCTCTACAACACCTTGACCACAAGGTTCCAAGATTCCGAGAACGTGCGGTTGTACCATCAAGATTTCCTAACCTGGCGTCTGCCCAAGGATGGGGCTTACAAGGTTTTCTCGAATATCCCCTTCTGCTTTACTACGGACATAGTCCGAAAGCTTACAGAAACAGAGAACCCTCCTGTTGAGATGTGGCTGACCATGGAAAAGGGGGCGGCAAAACGTTTCTTGGGAAGGCCTTCCGAATCCCTGCAGTCACTTCTCATCAAGCCTCGCTTCGACATGGGCATCGTCTACTACTTCCGGAGGGATGACTTCCATCCCATGCCGGGAGTCGATGTTGTGCTGCTGCAATTCAGGCGCAAGCGCGAGCCTGATGTTCAGCGAAACCAGTGGCGTGCCTATTCACACTTCGTCAACAGAGCCATGAAGTCCGGGTTGCCCTCCCTTTTCACGAAAACGCAGCTGCTGAAGGTATGCCATGACATTGGTCTGCATCATGATACTCCTTTAGCAAGTATCTGTTTCGTGCAGTGGCTCTGCTTGTTTCGATGCTATTGGCACCATGTGCTGGGAAAGAACCCGTACACCGTGTCGGGAAAGTCAAACGCCTGCTGAACCAGAGCCGCTTTTGGACAACACATGGCTAAAGGCAGATGATCGATTGATCGAAAAACCCTCGCGATCCAGAACATGGAACGCGAGGGTTATTTTCTTCTCAACCCCTATAGGGGTCAAGTGCCACGATAGGGACTTCCCGCTCAATCCGTGTTCTGAGTCCCTCAAGCAGCTTGGCGAATTTCTGCAGGCCGTCCTGATCGAACTTCTTGTGGAAAACGGTGTACAAGGTGATGTCTCTCAGCTTCAGGAAAAAGGGAATCTCGTTCAGCCAGAAGCCGTCGAGCGTATTTTCCTCGTTGTAACCAGCCATGAAGTTTTCCAGGAACCACTTGGCGTAGGCGTCTTTTTCCTCCTGCTGATAACTGCCGCGCAGCAGCCAGATCGTGTAATACACGGCTATGGCTATATCACTCGCAAACCACTGGTAAGAACAGTCATCGAAATCAAAGACCGTTATCCTGCTGCCATCGACGAAGAAGTTGCCTGGATGGACATCGGTGTGGATCAGACCGTAGCTGTCCTTAGATTTCGGCAAGCTCTTCGCATGATCCAGCAGTGCATAACCGATGTCAACAATGTGCCCATCCTCCTTTGGGAGGTACTTTTCCCAGCACATCAAATCGTCCTCAAACCAATGGGGCCTCCTGAACCTTTCTTCAGATGGCTCGAAAAGTTTCGTCGCCCTGTGCATCTTCCCGATCGTTCTTCCCCACTCGATGATCATTTCTCGGGTTGGCTCTGCGGGATTCGTGCGGTCCAGCAATCTGCCCTTGGCCTTTTGAAACAGGCTGGCGACGAAGTAGTCTTCACCTACACGGATCTCCTCCGCCAAGTTCCCGGAGGTTGAACGAAAGGCTTTGGCCACACTGACTCCATTTTCCGCAAGACAATTGATCCACTCCAGCTCTCCCAGGACCATGTCGGTACTTCGATGTGAGCTGTGGGTCAGCCTGAGGATGCGGCTGACGCCGTCAACCGTGCCCTCGTACACATAGTTCTCAAAGTCACCTAAACGCCTCAAAGAATCAGCGGCCACACCAAAGCGCCGGGCTGCGTCAGATAGTACTTCATCGGAAAACTGCAGTTCTACTTCTCGCTCCACCAGGTCAACCCCTTACATATGTTGATCCTGCCGATCGTTTTCTTACTTAATCCTTCCTTCCTCCGTCTCCACCTTGTTCACGAAGTCCATGTGGTAAACCACCGCGTGGTGATCCTTGATCACTGTTGCTCTGGTGATGCGGATCGCCAGGATGACGCAGTTCTCGTCACTCTCGTTGTTGGCAAAATCGTACCACGGAGCAAAGGCTTCCCTGAGTTTTGCCCTCAGGGAGGCATTCTTCGGATCCAGCACCCAGCCGAGGTTCTCCCCTATCCCGTTGCCCGAAAACCACTGCCCGCTGACCGCGAAGGCAACTTCTGGGTTGCGGGCTATCTGCTGCATTTTTGTGGATTGGGCCCAAGTGGTGATGTAAAACACACCATCTTCATAAAACGCATCCACTTCTCGGACATAGGGCCGGGGGCTGCCTTCTGCATTTGGTTCCAAGGCGATGGTCGCAAGGGATATGACATTGTCTTTCCCATTTCCGCATCTTTCTTCGATCAGCTGCAGCCCTTCTTCAAACCTGGTCATTTTCATAGTCCCTCCAGAGCGTTAGCACGCGGCAGATTGCTGAAGCAGTTCCACCGGTTGGGTGAATTCTCCTGCCATCCCCGGGCTCTCCCTACTGTGTCAATTCCCTGACAACCGCATCGTGGAAAGCTGGCCTGAAACGGATAATCGCGTCATTGGTCCGCACCGGATGAACCCTGTTGGTCAAGAGGATCACAAAAAGTTCCTGCTCTCTGTCGATCCAGAGCGATGTTCCGGTAAACCCGGTATGGCCGATGGCTGAGGGAGAAAGGAGCCCGCCCCCCGAGGATCCTTGTTTCTGGTGCAGCAGCCAGCCCAAGGTCCGGCGCTCATTCAGCCCCTCAGTGAAACACTTGCTGAGCAATTCGAAAGTGCTGTCGTTCAGCAGCCTCTTCCCATTGATCTCTCCCCTGTTCAGGATCATCTGGGCGAACTTGGCCAGATCACGGGCTGTGGAAAAGAGCCCCGCGTTGGCGCTGACTCCGCCCAAAGCCTGCGCATTTTCATCATGTACTGTCCCCCGCAGAAACTCTTTCCTGCGGACACACCATTCGGTATATACCACCCGGGGCAGTACAGCCTCGGGAGGGTTGTAACAGGTGTCCTTGAGATCCAGAGGCTCTATCACCCTCTGCTGGATCAGTTCCTTGAGGGGAGTGCCGGTTACCGTCTCCAGAATGTGGCCCAAGAGGATGTAACCCATGCAGGAGTAAACCACCTGCGTGCCCGGCTCATACTCCATCGGCAGCTTCAGAAGTTCCGGCACGACCTCTTGAGGCGTTGCGGCCAGCTGGTAGAGGGGCGCCCAGGCAGGAAGCCCCGAAGTGTGGCTGAGCAGCCGCTCAAGCGTGATTCTGGCCTTGTCTGCCGGAACATGGCTTAGGAGTTCTCCCACCTCTGCCTGGAGGTCCAGCACGCCTTCCTCGAGGAGCTGCAGGACTACTGTGGTGGTGCCCACAACCTTGGTAAGGGAGGCGAGGTCAAAGATGCTCTCTGGTGCGACCGGCTCAGCCCCGGGGAAAAAGCCCACATGGCCGAAGGCCGCGGGCCCATACTCTACTCCGCGATAGCTCACCATGGCCACGGCGCCCGAGGCATTGCGCTTCTGCACAAATTCCTCCACAAGCCTAAACGACTGCAGGCTCAAGGCCTCCTTCTCACTTCCCACTCTCCCCAGGGATTTCTGCCTTTCGGGCAGCACGGTTTTTCCCAAAACAGCGGGCATCCGTGCGCCCGTCGCCCGGGGGACATTGCTGCTCTTCCCGTCCAGGGTGGCCAGGGCCATGAGGGCAAAGGCCATGGCCTCTTTCGCATCACTGGATATCCCGAAGTCTTCGTGGACATAGACGGGGCAGTTCAGCCGCTCCCGCAGCATACTGAGGAGAGTGTCATTGTGGCTCCCTCCACCGCCGACAATCACCCGCTCAATTTCTCCGTATGGGGCCACAAAGCGGCGGTACTGGTCAGCTATGCTTTCTGCTGTGAAGGCGGTGACGGTGGCCAGCAGGTCCCAGGACGAAAGGCCGCTCTTGTGCCAGAGCTCTGTGCTGAACGCCGAGCCAAACACTTCACGCCCCGTAGTCTTAGGAGGAAGCTCGCTGAAATACGGATGGCTCATAAGCCGCGCTAGAAGCTCGTGGTTTACCCGGCCCTGGGCAGCGAGTCTTCCACCCTCATCGAAGCTTAAGGCGCCGTCTGTCATCAGCCGAACGATGGCGTCGATCACCATGTTCCCAGGGCCGGTGTCAAAGGCTATGCAGGGCAGCTGGTCTGCCTGGCGGCCAACAAGGGTGACATTCCCGATCCCGCCGATGTTCTGCACCGCAGTCAGGCCATCGGAACTGCCAAACACGATCTGATCGAAGTAAGGGATGAGCGGCGCCCCCTGGCCCCCTGCGGCAATATCTGCAGGGCGGAAGTCGGCCACCGTGGTGATCCCCGTCCGGTTTGCAATCACTGCCGGTTCACCGATCTGCAGGGTGGAACGGCCTGGAATGTGGTAAATGGTCTGCCCGTGGGAGCCGATCACGGCGATCTGTTCCGGCCCGAAGCCCGCTTCGGCCAAGAGCTGCTTGACCGCCGCTGCGAACAATTCGCCAAGCTCGAAGTTCATGGCGCAGATCTCGTCCACCGATGACTCTCCAGGCTGGCAGAGGCGCAGGAGGGCCGTTCTCTGTTCGGGGGTGTAAGGAAGAGTGAGAAAGTGCACTAAAGAGATGTCGCCTGGGCGCTCTCCCACGTGCACCAAGGCGGCATCAATTCCATCAAGCGATGTACCCGACATTAACCCAACCGCATAACGACCCATTGCCGGCATCCTTTCCATTTCGATAAGCTTATTTCAGCGCTGTGGGTATGGTAACAGGCAGCCGTCCTGCCGCCCTGCTCTTTCCGACCAGGACCTTGGCCGTCTCGTCCCAGACCATGGGCCTGCTTCCGTAAGCCGCCACATAGGTGGGCACATCAGGGAATGCGGCCAGCTCATAGGGGGTGCGGGCACCAACTGCGATGACCCTTCGTCCTGCGTCAATAAGGGCGCGAACCAGCCCGGCCTGCCCTTTTTGGCGGTGGGCATCAGAAGTAACCACCACGACCATGTCGAAGCCTTGGGCTTTGGCAAGCACAGCCCTGTGCTCTTCAGGCGAGACTTGGGCAGTAACCGTCATCTGCTCAAGGTTGGTGAGGCCCTGTCCAAGCAGCGCAGCTGCTAAGGTTCCTACGTTTACGAGCCTGTCTTCGGCGATGTTGGCAGCTGTTTTGATGGGTTCTACCACCAAAATCCTGGTGCCTTCCCGGATAGGGAGGCTGCCTTGATCCTGCACCACCGTAATGCTCCGGTTGATCGCTTTCCGCACGATCTCTATGTGCTCGCGGGATCCAACCAGATCAAGCGGAGGCTGGGCCCTGCTCAAGAGCATGTGTTTGACCTTCAGGATCCTTTCCAGGGATTGATCCAAGCGCTCTTCAGGAATCCTCCCCGATTTCACCGCTGCCACGATGGCCTCAAAGGCTCCCCGCTGCCGCGCTTCGGTTTGGCTGATCAGGATCAGATCGGCTCCGGCTTCCACAGCCATCACGGCTGCTTCGACCGTCCCGAAGGTCTCGGAGATCGCGGCCATCTCCATGCAGTCGGTTAGGATCAGCCCTTCATACCCCAGCTCGTCCCGGAGGAGTCCCGTCAGCACACGGTAAGAAAGGGTTGCAGGCAGCCCAGGCGTGGGTTCGATAGCCGGGAACACCACATGGGCGGTCATGATCCCCGACACGTTTTTGGCAATGGCTTTCCTAAAGGGCAGAAGTTCCACTTCCGCCAACCGCTGCCGCCCGTGTTGTACCGCAGGAAGGGCCAGGTGGGAATCGAGCTCAGTATCCCCATGCCCGGGGAAATGCTTGGCCACCGCCGCGACATACCTCTGAAAGCCCCGAATGGCCGCTGAGCCATGTTCGGCTACTCTGGCCGGATTCTCCCCAAAGGAACGCACTCCGATCACTGGGTTGAGTGGGTTGCTGTTCACATCCAAGACGGGGGCAAAGACCATGTTGATCCCTGTGGCAGCAAGTTCAAAGCCGGATAAGGAGCAGATGCGCTCGGTGATGCTCTTGCTGCCTGCTGCCCCTAGGGCCATGGCGCTCGGCGGAACTGCCACTCCCTCCGTTAAGCGGACGACGGTGCCGCCCTCTTGGTCCGCGGCGATGAGCAGGCCGATCCCATTTGGCGACTCCCGGGCTATACTCTGCAGTTCATGGTTGAGCGCAGCTAACTGCGAAGGGTTCTTGACGTTTCGGGCGAAATGGATGACGCCGCCCAGGCCGTTTTGCAATATGAAGTCTTTGAGGAAGGGGGATACTTCGGTTCCTGGGAACCCGAACATGAGCAGCTGAGCGGCCTTGGCCTCAACAGTCAGTTTCTGCATCTGCTTCACCTTTTCTGTAGAAGATGGGCCTATCCCTTAACTCCTCCGAGGGTAAGCCCCTTCACGAAGTATTTCTGGAAGGAAAGGAAGACGATGATCATGGGCACAGCGGCGACCGCTGCCCCGCTCATGAGGAGGCTGTAGTTCACCAGGTTTTGGTCCTGCAGCGTCTTCAAGCCCACGGGGAGCGTAAACCATTCGGATTTCTGGATCGCGATGAGCGGCCACAGGAAAGAGTTCCAGCTCGAGGTGAAGGTCAGAATCGCCAAGGTTGCCAGCCCCGGCTTGGCGAGAGGCAGCATGATCCGCCAGTAGATTCCGAACTCGGATGCGCCGTCAATGCGGGCCGCTTCCATGAGTTCACTGGGGATGGTAAGCATAAACTGCCTCAGCATAAAGACCCCAAAAACCATGGACAGCTGGGGAAGGAGAACCGCCCAGGGGGTGTTGACCAGGTTGAGCTCCCTGACCACCATGAACATGGGTACCAGGAGCACCTGTCCGGGGATGGTCATGGTTCCCACCATGAGCCAGAAGAGGAAATTCCGCCCGGGGAACTCCTTTTTGGCGAAGCTGAAGGCGGCCATGGAATCCAAGAGCAAAATGCCGGTGGTAGCGCAGAGGGAAATCATGAGGCTGTTCAGGAACCAGCGGCCCATATTGGTCTTCCGAAACAGCAGCCGATAACTCTCCAAAGCACCGTCCACTAAGGCTGCTGCCTCTTCTGCTTCACCCGATAGGCGCAGGGGCAGGTAGCGGCTGATCACAGTGGGAATCAGCTTCGGCGGCATCACGTCCACTTCGCCAGGCTGCTGGAGGGATGTTGTGAACACCCAATAAAGGGGAATCAAAGAGATGACGGCCCAAGCGATCAGGACCGCATAGATGACGGCCATCCCGATTTTGGATACTCGGCGTGTTTTCATCGTCTCCACCTACCCTTTGTACTCAGCATCACTGGAGACCAGCTTCGATTGGATCAGCGCAAGGACAATCACCGCGGCAAACAGCAGCATGGACATTGCTCCAGCATAGCCGAACTCGAAGTCGCGGAACGCCACGTTGTAGATGCGGTGCACGATGGTTGTTGTAGCGTAGCCGGGCCCGCCCTGAGTCATCATCATAACCTGGTCGAACACCTGGAAAGAGCCGATGGTGGACACGATGAGAAGATACAGGGTAGTGGGTTTGACCAGCGGCACGGTGATCTTCCACCACTGCATGAGGCGGTTCGCTCCGTCGATGCGGGCCGCTTCATAGAGACTTTCAGGAATGGAGCCCATGGCCGCAAGATAGAGGATGACCCCAACTCCCGGCGGCGTCAGAACCGCCATGATGATCACCGATCTTAAGGCCCAGGCCGAACTGTGCAGCCAGTTGATGGGCTCGATGCCCACTAGGCTGAGGAAGTAGTTGGCCAAACCGTAGCGGGTCTGGAAGATCCAGCGCCAGACCATGGAGATAACGACACTGGAGGCCACGGTGGGCAGGTAAAAGGCGGCGCGGAAAAAGGTCTGGGCGCCCGGCCTCAGGGGATGGATTAAAGAAGCCAAGATCAGGGCGATGGCGACCGAACAGGGTGTGACTACCACTGCATAGCGCAGGGTATTGGAAACGGCCATCCAGAACAGGTCATCCTGGAGGGCATCTCTGAAGTTGCGCAGGCCCACCCATTCGGTTCCGAAAATGCGGTACTCCTGGAAAGAGACGAAGAAGGACCAGATGATCGGCACCAGGACAAAGACGGTGAAGAAAACGAACTTGGGGAGGATGAACAGGTAGCCGGAACGGGCTTTCCAGATACGCTTGAGCATGGGCAACCTCCTGACTGTCAAAAGAGGGGGCGTTTTGGCGCCCCCCAAGTCTTGATTGCTGTCTTCTGCTTTACTACCGCAGCAGGCGCTGAACCTGCGCTGCGGCGTCGTTCATGCCCTGCTCCACACTCTTCTCCCCGGCGAAGATCAGCTGGAGCTCGGCCTGGATGCGGGCATCGATCTGCGCCCAGTTGGGATGCTCTGGAACGGTGACGGCATACTCCAACATCTCCGCCGCCCGGGCCATCAGGGGCTGATCCGCAAAGGGATCCATGGCCTCGGTAGACTTCCTAGACGGGAACGTGCCGTAGTTGAGAGCAAAGGTGTACTGCTCCTCGGTAGTGGAGAGGAACTTGGCGAACTCCACAACCACATCCAGCTTGCTGCGGTCTTTCTGGTACATGACTACCCAGCCGCCGGCACCGCCAATTGTGATCGGCCGGCCGGATTCGCCGATGGGATACTCTGCCACCATCACATTGGGCATGTGGTTGACGCCTTCGCCTGTCACAGTAGCGATGGCCCAGGAGTTCCAGGGCTGGATGGCCACGAAGCGTTCTCCTTCACGAGCAAGAGCCCTGAAGGTTCCGCCCACATCAGAGCTGCCCATCTCAACTGGTGCAGCGCCGTGTACGAACTTCAGATCAACAAGCTTCTGGATGGCGCTGATGGCTTCGGGGGTGTTGAAGCCAAACTCGTCGTTCACGATGGGCTGAGCTCCATCCATGTAGAAGAAGGGCCAAGCCTCATAGTAGCCTGGGAGGATGTAGGTGGAGAACCCGTACTTGTCGATCACGCCGTCGCCGTCACTGTCAAAGGTGAGGGCTTTTGCTTTTTCCACGAACTCATCCCAAGTCCAGCGGCCGTTTTCAGGCGGTTCCACGCCAGCCTCGGCAAAATGGTCCAGGTTGAGCAGCATAACGTGGACGCTCATGGACATGGGGATGCCGTACAGCTTGCCTTTGTAGGTGTAGGCCTCGAGGGCGCCTGGGAAGAAGTCCTCCAGTTCCTCAGGGGTCATATAATCGTCGAGGGCTTCCACAACTCCCTGTTCCAGATGGTTGCGGTTAATGGCGCCGCTGATATCCACAGGGACAATATCCGGCCATGCTCTGCCGGCAATGGCCACGCTGAGTTTCTCGCCCAGTTCGGCCCAGGGTGTTTCGACCAGCTCGATCTTCACACCCGGGTGGCTGGCCTCAAACTCGGCGATTTTACCCTTGATCCAGTGGAACTTGTCATCTTCTTCGTTACCCCATCTTGGGCAGTCCCAGATGGTAATCGTCCCGGTCCAGTTGGCAAAGGCGGAAGCGCTGACTGCCAGGACCAAGAGCAGAGCCGTTAAAACGCACATTCTCTTAGGCACGTCTTTTACCTCCTCGAATGAAAGCCTTAGATGCCAAAAGCTCACCTTAACCACACGCAAAGCAGTTCTTAACGCCGATCCCCCCTTCTTTGATGATATTTTTCTTCGTTGGAAGGTGAATTCCTCCCAAATGGTGAAGAAATAACCTTACTGATCAGGCTGATTTCCGGAGCAAAACGAGTAAATATTTTTGCTCACCCATCAGCACCGATACGTTAGACCTGATGAGGCCATTTTTGGAAGGAACAGGGGGAACCGACCATGATTAAGTATCGCGGCTATCTGCCGGGAGATGAAAGGGCGATTGTGCAGCTGTGGAATGAGGCCCTGCCCCAGGATCCCATCACCTTGGACAGATTCGTGCGCCTGGTCCTGTTGGACGGTAACTTCGACCCAGAGGGCCTTCGCCTGGCCTTTTCCCAAGGCGAGCTCGTGGGCTGCTGTTATGCGGTGCGGCGCCTGATGCCCATGGCTGGAAGCGATTTGGAACCGGAGAACGGCTGGATTCCGTTCTTCTTTGTCCATCCAGAGCACCGCAGGCAGGGGATCGGGCGTGCCCTGTTCGAACAGGCCTTTGACTTTCTCCGAAGGCAGGGCCGCAGAAACGTGTTCTTCGCCTCTTACGCACCCAACTACGTTCTGCCCGGCCTAGACGCACAGACCTACCCGGAAGGGTGGGAATTCCTGCAGAAGCTGGGGTTTGCCAGGCTGTACACGGCCGCTGCCATGGATCTGAACCTGGTTGGCTACGGCATGCCTTCGGAAGTGCGCGAGCTGATCAAAGTGCGGGAGGCCGAAGGGTACTCTTTTCAGACTGCAGCCAGTTCTGACTTGGTTGAGCTGATCGCCTTTGCCAACGAGAGGTTCAACCCCGATTGGGGCCGGGCCATTCGCGAAGGGATCCTGCAGGGGCTTCCTTTGTCCAGGATTTTTGTAGCCCGCCATGGTTCCAAGCTGGTGGGTTTCTGCCTGCACGGAGGCTATGAAGGAATACCCGAACGCTTTGGCCCCTTTGGCGTTGCCGAGGAAGAGCGGGGCAAAGGATTGGGCAAGATCCTGCTCCATCTCTGTCTGAGCTCCATGCGAGCCCAGGGGATGCACGGGGCATGGTTCCTGTGGACAAGTGAAACGAGCGCCGCTGGCCGCCTTTACCAAAGCGTTGGGTTCACGGTCACCCGCCGGTTCTACGTATGCAAAAAGGAGCTTGCTTAGGAGGGCAATCAATGGAAGGGAAACACAAGATAATGGTTGTCGGGGCCCACGCCGCTGATGCGGAGATCATGGCCGGGGCCGTCGTTGCCAAATACACAAGCAGCGGCCATGAGGCGGTGCTGGTCCACTTAACGCCGGGCGAAAAGGGGCACAAGACCCTATCCCCAGAGGACTATGCCAAGCAGAAAATCGAGGAGGGGCACCGGGCCGCGGCTGCCCTGGGAGCTAAGGCCATCTTCCTGCCCTACAAAGATGCGGAGCTGCCGGTTAACGATGAAGTCAAATATGCTTTAGCGGATATTATCCGGGCAGAAAAACCGGATATCATGATCACCCACTGGAAGGGCAGTATGCACAAAGACCACGAGGCCACGTACTACATCGTTCAAGACGCCATCTTTTACGCGGCTCTGCCCACCATCAAACGAGAACTGCCGGCTCACGGGTGCTACACCCAGTTCTTCGCCGAAAACTGGGAAGACCCCTATGGCTTTGAGGTGGACACCTACGTGGACATCACAGACAGCTTTGATCAGTGGCTTAGGGCCGTTTCCGAGTATGAACTGTTCAGCGGGTCCATCTCCGACTTCCGCTACCTCGATTACTACAAGGCCCTGGCGGTCATGCGCGGGTGCCTCGCAAGGAAGAAATACGCCGTGGGGCTGATGCGTCCCAAAGGCGCCAAGGTTCACAAGGGAGATGCCCTTCCGGGCAAGCCTCTCTAAGGGAGTTACTATCTGTGAAGGCGGTTGTGTGATGGAGTCCATACCTAGACTGAGCAACTTGACCACGGAAGAGCGCAACGAAGCCAGCCTCAACATTGACACGCTCTCCACGACTGAGATAGTAGCTTTGATCACTCGAGAAGACCAGCAGGTGATCGACGCGGTCCAGCGGGAAGTCCCCCGCATCGCCGCGGCGGCAGATCTGCTGGTGGCCGTATTCAAAAAGGGGGGAAAAATCTTCTACATGGGCGCTGGCACCAGCGGGCGGCTCGGTGTGCTTGACGCGGCGGAGCTTCTCCCCACCTTCGGAGTGGGAGAAGACCGCGTTAAGGCTCTCATCGCCGGCGGGCAGCGCGCCATGTTTGTCCCCGTAGAAAAGGCGGAAGATGACAGCAGGGCCGGCCTAACGGACTTTTTGGCCCAAAACCCCACGGCAGCCGATGCCCTTGTGGGGATCACGGCCAGCGGGAGGACCCCCTATGTGCTGGCTCCCATGCAGAGGGCTAAAGAAATGGGGCTGGCCACCATCGGCATAACCTGCAACGGCGACTCAGAGATCGCCAAGATTGCCGATGTCACCATCGCGCCCGTAGTGGGCCCCGAAGTGGTGGCGGGCTCGACGCGCATGAAGGCCGGAACGGCGCAGAAGATCGTGCTCAACACCTTGAGCACCACCCTCATGATCAAGCTGGGCAAGGTCTACCAGAATCTGATGGTTGATATGATCCCCACCAACGCCAAACTGGTGCAGCGCGCCGAACGGATCGTTCAGGAAGTGACAGGTGCACCCGCAGAGCTGGTGTGCGAGGTGCTGGAAAAGGCGGGGTTCAATATAAAGGCAGCCATCGTCATGCTCAAGGCCGGCTGCGATCTGCAGTCGGCGCAGGATCTCCTTGCCCAGGCAGAAGGCGTAGTGGGCAGGGCGCTGCAGCTGGTTTCTGATGGAGGAAGGGGCTAGGGCCGTGGTTAAGCAGGGAATTGCCGGCTTTATGGCCAAGTTGGATGGGTACGTTGGGAAGATGCGGATCGGACTCGTCACAAGCCCCAGTGCCGTGGATGGCCAGCTGAGATCCACCCTGGATCTTCTGACCGCAGCGGGCAGGGTCAGCGCCCTCTTCGGCCTGGAACACGGCCTGCGGGGCAATGCTCAAGCAGGCGAAAAGGTTGAGACAGGTGTCGATCCCCGCACAGGGCTGCCTGTTTACAGCCTCTACGGAGCCAACCTCAAGCCGACCAAGGAGATGCTCGAACAGGTAGACTGCTTGGTTTTCGATGTCCAGGATGTGGGCGTCCGGTTCTATACCTACCTCTACTCCCTGCTCTACCTGCTGGAGGCGGCGGCTGAAGCCAACCTCCGGATTTTCGTCCTCGATCGGCCTAACCCCTTAGGGGGAGAGGTTGTGAGCGGAGGGATCCTGGAAGAAAGCCTCCAGTCTTTTGTTGGTTACCCGATTCCCATCCGGTACGGGCTGACCATCGGCGAAATGGCCCTGTTTTTCAACGAAACACGGAGGATCGGGGCAGATCTCACGGTGGTGAAGATGGAAGGCTGGCAGAGGGAATTCACCTGGAAGGACACGGGCCTCCCCTGGGTTCCGCCCTCTCCAAACATGCCCACGACCGATACGGTGCTGGTCTATCCGGGAACCTGCCTGGTGGAAGGCACCAATCTCTCCGAGGGCCGGGGCACGTGCCGCCCCTTCGAACTGATCGGTGCACCCTGGGTTGACCCCTACGCTTGGGCAGAGGAACTCAACAACTTGGGTCTGCCCGGCGCAGCCTTTCGACCCACCTACTTCACTCCCATGTTCAGCAAACATAAGGACAAGGTTTGTGGAGGGGTCCAGCTCCATGTTCTGGACGGAGAGCAGTTTTCGCCCATCTCTACCGCTGTTCACCTGCTCAGTGTAACGGGCAGTATGTACGATGAGTTCGAGTTCCTTGGCCCCTCAAAGGGAAGGTACTTCTTTGACCTTTTGGCGGGGACTACGGCCCTGCGGGAGTTGATCCAAAAACGGGATCAACAGGGGGTAGCTCGGCTTCTGGAGGAATGGGAACAGCAGGCCCAGGACTTCGCCGCGATGAGAAGAGAGTACTTCCTTTATTGAGCCAAAGACAGGGGTGTTTTGATGAGCCAGGTTGCGAATATCATCGCTCAACTGCGGAATGCCTACTCAGATTTTCGACCGGCAGAGCGGAAGGTGGTCGATGCGGTATTAAGTAACCCTTCACGGGCGGTCCACCTCACCATCACGGAACTGGCCTTGGAAGCGGGGGTGAGCGATGCCACGGTTGTCAAGTTCTGCAAGCGTTTGGGGTGCAGAGGATTTCAGGAGTTTAAGATCCTGCTGGCCCAAGACGTGGCCGTGAAGACCCAACCCATCTATGGCGCAATAGAGCTGGACGATGACGTGGAAACCATCCGGGACAAGATCTTCCAGGCCAGCATCACTGCCCTGCAGGACACCTGGCGGGTTCTAGATCCAAAGACACTCCAAACCGCTGTTCAGATCTTGAGCAGCGCTGGCGAGATCCATTTTTACGGCATCTGGGCTTCCGGGAATGTGGCTGTAGATGCGGCCCAGAAGTTTTCGCGCATCGGCCTAAGAGCCAATGCTTTTGTTGATTACCATGCCCAGATCACCCGGGCGTCCCTGCTCAAACCCGGCGATGTGGCTGTGGGTATCTCCTACTCTGGTGAGACGTGGGAAATTGTGGATGCGCTGCAGACGGCTCGCTCGGCCGGTGCCGCCACGATTGCCATAACCAACTATCCATCTTCCCCTGTCGCCGGTGCGGCCGATCACGTCCTTCTCATCTCTTCGCAGGAGAGCATCCTGCGGGGCGGCGCCATCTCGTCACGCATAGCTCAGCTGAGTGTGATCGATACGCTGTTTATCGCCGTTGCCCTAGTTGATTACGGGCGATCGATGCAGGCCGTTGAGCGAACGAAACAAGCGCTCGCCCAGCGCAGGTCAGCCAATGCGAGGGGATAGGCAATGTACCTCTTGGGGATAGACTGCGGCGGAACATCAACGGAGGCTCTGCTGACGACCCTGGAAGGCCGGGTGCTCGGTCGCGGCCATGGAGGGCCCGCCAACTACACCGTGAACGGCGTTAGTGGAGTATTGCGGTCTGTCCGTGAGGCGATGCGGGGATGCTGGGCCCAGAGTGGATTGGAAGAAGCGGAAGCAGTGCCTCAAATCACGCTGGCCATTGGTGTTTCCGGGGCTGGGCGCCCCTCGGAACAGGCTGAGCTAACAGAAGCCTTCCATCCTGAAGGCTTTACCAGGGTAGTGGTGGCCCACGACGCGCACATAGCCTTACTGGGCGCCTTGAGCGGAACCGATGGCGTGGCGGTGATCGCAGGCACCGGTTCCATCGCCTACGGCATCCACGGTGAACGCAGCCATCGCGTTGGCGGCTGGGGCTATCTGCTGGGCGATGAAGGTGGCGCTTTTTGGATCGCTCTGCAAGCTCTGCGCCGCGTTATGCGGGCCTATGACCGCCGCCTCCCCGAAGATCAGGTGCTCCTGGAGGCAGTCAAGTCCTATTTCAACGTTGTTGACCCAAGTGAGCTTATCCCACTGATCTACAAGACACCGCTGGATCGCGGCTATATCGGTGGATTCAGCAAAACGATCGGGACGCTGGCTGACCAAGGCCATGGGGCCTCACAGGAGATCCTGGCCGATGCCGGCCGCCAGCTCGGCCGCTTAGCCGTATCTGCCTTGGCTGAACTCGGTTTGACCAAGACCGAAGGGCGGGTCGCAGCATGCGGAGGGGTGTTCTCCGCAGGAAGATGGGTGCTTGTTCCCATGGAAGAAGAGATCAGGTTGGCCGCGCCCAGGCAGAGACTCACTCTGCCCGATTTCAACGCTGCCGCAGGAGCGGTATTCTTGGCCGCTAGGCACCTCTGCCTGGAGCTCTCGCCAGTGGCTGAGGGATTGAGGGAAAGCTCCAGCCATGGTGTAGCCAGAGATGTGTGATCACTCATCGGAGGCTACACCTCCTCAAGCATCACTTGGATGAGCCACCTGGGATCACGTCGATCTCGGTTATAAACCAGTAGTCGAGGTATTCCTCGAGCGCAATAGAAACTTCTCCTTTGAGGTGGCCCTCGCGGCTAAAGGCCGCAACCCCTACCGCTTCAGTCTTCAGATCGTTGAACTCTATGGAATTTATCTCCCACACAAGATCTGCATACTCTGAAAGCGGGCGGATTTCTTCGCTTACGGAGGTTCTGAAATCATATCCTCTCCTTACATGTTCCTCAACGGTCTCGGGGTGCAGACGGTTGGTTACAACCCAATACTGTCCCTGGGCCATGGCGCGCATCAGGTCGTCAAGGAACCGTTCTACCTGGCTAAAAGGACCCGGAAGCGGCTGAACCATCCCGCATGACGGGCAGATTCGTAATGGTAACAGTGCTCAGACCCCTACCAAACCGCGAACACTTGATCAAACAACTCTGTCCTGCGGATCAAGTATTTGTTGTCCGAGTAGGTGCTTCCCTTGACCTATCTTGTCTCTACGAGTCCGAGTTCAGCCAGCAAGCGGCTGAAGATCCTGTTGTAAAGGTACCCGCTGAATGCCTGTTTGGCGACTTCTTCCGATCGATAGCGCTCCGAGTAACGATCCAAAAAGTCGGGGAAGAGTTCCAGTAAACGGTCACTGAAGAACGAGACCTCCCGTTCCCTTCCTCCGCAGCGCTGGATGAATGACAGAAGATACCCTAAGTGGAACGGGTCGATTGGCTCATAGCCTTCAGTGTACAGTACGAAGTGGCCCACATGACAGAGTTCTTGTGGTCTTCATGCCGAGGATCATGCCATGCCTCCAAAAAGTCCATGTATCCGGACGGTCCACCAACATCTTCCGGCGGGCATGCTTCACCGGCTTGCATACGGGGAAAGCGTTCTCAAGATCTACTACATCCTCCAGGAACACTTCATGTTCCCACTCATCCCCCAGGTCATACACATACTTAAGCCTGCCGGAACGCTGGAGGATGCTGTCGATCTTCACGCTGCCGCTTGATTTCATCGGCGTCTGGAGGATAGACCGCATGAACTCGTGCTGCAGTTCTTCCGGGTTTTTCAGGTAGTACTCGTATTCCGCAATTGCCTCCGAGTTGTCTGTGTAAACAGTGGGATCATCGTCACTGGAAAACTCATGGAGATGGCAGTCCTGCCACCCCATGGCGAACTGTATAACCCGGTGCAGAGTGCGAAACGTTATGCCCGCTGGAACTAGAACCCTCCTCCAAACAGCTGGTATGTCCTTCAGGGCAATCCTCAGCTGGTAACCTTCCATTGATTCGACCTCGCCTTCGATACGGGACCGCACTGTCCCGCAGGACTATGATCACAAGTTCTGCGGCAAGTTCGCTTGTACTTTTGGGAAGCGCGCAGAGTGCTCCTGCCAGCAGAGGCTTTTTGCGCCGCGCCCGTGACTTGTTCCTCTATGTAACAAACTCAGCTCACAGACTGCCTTTGGCCTCCACGGAAGGCAGGGAATATCCTTGGGCAAGCGAAGTAGGGTGAAGCGCGGCATAAAGGTACCTTGGAGTCATCTCGGAGAATCCACCGCAGCGGCCAATGTCAGGGAGGGAAGGCTGCTGTGGAAGCAAGGGAAGTCCATTGTGTGGAACTTGACTACGATCTGCTATTGGGGGACATCGTGGGGTATCTGAGCAGCAACAAGATTTGGGTCCTGGCCACCTCCTCCCACGATAGAGTCACTGCTAGATCAGTAAGCATCGTGAACAGCGGACTCAAGATCTACTTCCAGACCCATGAAGATTACCTGAAGTACAAGCAGATACGGGAGAACAACAGGGTGGCTCTGTGCTGGAACAACGTGCAGGTTGAGGGGATCGCCACTATTGCGGGAAACCCCTTCGCACCAGGAAACGAAGAGTTCATCCGCCTATACAAGGAGTCCCATGGGGATTCTTTTGACAGATACGCGAAGCTCCCTGGTGAGGTAGTTATCGCGGTAGCAGCAGAGCTCATCACTATGTGGAAGTGCATCGATTCAGTGCCCTATATTGACTATCTAGACGTGGATAACAAGAAAGCGACTCGAGTCAAGCAGGAATACTTGCCATAACAACTGCAGGTGAAATGTTGCTTTGGGGATACCCATCGCACGTCTGCCGTCCACGTCACTTTGGTTACTTAACGCCGGCCAGGATCGTTGGCTAGGTAAGGAGGGTCAGGTTTGGAAGACTATCTGTTCAGAACAATAACTGACCAAGACATATCGAGCATGGTTGATCTCCTCATGCGACGGCAGGAACATGAGTCTCAACTGTTCCCATTCCTTAAGAACAGCTTCCTGCAGATGGAGCGGATCGGTGGACGACTGCGGGAGATGCTCGCAAGCGGCAGTGCTCTGGGGGTTGGAGCCATCCAAAATGGCCAGCTCGTTGGCTATCTTGTTGGGATGATCCGGATCGACACCAGAAGCGGAAGGTGCGTCGCAATCCCCTATGAGGGTGCGGCCATCTCAGCGGGCCAACCAGCAGAGCTGATACGGCATTTATATGCTGAGGCGTCGGTTCTGTGGCTGGAACGCGGCTGCTTTACCCACTCTGCCTATGTACCTCTTGCAGATTCCTCATACCTGGACGCATTTTCTAGATTGAGCTTCGGCATCGAGCAAGTCTATGCCGTATTGGATCTGGAAGAGTACAGGCCGTTCAGAAATGCTAACGTAGAGATCAGGCTGGCGACCAAGGAGGACGGCGATGTGATGGCCCGCATGTCCAGTATCATCTCCAAATACCAGAACGCTGCGCCGGCCTTCATGCCAGTCTTCCCAGAGGTGTTGGCAAATATTCGGGAAGGGTTTAGGCGTTCTCTAGAAGACCCGGATACCGTGGTGCTCCTCGCCGAAAAGGACGGACAGGCCGTGGGATTCCACATGTATGACACAGCTTCCCCAGGTGTGATGGTACCGGATCACTGCGTGGAGTTGGTTGTGGCAGGCACCATGGAAGGCTACAGAAGGTGCGGCGTTGGCCAAGGCCTTATGAACGCGGGCTGCCGTATGATGCGGGAAAAAGGATATCGGTACATGACTACGGATTGGAGGATCACGAACCTGGCTTCATCCACATTTTGGCCCAAATGTGGGTTCAAGCCCCTTGCGTATAGGATGGCCAGGGTCATCGACCCCAACTATGCTTGGGCCAACGTCAACAACCCCTGTATTCAGCAGTTTTGAGGCACGCGCCCCGCATTGCGGGAACTGATCAGCCATCGAATTCCCCGAAGCCAAGGCAGTGGCCGCCATCACCAGCCCCAAAACCGTACAGCGCAACGAAACCAGTTTCACAACGTTTCCTCCTCCACTTTTTTCTAAATCATCCCCGTTTTTCCAGATGGTTATCCCCGCCATCTGCGGACATGCCCGACCCAAAACGGGTAAGGGTTTACACGGTAAAACGATCAGGAATCGCCTTGGCGTGGAAGTAGAAGTCGATCTGCTCACCTGGTTTGAGGGAACTGATCCAAAATTTGCCCCGAAGGACAACTCCGCGGTCCTTATGTCCTACACGTTCCAAAAAGGGCAGAAAAAAGGACCGCAGCCATCGCTGCAGTCCGAAGGGTTCGAACCTGCGCCGAGACCAAACGACCGACAGCGGTTGCCGTCGGTCGTCTCGTTGCTCTAGGTCTTGGCGCTGGGAGTTCTGGATTATTCCACCGTGAGGTCTATGCTTACCGGGTTCTCAAAAGACTTCCGGATGGCGCTGATGATGTCGCCATGGGAGTCGTTCAAGCTCATGGTAGCACCTGTTACCACGTCAGCCAGCATAGCCTTTTCTCCAGCAGTCAGAGCTGCCAGCTTGGCCAGGTCCTGCTCGTTGGTGGTAGCGGGATTCAGCGGACGGCCGTTCCGATCAGAACAGTACTTCTTGAACCACTCTTCCACCTCGTCAACGGTCATGCCGGTGAAGAGCTTCTGGAAGGTATCCATCTGGTTGCTCCAAGTACCCGTACCCATGCGGTAGCTGTCGCCGCGCTCCCTCTTGGTCCGCCAGCTTGCGATCTCAGCGGCGAAGTTCTCAACGGTGTCCTCAGTCTTCCCGTCAACCTTGGCGTCATGGTCGATGTCCCAGTTGTAACCGCCTTGGCCGGGAAAGCCGCTGAAGTGCGGCATGCCGTCGCCATCATAGTTCGGAGTAGCCACTTCCAGCTGGTCAACAAAGATCGCTACGATGCGGCCGTTCTCGTCAAACAGAGTATTTGCAAACACCTGGTTGAAGCTGTACACGGGTGTTCCGGTGTCGTCAGATCCCGGGCCGTTGCGGTGCGTGCTGTACAGGCTGAGGCCCATGTAAGCAGCACCTGTAATGTCGAGCGGGCGGCGGTTCTCATATGCCTTGCGGATAGCTTCGATGATGTTGCCATGGGAGTCGTTCAGGCTCATGGTAGCACCTGTCACCACGTCAGCCAGCATGGCCTTTTCTGCATCGGTCAGAGCTGCCAGCTTGGCCAGATCTTGCTCGTTAGTGGTGGCGGGATTCAGCGGCCGGCCATTCCGGTCTGAGCAGTACTTGGCAAACCATGCTTCGATCTCGTCAACGGTCATGCCGATGAAGAGGTTCTGGAAGGCGTCCATCTGGTTGCTCCAAGTACCAGTACCCATGCGGTAGCTGTCGCCGCGCTCCCTCTTGGTCTGCCAGCTTGCGATCTCAGCAGCAAAGTTCTCGAGAGTATCTTCGGTCTTTCCATCTACCTTCGCGTCGTGGTCGCTGTCCAAGTTGTAACCGCCTTGGCCGGGGAAGCCGCTGAAGTGCGGCATACCCTCGCCGTCGTAGTTCGGGGTCGCAACTTCGAGCTGGTCCACGTACAGAGCGACAATCCTGCCATCTTCATCAAACAGGGCATGGGCCATCACTTGGTTCCAGCTGTAAACCTGCGTGCCTGTATCGTCCGAACCTGGGCCGATACGATGCATATTCGAAAGGCCAAAGCCCTGGTAAACCTTAGCCGCAGTCACAGCCACGGGCTCAACCGTCTTTGCTGCTTGCTCCAGCGGCCACGGGTAGCTCACGGGATCCAGAGCATTCTTAACAGCATAGATGATACCCTTACTGGTTACAGTGGCACCGGATACTACGTCCACATCAGGAGAGTTCGCGGCAGCGATGGCTTGAGGAATGTTCTCCAGCGCAGGTGTGCCGATGCCCTTTGTCTCGGATTCCCCGACGGCTTCAACGGAAAGGATCTTGCCGTCTTGCCTTGTGACGGTAACGGTGATCTCTCCACCGAACCCTTGGCCTTTACCAACCAGTGTCTCAACTTCTGCGGCGCCAGCTGAGAATGCCAGCGCAGCAATGAGCAACATACTGCAAGCAAACAACAATGTCTTCCTCATCTTTTCTGCAGCACTCCTTCTTCCCTTGCTTCGGATTTGGATTGGATTCCGCGAGGTCCCGCTCGAGCCGTTTGTGATCGTGAACCTATTCGCGTTTCCGGTTTATAGGATACCATACCTACTGCTTCCGTCAACAGGAATATGGTGTTTGAGTGAACTAAGCGCGCTTGGAGCCGCCAAGCTCAACGGTAATCTCCCATGGACCAACAACCTTAGGCAGCCACACGGTCAAATTGGCGAAATCCGCAACGAGGGTCGTCACCGAAAAATCAAAAAAAGTTCCTGCGGGCTGTTGACACAGGAAGTCATCTCGTGTTAGTATACTAACGAACGTTAGGTAAAAGAAGGTGTGGCCTATGGAAGAGAAGGACCTGCGCATCAGGATCAAAGAGGTGGCTGTGGAACACTTCAACAGAAACGGGTACCACGGGACCACAATACGCAGCATCGCCAGGGATGTGGGCTGCTCACTGCCCATGATCTATTACTACTACAGCAGCAAGAAAGAACTCTTTGATGAGATCATCAAAAAGGAGTTTTTTGACCTAGTGAAAAGGCAGGCATCGCACGTGAAGAGCGGCAGTGTCGTTGACTTCTACACGAAGTTCATCTATGGGTTGAATCATCTCAGCGACTACGATCGGCAGGTCTACCGGCTCGGCATCAAGGTGTACCTGACCTTCGATGGCGATGAAGAACTGATGGGCCTGATGGATGAGTGGGAGAAAGGCATAATGCCCAGGCACAGAGAAATCCTCAAGCCATACATCCAGAACACGCCCAACGAAGAAGCAGTGGTCAGGACGCTGGTGCACCTGTTGGAGACGATGATCGAGAATATTGTGGTGAAGAACCGCTATCTTCCAGAAGAGGAAATAAGAGAGGAGATTGCCATTGTTCTCCAGGGAATTGAGCGGGATCGTTTCAGTTGAAGTCTTCGGACTTCTTCGGAGATTGGATTCTTATGCCCGGAGTCTAACGAACGTTAAGTTAAAAGACTGGGTTCCGGAAGGAGAGGTCTCAAAGGAAATGAAGATGAAGCGATTTGACACGATAGTGTCCTATGCGGCCTTGATGCACCTGCTGTTTTGGATCCAGAGGGCAATTTGCGGGGCAGCAAATGGACTCGCCAAACTGGGTTCGTATGAACGGTTTGATCCGGATAACGCCTATCTGGGGAACGTCGTTCACCATACGGCCATGATGCTCTTGACCCTTGCAGTAATCCTGTTCCTGAACAAGGTGGACGTGCTGGAGTTCGGCCTCGGCCTTGGCGACAGAAAAGCGGGGGTCAGGTACGTTGCTCTGTACACCGCCGTTTTGATCGGCATAACCCTCGTTGTCCATGTGTTTATGCTGATGACCAACTCACTTCCGTCCTACCCTTACCCGCTGAACCGGAGGAACATCATCGGGACGCTGCTGTTCCAGTTCTTTTTCACTGGACCAGCCGAAGAGCTTCTTTTCAGGGCGCTGCCCATCACGATCCTCGTGGCTGAGCTTGGGAGAAGGGTCAATATCCGGTTGGGTATCGGCGTTGAAACGATCATAGCTGCCTTCCTGTTCGCTTTGGCCCACGCCGATTTCTCCCTTTTCCCACTTTCTTTTGAGGCGGATCCTTTCCAGCTCCTCTATGCCTTTGGCCAAGGGCTCATCGCAGGAAAAGTATACGAAGATACCGGCAGCGTTGTGTATCCCATGATCATGCACAGCGTCAGCAACGTTTTGATGGTCCAAACGGGGTATCTGTTTATCCTTCTTACGTGAGCACACGCACTGAACGGGGGGCTTCTTTACTAGTCCGCATCCTTGTGCTTTTGTGTCACCCTCAATGCGCTGTTTCTGGTATACGTCATCCAGTTCTCCGCGTCGCTGTTTGCCATGGTCTTTCTGGTCGCGGATCTGCTGAAGCGCAGCCGCGCATATCTACGAACCGGTAATTGGTAAAAGGGGCCCAACCAGGGCCCCTCTGATTGTATTCGAACCGCAGCTTGAACTCGTCTCCGCCTCTGCCCACCAGCACGATCATGCCTTGAGCCGGAAGGACAGCGGACTCCCGTCCGGACACCCAGGAGAACTCGATACACCCACCATCTCCACCATACACGGCAAAGGACGCACCTGCCGGCAACTCAACGAGAAGTGTCCTTCCGCCCAGCTCTTCTCCGATCCTGAAGTACTGGGCATAACCGTCAGCCCCGATCACTACTCTCCCGTCTGCGCAGTGAGTTCGGGGACGAAATCCTCCCTGATGGAAATCGGAAGGTGCCGATGTTCACGCCAGTATAGCCGTCCACGATCTTGACACCTCCGCAGGCGAAACCAGTGGAAAAGTCATTGTTCATCCTCAAACCGCTCGCGATGGGGCTCATGGCATCTCGACGCGCTGATACGCCGAGGCAACATGGGGGATCTGGCCGATCCCCGGCAGGGGGATCAGCGTGCTGTTCTGGATGTATGTTCTGCCATCCCCCTGTTCCGTAAAGGTCAGGACCGTATCGCCCGCGTTTTGACTCTTAACCTGCAGCTCTCGGGCTGCAGCCCCGAATGCGTCCGATCATCGAGGGGAAGTACGCTCTCAAGACTGGACTGTCAGCAGGCTTTTGTGACCGCGAGTCCAACAAAAACGGGCCGGTCCCGGGCAAAAGGACCGACCCACAGCAGATTTGATATGGTTAGAATTTAGGTGCAGGGTCAATCATCGCTGCCGCCTGGCCAACCCTTGATCCACGTTTTCAGCCAATCTCCAAATTCCTCGTCCATTTCGTCCCAATCGTCCTCATAGTAGTAGGGATCGGTAACCACTACATTCATGACGATGCTGGTAGACCCGAAATCGATCCGCTGCTGCCAGTCATAGCCAAGGTCCTCGATCCAGAGCGCTACCTCTACAAGGGTTTCGTCTTCTTCCTTCATCTCCCAGCCGACGGATGCGCTTGCGAGCCACTTGCCCGCCGTCCACTGCGGCCTTTCAGCGAACGCCTGGCGAATCCATTTGCCGTCGTTCATTACGCGGCCGTAGTCCACAACATGTTCAAAGATGCTGTCCGGGTAGAACGATACCGAATACCACGGCCCCACCATTTCACCTGGTTCGACATCTGCCGCGCCTATCCCCGGCCAGCCTTCAGTCGCTTTTGTGAAATCCAAGTAGAAACCCAGCACGTCGTCGACAATGGCATTGACCTTGTAGGCGCGCACATCTGAGAACACTACTGTCTCATCGAAATACGATGACTCGCTGTACATCTCCTCAAGCTCTGGATCACGTTCAGCGCCGGGGTAAATCGGGATGCCGTCTAATCTGTTCGGCAACCGAGCCGCTAGGGCGGGACTCGAAAACACGCACAACAACAGCAACAACCAACCGATCCTGCCGATCCTCACAGAATCAACTCCTCTCGACTACGAATACGCTCCACGATACTCAAGTGATTTGCAGGATCCTTTTCCAATTCCTTCTTGTCCGGAAGATTCTGTCAGAATTCCCGTTTCATCCAGCACAGCATCAGGACTTGTCAAGGCCCTCGGATGCGGCAATTGGCGTTTCCCTATGCCCTCCGGGTAAAAGCTCCTCTGGGAGCTTGAGTTATCGGCAGGAGCCTGCTTTTGGCAAGCAGCAAAACGCTCGATTGTGAAGCTAGTCGCAGGAAATGCGAAACACATGAAGAATCTTTGCGTAAAGCCGTCCTCTTCGTGAACTTATTTTCCGTGAAGGGCGCAGCTGCGCAGATGGTTCCGCGAACTGCGCACATCCTCTCTTAGGGAGGTGAAATCCTCTTTCACTGCGGCCGGGCAGCCGCTTCAGCATCAAGAGTTGCACGATACGCCGACATCGGTTCCCGACTCGTCTCGAGGCAGTTGTGTTGGTACACCCCATCTACCTAAACCGTGACTGGAGGGTAAGAAGTGAAAGAAGTTCGCGGCAGCAAAGCGCTTACTACACTGATAGTTGGAGTCCTTGCGTTTTTTGTTTTCTTGGCGGTTGCACACCTCGTTGAGACAAACGGTGGAAAAGTCGATGTGGATAGGCTCACCATCGCAACCGACGAAGGCGCTGTGTTGAGTGCCAAACTGTGGCGTCCGAAGAACGCAACCGCACAAAACCCGGCGCCGGCGGTGATCCTTGTCCCTGGCGGCAATGCTAACTTGGAGTACATGTCATCGACTTCTCTTGAGCTCGCGCGGAGAGGTTATGTCGCCGTGGCCATCGATCCATTCACGATCGGCAGATCTGACGTGATCCAACCCACCGCAGACCTGGGAGCGAGCTCGACTCTCGCCTATGTCAAAGAGTTGGACTTTGTTAATACCGACGCCATCGGCATGGTGGGCTGGTCAGCGGGCGTTGGGCGCATGAACGCGGCAGCCATCAACCCAGATGGAACCCCCAATGGAGTGAAGGCACTGTTCGGATTTGGCGCTGGATCGCCCGGTAATCCGGACCTGCCCATCAACCAAGGTTTCTTTATCGGCAAGGTCGAAACCACCTATGGTTTCGGAGTGAACAAGCAGAAGGATATCAACACCGCATCAGCGTTCACTAACGGTATGCAGACGGACTATGTCGAGTTCGCCACTTGGTATGGCGATCTAGCCGCCAACAAGGGCCGCATCCTGTACACCGGGTGGACGGGGCATATCCTTGGCCTGATCTCGAAATCGGGCATCTGGGCGGCATGTCACTTCTTCAATGATGCTCTCGTCCCGGCACCCAATAAGGTCACAAACTTCATCTTCGGCTGGAAGGAACTGAGCACTGCTCTCGCCATGGTGGCTCTGGTCGTCGTAATGGCCGCCTCTGGAAACCTCCTGCTGAGGACAAGTTTCTTTGGGTCGCTGCTCAAGACTGGCAGGCAGGCAATTCAAGCAAAACCTGGCCCGATGATGTGGGGTTTGTTGGCCGCTTCCAGCATCTTCGGTGCCCTCATCGCCAAGACGGCTGTTTTCAACGGGCAGCAGATCCTCAACAAAACCGGCTTTCTGCAGATCGCCAATGTGAACGGCTTCGTCTTCTGGCTGCTGTGCCTAACAGCGTTCGCACTCGTCCTTCTTGTCGCCCGGATCCTGTTCGACAAGAACCTGGACAAAGCTGCCCTAAAGGCGCACGCCAAGACTTCCATACCCGATCTGGTTAAGAGCCTGCTGTTGGGTCTGGCGGTCATCCTGTTCGCTTACTTCTTGGTATCGCTTGGCGATCAGTTCTTCAAGGTCAGCCCGCGTTTTTGGAAGGTCCAGTTCAATGTGTTGACTCCAAAACGCTTGAGCTTGTTCCTGATCTACCTGCCTCTGTACCTTGTTCCCATGATCGTCTTCAACATTCTTCAAACATCAGCCTACTACTTCGAGAACAAGCCTAGGCTGTTCAAATTGTTGGTCTGGGCGGCCAACACCCTGCCGGCGCTGCTGTTCGTACTGTACGTGTACGGGAAGATCATCATCACCGGTCTCACGCCCATTACCAACGCTGCAATGTCTCGAGCAAACGGCTCGATGCTTGATGCACTGCTCTTGATGCTCCCGGTCAGCTTGATCAGCGCCGACTTCTACCACAGGACCAAGAACCTCTACATCGGTGCGTTCCTGAACGCCCTCCTATTTGCCTGGGCTGCTGTCGGCACTGACCTGATCACGTTCCTCGGTTAGCTTTCCAGCGGGCCAGGATAGGGCCCAAAACAGAAGACGTGAAATGGCCCGAAGAACCAAAACGGGTTCCTGGAGGATCACCAGGAGCCCGTTTTCTTCTACTCGCGCGGACAACAAAAAAGACCGGAAAATCCGGTCTCATCGAATTCATAAATGGCGCGCCCGACAGGATTCGAACCTATGGCCTTCTGATTCGTAGTCCGTTTCAAGGCTTTCCACCTATCCGCGTAGACGTCCATGTCCGATTATTTAGCTGGGCGTATACAAATTCTTATTCCGTGGCTGACCATTGAAAACCTCTGACGTTTGGACAAACTGCTGTCAAAAGTGCTGTCAAACACTTTGCGCATAATCCGGAAGCCACGTCATCGAAATATGGCCACCACGGGTCCCGTGGACACCCTAATTTAGAGTCAGATTTAGAACTTTTCATGGGTGTTCGCACCTGTCCGTAATCGTCTGTTACGCTGGCAATATCCAATTATTGATTCCGCAAGTGAACATTGATGTTCGACGTAGTCTGGGTGTTACGTCTCAATCTGATTGAGTAGATTTTGAGGGGTTTGTGTCACAAGAAATTTCCATGTATATGATTCGCAGGAGAAAGTAGCCTGCGATTTTTTCTACCTTTGTTTGTAAGCGTCAAACCAGCCGTACCTTCTAGCTCCTCTCCACTGATGAGATAATGAAGTCATCAGAGGGAAGGAGCTGATTCGTGTGACTAAGGAAGCCAGGCAAGAGCTGCGCGAGTTGTGGGC
>Ga0134103_1001014_pt1 | contig 28705 bp, 25 predicted proteins | sample 14_taG_2_FD_94445 | JGI IMG/M metagenome (GOLD analysis project Ga0134103, IMG submission 94445) | Switchgrass degrading microbial communities from high solid loading bioreactors in New Hampshire, USA - 14_58_20_212_A1 metaG | ecosystem: Engineered > Bioreactor > Semi-continuous > Anaerobic >...
CAAAGTTTTCATGACTTCTTCACGGTATATGCTGTCCTCTTCATCGAAAAAAGCATTATTGGCATTGTTTTTGCGGATGATATCCAAATGTGCGATTATATTCGGAGGCATCTTCATAAGCATGTCCCTTATCTTGGAGAAATAGGCCTTGAAAAGGGCATGAATATCATTGTCAAATCCTCTCAGAGTCTTTTCGAATTCTTCGGTTGTACCGTCTATCTGCAAAAATTCTCCTGTATTGTCATCTATCAGGAAATGAACCGCACCGATGGTATAATCAATACCTTTTCTATTTCGCCAATCAGTACAGCCGTCAAAGTAATCTGTTTCCAGACCGGTATATATTTCAATCCTGTTCTTATACTTTTCTTTTAACTGCTTGGTCGTACTTATATACTCATCAAAGTGTTCATGTTTTATATGCCAATTGCTTTCAAAATTGACAGGAGCATGGCCGGAAAAGCCGAATACTTTAAATTCTTTATCCAATGCAGATTTAATATAGGCTTCAAGTTCCTCTTTTCCGTCATCGAATCTACTATGAGTATGAAATGTGCTTTTAATCATAATATCTCCTTGGAATTTCACTTTTGTTTAATTGGACTACTATCACATTATACCGCATATTGCCTTTTCATAATATTTGTTTATGAGATAAAATATCAAAATATTTCCCGGGAAACATTATAAAATCAACAATAATATTCCATGAAGGAATAGAATATTAATAAATTTTAGCATGTTTTGTCAATAAAATTAAGTTATTTTGCGAAATTGTTGAAACACACCTGTTTATATGGTATCATTTATGAAGAATTTGCTGTATATGAAGCTGTTTAGCGGCCTTCGGATACAATCAATAATGGCATAAGTCATGTCGAAAAGAGGAGATCCCAATGAGTAGCGTGATAAAAATAAATGCGAGTGTTTATTCTCGCATGGGCTATGGCAGAACAAAAAATACTAATTCCTTCTATTTAAACGGTAAATTTACTTCCCAGCAGTATGTCGACAATTTGCAGGCGTCAATGGAAAACAGGGGAGTAGAGTATTTTTTTGCCGTAGCTGACAATATGATATATGACTACCCGGAACAAGGCGTAAACGCTTCAATTCTCAAAGAGATCAACAGATTTCACGAAAAATTCGCCGTTAGCGGTGGAGATATCAAGTCCAAAGTCGAAGAATTGGAATCCCGGATCAATGAGACAGAGAGGCTTATTAAAAGTTTCCTGGAGATGAACAAAGTACCTGAAACATCGCCGGAATGGAATCTAGGTTTCTCAGGTCTGCTTCTTTCTGAAGGCCGGTTTGTAGCCGTATCCAGCGGCAATTGCCGGGTTTATATGATGAGAGACGGCAGATTCAGACCATTAGCCTCTGATGCTGCAAGAGCCAAGAGAGAAATAGAAAGCAGAATAATCAGCGGTATTGATAATGAAGGAAAAGACGAGACAGATGATATTGTGCTGCCGGGGGAAGAAAATAAAGGCAATGCAGTTGTTTCGGATATTTATGATATCGCAGAAGGGGATTCCTTTATCCTTATAAGCAACGGGCTTTATGAGGCTTTAGGAGAAGAAAAGATTGAAGATATTCTGGCGCTTAGAAGTGACAGCGCATTTATAGCATACCGCTTGGTTGATGAAGCAACTAAGAGAAAAACCGTGGGAGACATTACAGCCATGGTCGTTCAGGTGGAAAAGCTTATAGAAGGTCCGGGAAAAACCAAAAAATCCGTCCAACGCGTTCAGCAGCCTAAGCAGGAAGTAAAAAGCAGGGTTGAAAGGCTTAACAAAGTTCCCGCGATAACCTATAAGTACAATAAGCGTAAAACCAGCAAGTATCAGAGTTATATTCTGATTGGAATGGTTTTTATAACTGTTTTGATTTTATTCGGGATCATTTTCCTTATGATACGTTCGTTAATAAATACCGGCAGAGAGAACCTGTCTTCACCGACGCCGACGACTAAACCGACTGTTACGGTAACTCCGACAAATACACCAGATGATTTATATCCTGAAGAGGAGACTGAAGAAACACCAACTCCTACTCCGACGCCTACGCCTCAGGAAGCCGAAATTCGGGAGCATGTGGTAAAGCAAGGCGAAAGCATGAGCGCTATAACCAGGTTCTATTACGGTGATACATCGCTGATTGATGAATTATGTAAATACAATAATATATCGGATCCTAACAAGATCATTCAAGGCCAGGTAATCAAGATTCCGCCTAAAGAAATCTTAAAGGCTCAGTAAAATAAACCGTCCCGGACATGGGACGGTTATTTTTATGTTCATTACTTTACCATACTACCTGATATTCCTGTTCTGAACGTCAATTATGTCTGGCCTTTAAGTTCGACAAATCTGCCTGTCGGCCTCCAGAAATCTATCCATTAAAGTATATCCTTCTTTTATCACAATACCGGTCGATTTTGCGTAAGCTTCCGTGTAAACAGCTTCCGGATTTGTTATTTCCGGTTTTCTGCTGTCATATATGAAGAAAGGAACCGGATCGGCACAATGTGTTCTGATGGCTATTGGTGTTGGATGATCAGGAAGCACCATAAGGCGGTATGGTCCTATGCTTTCAAGGCCATCCAGCAATGTACCTAAGACTTCCTTGTCTATCAGCTCGATTGCCTTGATCTTTTCCTTCAGTTGGCCCTGATGCCCGCATTCATCCGGAGCTTCGATATGGATATATACAAGGTCTCTGCCTTCCTGCAATTCACTCAGGGCAGCCTCTGCCTTCCCTTTGAAATTGGTTTTGATATTACCGGTGGCTCCATTAACATTGACCGACTTCATTCCCGAAGCAATACCGATACCCTTTACCAGATCCACCGCTGAAATAACCGACCCGCAAAGACCGTATTTTTCAATAAACAAAGGAATTTCCGGTTTCTTTCCCTGCCCCCAGAGCCATATGGAATTGGCGGGATTTAACCCTCTTTCAATACGGCTTATATTTACAGGATGGTTGCGGAGGATCTCCGTGCTTTTCTTCATAAGTTCCAGAGCAATCTCGAATCCCGGCCCGTTAGGCAAATATTCAGTGATTTTCTTTCCTGAAATATCATGGGGTGGAGTAAGCTTTATATCCAATGGACCGTCTTTCCAAATAAGACAATGGCGGTAACTGACACCGGGGTAAAAAGCTATACCTTCCCTGTTAAGAGCTTTTGCAATATCTTTTATGAGCACCGAAGATTCTTCGGTCGTGATCTCCCCCGCGCTGTAATCGATCATACTGCGATTTTCATATTCGTCTTCATTGCTTAAAGTGACTAAATTGCATCTAAGAGCGGTATCATCGGCGCCAAGTTTAATTCCCATGCTTATCGCCTCAAGCGGGGAACGGCCTGTATAACAGGTTCTCGGATCGAACCCGAATACTGACAAATTAGCAACGTCGCTTCCCGCAGGCATTCCCTCCGGTATGGTATGAACAATTCCCGCAATACCCGATTTTATCAGTTTATCCATATTTGGCTTTTCTGCAGCTTCCAGCGGAGTTCTTCCGCCTATTTCATCAAGGGGCCAGTCAGCCATACCGTCCCCCAGAATAATAATATATTTCATAGAAGCAATCCCACCTTTAGTCAAAAGCTGCCTTCTCAGTCAGAAGGCAGCTTGTTTAACATTTTTGATTAAAGTTTTGACGCTATATATTCTTCCCGTCCGGCGATGTTCCATACAGGAGACTTTCTGTTTGTACGGCGTATTGACTTGATTCTCAGTTCTCCTGATGAACCGTCCAATATATTCATTAAAGCAGCCATAATTACCGCAACAATTTCGCCATCGATGCCCTGATCCTGAAGTGATACAGCGCTTTCAATTCTCGAAATATTTTCATTTGACTCGGTGTCTTTTTGTGATTTATCGGTACCAAAAAGCTTTGTAAGGAATGACATAGTCTACCTCCTGATAATCATGCGACCGACTATTAGGTTATCGGACAATTTATAAAGAATTATAATTATTATAATTAAATAATTATACTTACCCTGCCTTGTTAAACTTAACACATCAAGATTGACTTAGTCAATACCATTAAGCCTTAGTATATTTGTTCGACATAATAATCAAAAATATCTTATTAATTGACTTATTTCTTTATTGAAAAGTATAATGAAAAAGTAGCCTGATTGTACTCCTTTGACATTTTAAGCCTGAACCCAATAAATTATGAGGATGTTTGATGATGAAAGAAAAAAGCAAGTGGATTACCAATAAATACATAGTTGCCGTTCTGGCAACTTTTTGTGCTTTGTTATGGGGCAGTGCATATCCTGGTATAAAGCTGGGATATCAATATTTCGGAATTACCCAGGGCAGCTCATATGATAAAATATTGTTTGCAGGATTTAGATTCCTTTTTGCAGGGCTTGCCGTGATAATTTTCATGTCTGTTATTAATAAGAAACTGTTGTATCCTCAAAAATCCAGTACTATCCCAAAGATACTGTTATTAGGGCTTACTTATACAACCATACATTATATATTTTTCTATATTGGGTTATCAAATACGGCGGGAGGCAAGAGTGCGATTTTGCAGGGAACAACAACATTATTCACTGTAATTCTGTCCGCTATCTTTATTAAGAATGATAAGCTGACTGTAAGAAAAACAGCAGGCTGTATTCTGGGATTTTTAGGGATAGTCATTATTAACCTGAATACAGAATTTGGCGGGCTTGAAATGTCATTGCAGGGAGAAGGTTTCTTACTGCTGGCATCACTGTTTTTTGGTATCGGCTCGATTATGAGTAAATGGGCCGTTAAAGAAGAAGACAGTTCCACTGTAGTCGGATATCAGCTTATTATCGGGGGGCTGTTCCTTATTATGACCGGCCTGTTGGGTGGAGGGCATATCCCTGTCGTTTCGATAGAAGGCATTCTCATATTGTGTTATTTAGTCTTCCTCTCATCGGTTGTATATTCTTTATGGACTATGCTACTTAACTATAACAAGGTATCAAGCGTAACAATATATTACTCATTCGTTCCTGTCTTTGGGGTAATTTTGTCGGGAATTCTTCTTGGTGAAGAAATACTGAACTGGCACAGACTCATAGCCCTGGCACTGGTCTTTTCAGCGATATTTATTGTCAACAGTGCAACGGATAATGATTAGCTCAATAAAAATTTCTTTACTTTTACCGAATTTCCCTTTTACAGCTTTTTATAAGTGATATGCTTCCGGTTATACCTTATAATGTTGCGCTATTTTTACTTTTTGCTATAATAAATATAAAGCGGTAATTTGGTATCGGGGTGGAGGCTTTAAGTATGGTAAAGATAACAAAAGACGATATCATAATAGATGTTCTTATGATGGATAGTGGTACAGCTCCGATTTTTATTAAACATGGCATGCATTGTCTCGGTTGTCCTTCATCTTCCGGTGAAAGTATTGAGGAAGCATGCGCTGTCCATGGTATTGACGCAGATAAGCTTGTAGACGACCTGAATGCTTTTTTTGAAGCCAGATAAAAAAGTGTATCATAATAGTTTACAATATAATCAATTTCCGTGAATTAACGGTATATATTGAGAGGAGACATATGAAGCTATCTGAAATTGCGCAACTTGTCAATGCAGAAATATGCACAAAAAACTATGATCCTGACATAGAAATATTTTCTGCATGCAGTGCTGATCTTATGAGTGACGTTATGGCGTTTTCCAAGTCCAATGCACTGCTATTAACAGGGTTAATAAATCCTCAGGTAATCAGGACAGCCGAAATGATGGATATCAAGGTAATCATTTTCGTACGTGGAAAGAAGCCTCTTGAAAACATGATTGAGATGGCAGAGGAAAAGGGGATTGTATTACTTGCAACTGATTATCCTTTGTTCGTGGCAAGTGGAAAGCTGTACAAAAACGGAATCGGCGGACACGGGGAATAGATTATGGCCAGTGTAGTTAATAGACTATATCATTCCTGCCAATGATTTTACCGTAGCAGGAGAGGCTTCCAGCAATGTCCGCAAGATTTTGTCCCAGCTGGGTGTGGCGCCGGATATAGTCAAGCGCACTTCCATTGCCATGTATGAAGCCGAGATTAATGCCGTGATCCATGGCAATGGCGGGCAAGCCCACGTAGAAATTGATGAAAACAAAATAGTTATTACCATTTCAGACCAGGGCCCAGGTATAGAGGATCTGGAACTGGCCATGCAGGAAGGTTATTCTACCGCTCCTGACAGTATAAGAGAAATGGGATTCGGTGCCGGAATGGGGCTTTCCAATATGAAAAAGAACTCTGATATTCTGGATATTAAAACTGCTGTCAATGAAGGAACAACTGTGAATATAACAGTTTTTTTTAAAAAGTAATTATTTATAATTGCATTAATGAAGGGACAAATGAATGGAACAATATTATTTTCATTCCGTCACCCTTGATAAATCAAAGTGCAAGGGCTGTACAAATTGCATTAAATATTGTCCTACTGAAGCTATTCGTGTACGTAACGGAAAAGCTGTAATAATAAATGAAAGATGTATCGATTGCGGTGTATGTATAAGAATATGTCCCTACCATGCCAAAAAAGCCGTTACTGATCCGTTGGACAGTATTAAAAATTACAGCTATAAGATTGCGTTGCCTGCTCCGACATTATACGGCCAGTTTGGGCCGGGTTATTCCAGAGAGAGAATAGTTTCAGCTTTGAAGCTATATGGTTTTGATTATGTTTTTGAAGTCGCAAGAGCGGCAGAAATAGTTACCAACGCTACAAAGTGTTACATGTCAAACAAGGATATAAAAAAGCCTGTCATATCTTCTGCCTGTCCGGCTGTTGTCAGATTTATTCAAATACGTTTTCCTAATTTGATAGAAAATTTATTGAGAATTGAATCTCCGATGGAAGTGGCTGCGGCATTGTCAAGACAGGAGGTAAATGAAAAATACGGTATACCTATGGAGAAAATCGGAGTGTTTTTCATTTCTCCTTGCGCTGCAAAAGTTACCAGTGTTAAGGCTCCTTATGAAAACCGGGTATCTAATGTAGACGGTGTATTATCAATAAAAGATATCTTTCTTCCGCTTCTGGATATTATGATGAAGCAAGGGAAAGTAACCTCAGAGCCTTTTTCTTTATCCAGCGCCATTGGTGTTTCATGGGCAATGACCGGCGGTGAGAGTTCAGCTTTTAAAGACGGCAGAAGAATTGCCGTTCATGGTATACATAATGTTAACGATATTCTTGAAGAAGCGGTAAAGGGCAATCTGGACAGTATTGATTTCATTGAAGCGCTTGCCTGTCCTGAAGGTTGTCTCGGAGGCCCTCTGGCAGTGGAAAACCCATTTATAGCAAAGGTAAATCTAATTAATGAGATAGAAAAAATAAAAGTGAATCAGGCTCATAGCGTACCTCAGAAGCATAAGGATGTAAAAGAGCTTGAATGGAAGTCCACTGTTGAATACAGGCCTATAATGAAGCTTGATGACGACATGATGAAAGCCCTTGAGAAAATGAATATGATCGATAAGATTACGGAAGGTTTCCCGGGGCTTGATTGCGGTGCATGCGGCGCGCCAAGCTGCAGGGCGCTGGCTGAGGATATTGTCAGGGAAAACGCAAAAGAAACGGATTGTATATTCAAACTCAGGGAAAAGGTCAACAGTATAGCGCATCAGCTTAATCAAATAGACAGCACAGGGAGTATGAATGATGACGATCAATGAATTGACGCATAAATTAGGTTTAAAGATAATTACTGAAATCCCGAAAAAAATGGAAAAGAAAGTCACGGGTGTTTATACGTGCGATCTGTTGAGTCATGCCATGGCGAAAATTAATGAGGGCGATGTATGGATAACTATTCATACCAATCTGAATGTCGTGGCAGTTGCATCATTGACAGACTGTGCATGTGTCATTATCCCCGAAAACATTGAGATAGATAAGCAGACCATAGAAAGAGCGTCCGAAAAGGAAGTTGTGTTTCTTTCCAGCGAAAAAAGCGCAGCCGTGCTTTGTTATGAGATATTAAAATTAATTAAGGATTGATAATGAAATACTGGGTTGATTTGCATATTCATACTTGTCTGTCTCCCTGTGCAGAGGATGACATGACCCCGAATAATATCGTAAATATGGCTTTGATTAAAGGACTTGATATTATTGCGGTTACCGACCATAATTCAGCACGAAACTTGGAAGCTGTCATAGAAGTGGGAAACAGACAGGGTTTATTGGTAATACCGGGTATGGAACTCTGTACGGCGGAAGAGATTCATCTTGTTTGTTTGTTTCCGGCTCTGGAGCAGGCCCGGACTTTTGAAAACCTCGTCTATTCTAATCTATATCCAATTGAAAACAGAGAAGATATTTTTGGCCCACAAATACTAATGGATCATGAGGATAATGTGATCGGCAAGGAAACCAGACTACTTTCCGGTGCCTGTAAACTGGATGTTGAAACAGCGATAAAAGAAGTAAGGCGCCTTGACGGTGTCGTCATTCCCGCCCATATAGACCGGCAGTCATACAGTATGCTCAATACCCTGGGAACGATTCCATCCGAATACTTTTTTAAATATCTGGAGTTATCCAAAAACTGTTCCATTGATAAATTCTTAAATGAAAATCCCTCTCTTGGTCCATACTATTATATACATTCATCCGACGCCCATTTTTTAGGCGATATACTGGAACAGGAAGTTTCCCTGGACCTTAATGACAGAACAATTGAATCTCTGCTGGGTTTATTAAGGTAGTTATAAACAATGAAATCACTTTGTTAAACTTGTGTTATAATTGTACTGAATTATGGTTACATTATTTGGAGGTTTCCATGAGTACGAACTATGAAATAAAAAAAGCAGAATTCTTAAATAGTGATACCTTCTTATTCACTGTCCGGTCTGAAATAATATCCAAAAAAGCGAGACCTGGTCAAATAGTATATATAAAATGCGGAGATGAAGGAGGAGTTTTTCTCAGAAGACCTATAAGTATCTGTTCGGTTGACCGTGAGAAGGGAACCTTTGATATTGTCATTCAAATCAGAGGAAAAGGGACCAAAATCCTATCAAAATACAAAGCCGGAGATATGATAGATATTATGGGGCCGCTGGGACAAGGCTTTTCTTTATATCCGAAACATAAAAAGATAATAGTCATAGGCGGAGGAATAGGAATTTTCCCGCTTCTGCAGCTTCTTAAGGATCATCCTGCCGGGAATAAAAAAGCTATATTGGGTTTCAGAAATAAATCCTGTGTCATATTGGAAGAAGAATTCCGAAAGGCATGCAATCAGCTTCTTATAGCCACTGATGACGGAAGCTACGGTGAGAAGGGGTTTGTAACCGATATTCTGAAAAAAGAGCTGGATAAGGAACCTGCTGATATGCTGTTTTTCTGCGGGCCTCTGCCCATGATGAAACTGGGGGTAGGAATAGCGAATGAGTATAATATCCCCTGCGAGGTCTCAATGGAACAGCGTATGGGATGTGGAATAGGAGCTTGTCTGGCCTGTGTGTGCAAGACAAAAAACGGAGATGATTGGGAGTATACACAGGTTTGCAAAAGAGGACCCGTTTTCAGCGGAGATAAAATAATTTTTGACTAAAAAAATTATAATGCGAGGGTTGGATCAATGAGCGGGAATATAGATCTCAAAGTGAATATTGGAGGATTGGAACTTAAGAATCCTGTTATAGCGGCTTCCGGCTGCTTCGGATTCGGACGGGAGTACAGCAGGTTTTTTGATTTAAATAGTCTAGGAGGAATAGCGGTCAAAGGGCTGACACTTCAGCCCCGGAAAGGAAATCCTCCTCCCCGTATAGCAGAAACTCCTTCCGGGATTCTGAACAGTATAGGACTTCAGAATCCCGGAGTTCAAGCCTTTATAGAAAAAGAGATCCCGTTTTTGAGAGGATTTGATACGAAAATAATCGCAAATGCTTCAGGCAGTACCGTCGAGGAATATGAAAAGATGGTTGAGATACTGTCGGATGCCGATATTGATGCCATTGAACTTAATCTTTCATGTCCTAATGTCAAAGAAGGCTGTTTGAGTTTCGGCAGCTCCCCTCATGGAGTAAGAGAGGTCGTTTCCAGAGTTAAGAAATATGCGAAAAAGCCTCTTATAGTAAAGCTGTCACCAAATGTAACAGATATTGCCGAAATTGCAAAAGCTGCGGAAGAGGCGGGTGCTGATTCGGTTTCATTGATAAATACCATTCTCGGTATGGCAATTGATGCAAGAACCAGAAGGCCAGTATTGGGAAATATTACAGGAGGCCTTTCCGGGCCTGCCATAAAGCCTATAGCATTAAGAATGGTATATGAGGTGTCCAAAGCAGTAAAGATTCCTGTTATCGGCATGGGTGGCATCACCAACGGTACCGACGCTGTAGAATTCCTTCTGGCGGGAGCAACAGCGGTGATGGTGGGATCTGCTGGCTTTGCAAACCCTATGGCCTGGGTGGAGACCATAGAAGGCATCGAAGCGTATATGGCCAACAACTCTGTCAACTCAGTAACCGAGCTCATCGGTGGTCTGATTGTATGATGATATGTTTACGGATATAATTTCCTCGGAGGCAAAATATGAATCAAGTATTGATTGACTATCTTTTTAAAACAAATGCTATTCGGGTTTGCCCTAAAGACAAGCCTTTTTGGTATACCTCAGGCAGAATAGGGCCATATTATGTGAATACCCATTTTTTATTCGGCAGCGAAAAGAAGGCCAATGCCTTTCTGGCTGACATTGACAGATTGATGAGCGACAAATCCTCATGCTCAGGTGAGATACACAGAATATCAAAGAAAAACTATCAAACCGATGAGATATATAAAGGAACCATTGATGCTCTCGTAAACTATATAAAAGAACATATTAATGCAGATGAGATTGATTATATATCCGGAGGAGAAAGACGGGACTGGTTTTTTTCATTTATGGTGGCTGACATTTTGGATAAGCCTCATATTACTTTGTTTAAAGATTTGTCAGCCATTGTGTATAAAGACGGAAAATCGGCGGAAGCCGGAAATTTCAACGGAGAAAAAGTACTGCACATAGCTGATTTGATTACAACAGCTTCAAGTTACGAAAGAGCCTGGGTTCCCGCTGTCAATAAGCTGGGTGCCGTTGTGAAATGGAGTCTCGTGGTGGTGGACAGGCTTCAGGGCGGAAAGGAAGTATTGGCTCGTCTGGGTGCAGAATCCCATGCCCTGGCTGCTATTGACCCTCAGGTATTTATTATGGCGAATGAAAGCGGATATATAGACGAGTCGCAGTTAAAACTGGTTCTGGGATATATGAGGGATCCTGAAAATTCGATGAAAGAGTTCCTGGAGAAAAATCCGAACTTTCTTTCAGAAGCCCTCAAAGGAGATGAAAAAACCGCTCAGCGGGCCCGTTTGCTTATTGAGAACGATTTTTATAACGTAAGTACGTTTTTTAAAAACTGATTTAATTAAAATAGAAGTCTTTTTATTATGGAACTCCGACTAAACTGTCCTTTTGAGCGGAGCGAAGAGTCTTATAAATTACATACAACCGAATTTGCGAAAGAGGAACATATGAAATTGCCCGAACCTTTTAAAGAAAACTTCAGAGCCTTAATGGATGCTGATGAATATGAAAAATTCATGGCATCCTTTGACGGCAGACGATATTACGGCATACGTGTTAACACTTTGAAAATAAAGCCGGATGATTTATTAGCTCTCCTGGGTAAAAAACTTGAGCCCATACCATGGATTTCCGAGGGCTTTTATTATTCTGAAGGGGAAGCCTTTGGAAAGCTTCCCGAATATCATGCCGGGCTGTACTATATCCAGGAACCCAGCGCCATGATGCCGGCGCAGGCTTTGTGCCCCCAGCCGGGGGAGAAAGTGTTGGATCTTTGCGCCGCACCCGGTGGAAAGACCACTGCTTTGGGATGCAGGATGCAAAACAAGGGCCTGATTGTTGCAAATGACATCAGTCCCAAACGTGTCAAAGCGTTGGTCAAAAATGTGGAACTTATGGGTCTTACCAATACCTTTATTGTTAATGAAAGTCCGGAAAGACTCAGGCAGATTTACCCCGAGTTTTTTGACCGTATACTGCTTGACGTTCCCTGCTCAGGGGAAGGCATGTTCAGAAAGGACAGGGAAGCGGCACAAAGCTGGTCAAGGTATAAGAGCGACGAATGTGCCGCCATACAAAGGGAAATTGTGAAGTCAGCCTATGAAATGCTGAAACCCGGAGGTACCATGGTGTACTCCACCTGTACCTTCAATCCCCGTGAGAACGAGGAGAATATTGAGTTTTTCATAAAAAATTATGAGCTTATGATTGATAAACTGGAACCCATAGGAGGTTTCGAGCCGTCCCGGAGTGAATGGACCCAATCGAAAGATCCGACACTTAGCGGAGGCTTAAGGTTATGGCCTCACAAAGCTGAGGGAGAGGGACATTTTGTCTGTCGGCTGATTAAAAAAGGCAATAAAAAGGATAATGAAGAGATTGGTCCGGAACTGAGATACACCTCAAAAGAAGCAGAACAGGCGGCCCAGGCATTTTTTGAGTTTGCCGGGGAAAATATGAATACAGTTGTTCAAGGGATATTTCATCTTAAAGGCAGCAGTCTGTTTAAGCTACCTCATTATCTTAATGAGGTACCTCATATAAAATGGGAGAAGGCAGGGTTATATCTGGGGGAATACAAAAAAGGCAGGTTTGAGCCGTCCCAGTCCCTGGTTATGGCATTAAAAAAGGAAGACTTCAAAAGGATAATAAGATTTGAAAAGAATGACCATAACATAATAAGATACTTAAAAGGAGAAACGCTTTTTAATGATGGAGAAAACGGGTTCGCAGCCGTATGCTATGAAGATTTCCCCTTAGGCTGGGTAAAACAGGACGGACAAATGCTCAAAAACATGTATCCAAAAAGCTGGAGGATGATGTAATGCCAAAACTGCGTCTGGATAAATTCCTGAAAGATCAGGGCATTGCTGTCCGTAGTGAAGCCAGGGGCCTGATAAAAAAAGGATTGGTTACAGTTAATGATACCATCGTTAAAGATCCCGGAATTCATGTTGATACCGAAAACGACACCATAAAAGTAAGAGGTGTCCCAATCGAGTACCGGCAGTTTGTTTACTATATGTTGAACAAACCTAAGGGAGTGATCACTGCCACCGAGGATAAGACTCTTAAGACTGTCCTGGATTTGTTTCCGGATGAAATAAGACGAAGGGGAGTTTTCCCGGTAGGCAGGCTGGATAAAGATACCGAAGGACTTTTGCTCATAACTAATGACGGGGCATTTGCTCATAATCTGTTATCGCCTAAAAAAGGCGTCAAAAAGCTTTATGAGGCATTATTGGATTCATTTCCGGGAGAAGAGGCCATAAAGAAATTTGAAGAAGGCGTTTATATAGGTGATAATTACACGGCACTTCCCGCTAAACTCGAATATATTTCAAAAGAGCCTGTCAGAGCGTTGGTTGAGATATATGAAGGAAAGTATCATCAGGTTAAACGTATGTTTAAGGCAGTAGGGGCGACTGTACTGGAATTAAAACGGCTGAGAATGGGGGATGTATGGCTGGATAAAACCTTAAAGCCCGGTGAGTTCAGGGAGCTTACCACTGAAGAAATATCAAAGCTGTCATAAACCGGAAGGACGTTTCGAAACCACAGAAACAACGCTTTTTGCCATTGCGGCTTATTCAGCGGTCTCGGGTATTCCTATGGCATATGCCATAAAAATGTCAATTCAAGGAGTTATGTCATGGATAAACAAACACAACAAAAACTAAATATGATGCTTCAGGGAATAGCTTTTCGCATGACTGATGAGATAGAATACTTTGAAGGATTAACAGGGGAATTTAAGTCGGGAGTAAGAACTTTTCCGTTAACCTGTGTTTTGGAAAACGACAGATTTAAAATTAATTTTGAGGGAAGAAGCATTGAGACGGTTCCGGATAAAATTCCCGAGCTTATCTCAGGTTTTTCCGCACCTTATGAAAAGGTAAGTATCTATTATAAGAGTCGTGGAGAAATGCTTATCATCGAGGCAGACAATAAAAATGTAACAATGAAGACTAAGGTGTTGGAGGAAGACAGAGAAAATATTTTAAAGGGTCATGCCGAAGGAGGAGCTGTCACAACAAACCGCGATTACCTTATAAAACCAGGAAAAGCCGATAAACTCCTGAAGGCTATCGGAATAATGGCGGAAAACGGTAAGATTAAGAATGACATGATCCGCAAATATAATCAGATTGACCATTTCGTCGAACTGATAGAACCCATGCTGAAAGATCTGATGAAGGACAGAAACGAGCTTAAAATAGTGGACTGCGCCTGTGGAAAATCTTATTTGTCTTTTGTGCTGAATTATTATTTAAGAGAAGTTTTGAAAATGAACTGCAGGTTTACCGGTATAGATATATCCGAAAACGTTATAGAATCCTCCAGAAAGATCGCTGACAGTTTAGGATACAGAAATATGAGTTTTATAAAAGGGGACATACGCACCTTGTTATATGAAAATGAAAAGGGAGAAACAACGCAGCCGGACCTTGTTATCAGCCTTCATGCCTGCGATGTGGCGACAGATTTTGCTTTGGCTTACGGTATAAGAAACAGGGCAAGGGGTATCATAGCGGTACCATGCTGCCACAGTGAGCTTCTAAACCAATACTCGTATGAACCTTTTGAAGAGATAATAAAACATGGAGTTTTCAGGGCGCGCCTTGCTGACGTTCTGACAGACGGTTTACGGTGTATGATATTGGAGGCTTTTGGATATGATGTATCGGCGGTCGAATATGTCTCGCCTTTGGATACGCCGAAAAATCTTTTAATAAGAGCCATTCTCACCGGAGGGTTCAAAAAAAGAAAATACAAGGAATGCCTGGATATGGCTGAAAAACTGAATGCAGAACCAATGTTGATAAGACAGACCAAAAGATAGCCAGGGACAGAAAAGGTGAAATACCGGCACGGATGTCCCGGCCTGTCCCTTATAATTGTGTCCAAGTTTATTGAATGGGAAATTCAAAGGTAAATAATGGTTTGAAAAAAACGATAAAACTTTGCTTGACAATGATTAATGACTTAAGTATAATAGACAATGCAGCGAAAAAGCCGCTGAAAAACATAAGTTTGCGGGTGTAGTTCAGTGGTAGAACTCCAGCCTTCCAAGCTGGCCGTGAGGGTTCGATTCCCTTCACCCGCTCCACAAAGCCTCAAGTTAAACTTGAGGCTTTTTTCGTTATTTTACCTCAACTGTCATCCTGAGCATAGCGAAGGACCTTTCAAGTAAACACAAAAGGTTTTTGAATAACATAAAAGGTATTGAACCATGCTTGTAATGTTGTGTACTTGCTTTCGATGACGAGTGATGTATAATATTATAAAATTGACACTTTTTAGGCTGGTGTTTTATGAATTACGGTTTTGTAAGGGTTGGGGCAGCTGCTAATGAACTTAGAGTTGCCGATTGCGAATTTAATGCGGAAAAAATTATTGAGATTATAAAGGATGCCCAAAAAAAGTCGGTAGAGTTTTTGGTTTTTCCTGAACTGTGCATAACCGGCTATACCTGCGGCGATCTGTTTTTTAAGGACACTTTGCTGAAAGGAGCAAAAGAAGCCCTGATTAGAATTACAGAAGCGACAGGCGGTGCAAGCATGGTTTCTGTAGTGGGGCTTCCCATGGCGATTAACGGACGTATATACAATTGTGCCGCGGTATTGCAGAATGGAAAAATACTGGGCTTTGTGCCAAAGACTAATCTTCCGAATTACAATGAATTCTATGAGAATCGCTGGTTTAACGGAGCCGATCAGCTCGATGTGGATGAAATATATTTTAACGGTCAGTATGTGCCGGTGGGAGCCGATTTGGTTTTTACCGCAAAGGATCATGACGAACTGGCATTTGGAGTAGAAATATGCGAAGACTTATGGAGCATTCTGCCTCCCAGCAGTTTTCTCTCTCAGAGCGGTGCTGCTCTGATATTTAATTTGTCAGCCGGCAATGAACTGGTCGCTAAGGGAGAATTCCGCAAAAACCTTGTAAAGAGTCAATCCTCCCGGTGTGTGGCCGGTTATGTTTATGCCTCGGCCAATTCATGTGAATCTACTACCGATTCGGTATTTTCCGGACATCTTATGATAGCCGAAAACGGTAATATTTTAAAAGAATCAGAACGTTTTTTCTTTGAGAATAAACTGGAAATTGCGGATATTGATCTGGACAGGCTGCTATATAATCGCCGGATTCTGCAGCCGTCCAGGAGAAGCATAATAAGCAAAAGCTTCCGAATTATAAACTTTGATTATGACTCCCTGCCTCTGGATGGCGAAATACAAAGAAAAATTGATAAACATCCTTTTGTTCCTGAAAATACCGGTGAGCGGGATGAAAGGTGCGAAGAAATTCTATCCATACAAACTCTTGGACTGATGAAACGAATGAAGCACACCAATACCCAAAAACTTGTTGTGGGTATTTCAGGTGGTCTTGATTCAACTCTTGCCCTTATTGTATCGGTGAGGGCAATGATTAAGCTGGGATTGCCATTGAGCAATTTGATCGCCATTACCATGCCCGGATTTGGTACCACCGACAGAACTTTTGACAATGCGGTTAGTTTATGCAAGGGGTTTAATACTGATTTAAGGATAATAAACATTAAGGATGCCTGCCTGCAGCACTTTAAAGATATCGGTCATGATAAGGATATCCATGACACGACATATGAGAATGTTCAGGCAAGGGAAAGAACACAGATTTTAATGGATGTGGCAAATAAGGAAGGCGCCCTGGTCGTGGGAACCGGTGATCTTTCGGAGATCGCTTTAGGCTGGAGTACCTATAACGGAGATCATATGTCAATGTATGCCGTTAACTCAAGTGTTCCCAAAACTCTTGTCCGCCATATAATCAAATGGTATGCCGACTATGAGGCTGCTGAAAATATAAAAAGAATTCTTCTCGATATAATTGATACACCAATAAGTCCGGAGCTTTTGCCACCTTCCGATACAGGTGAAATAGTACAAAAGACAGAGGATATTTTGGGTCCCTATGAAGTGCATGACTTTTTCCTGTATTATATGCAAAGTTACGGAGCGGGACCGGCTAAACTGTTATTCATGGCAGAAAATGCCTTTGCAGGACAATATACCTATTCTCAGCTAAAAAACTGGCTGACGGTATTTTGTAAGCGGTTTTTCTCTCAGCAGTTCAAACGTTCATGTATACCCGATGGCCCAAAGGTGGGTACGGTATCTTTATCTCCCAGAGCAGACTGGAGGATGCCAAGTGACGCATCAGTACAGTTATGGCTTTCGGAATTGGAAAAGCTATAGAACTGATGACGGGTTGAAGATTACAGGAGTTATTCAGCCAGGTAAAACAACTGATGACTCCTGTTTCTTATGGATCCCTATGATAAAATCGATCTCTGTGTACAGTTTATCCAATGTGTTAAGCCTTTCGATACCTTCTCTTGGTGTTCGCCAATAATATGGAGTCATGGTAAGAAGGTCGGCGATATCTTCACGGGAGTCAAGCTCAATAAAACCGTTAATGCGAATTCTTTCTTCCAATTTGAACGATGGGAGCGCAGGCTCTTTTTCATCATTCTCATAAGGCTTTTCATAAAGAACGGATTTTAGTTCATATAGGTGCCTTTTGCCGGGTATTACGGTTACAAGTAACCCATCCTTTTTCAAAACTCTGCTGAACTCCGAGTCATTGGAAGGGGCAAAAGCATTCAGTATATAATCGGTTTTTCCGGTCATAAGAGGAATTTTGAATATTGATGCCACGACAAAGCTTATTTCTTTATTTCGTCCGGCAGCTAAACGGATCGCTTCTTTTGATATATCGATTCCATAAATCGAACAGTTTATTAAAGTTTTTTGCAATGATTTTCCGATACAGTCGGTGTAATAGCCGTCTCCACAGCCTGCATCCAGTAAAACAGGGTTATCGTCTCTTGATTTGATCTTTTGAGAAAATAAATCACAGAGTCCATCAGCTAACAGCTTGTAATAACCTTTGTCCAAAAAGCGTTTCCGGGCTTTTGCCATGTCTTTGTTATCACCGGGGTCTTTGCTGTTTTTATCCTTACTTAAGAGCAAGTTTACATAGCCTTTTCCTGCTATATCAAAACTGTGTGAATTCTTACAGGCAAGACTTTTTTCTTTCTTCAGCAAAGGTTTATGGCATACAGGACAAATAAGATGTTCGATATTTTTCATAAGAACCCCTTATAAATACAAATACCGAGCTGATTATATCCCATCGATAGTTGTGATTCAAGGAGTCCTGATTATAATCCGCTCTAAATATTTGACATAATATATGCTAGTATCTATAATAATTACTAATATATAATTATTTCTAGATGAATACTCTGTCGATGACGGGAATGTGAAGCCATGATTTGCATTACAGAGAGAAAACCGTATGGTGAAAGGTTTTTTGCAATAATGCTTCGTCCCACCCCTGAGACTTAAAGCCGATGAGGCTTACGGTAGTCGCGATATAGACTAAAAAGCCGGGTTCAATACCTGATATGTTTAAGGATTGTTATTGAACCAATACGGGTGGTACCGCGGATTGTTTAATGTCCGTCCCAGTTTTTGGGGCGGTTTTTGTTTCTGTACAAAAAACAACAGCCATTCTTGGCATTTAATGATCGTACGGGAAACAGCCTTACATTGATGTCGAATTTATATTAAAGAGGGTGCGCAATGTATTTTTCAAAGATGTTTTTGCCGACAATGAGAGAGGTACCGGCAGAAGCCGAGATCATGAGCCATAAATTGATGCTGAGAGCCGGACTTATCCGCAAACTGGCATCAGGCATATATTCTTTTCTGCCTTTGGGATTACGCGCGCTTAAAAAGATTGAAAACATTATCAGATCTGAAATGGATAGGAGCGGGGTACAGGAACTATTGATGCCAACACTGCTTCCTGCCGAGAGTTTTTGCCAATCAGAAAGATGGGAAGATTTCGTCCAGGATATGTTCACATTAAAAGATCGCAGTGGCAGAGATTTCTGCCTGGGGTCTGCCTATGATGAAATCTTTGCAGAAACAGTCAGAAACAGTGTGCGCTCTTATCGCAACCTGCCGTTGATTCTGTATCAGATACGACCACAATATCATGATGAAATACGTCCGAAGTTCGGTGTTCTGCGTTCCCGCGAATTTATAGTGAAAGACGCCTATAGTTTTGACCGTGATAAAGAAGGGCTTGATATTTCATACAAACAGATTGATAAAGCCTACAGGCGGATTTTTGACCGGCTGGGACTGGATTATAAGGTGGTTGAAGCTTACTTTTACGGGTCGGAAGGCTCTATGACCCATAAGTTTATGGTTATATCCGAAATCGGTGAAGATGTGATAGTATATTGCAATGCTTGCGGCTACGCTGCAAGTATGGAAAATGCAAGGTGCCCGAAGCCGGAAGATCAAGAAGAGAAAGAAGAATTGCCTGTAGAAAAAATATACACTCCTAATATTCATACTATATCAGAATTGTCCGGATTCTTAGACTGTGAGCCGTCTGGAATGGCTAAAACATTGATTTTTAAAGCTGATAATGAGCTGGTGGCGGCAATGGTCAGGGGTGACCGGGAATTAAACGAGGCTAAACTTAAAAATGTATTGGGATGTAGAAGATTGGAAATTGCAGATACCGAAAGCGTCCGCATTGCCACAAATGCCGAAGTGGGCTTTGCCGGCCCCATTGGCCTCAAGATCAGGATTATAGCCGATCATGAAGTGGCATACAGAAAAAACCTTATTGTTGGGGCAAATGAAACTGATCATCACCTTGTCAACGTGAATTTTGGCAGAGATTTTGATGCTGAAATCCATGACATAAGAAAAATTGCCGAAGGAGATGTTTGTCCCTGTTGCGGTCAAACCATCACTTTTGCAAGAGGATTTGAAGTCGGACAAATCTGTAAAGTGGGAACAAAATACAGTGAGCTGTTAAAGTGCAATTACATTGATGAGGCCGGAAACGAGCAGCCAATGCTAATGGGCAGTTACAGGATGGAAATTGACAGGTTAATGGCAGCGGTAATTGAGAAAAACAATGATGAAAAGGGCATAATATGGCCTATGGAAATCGCACCGTATCATGTTATAATCGTACCGGTCAACGTACTGGATGAAACAGTCATGAATATATCCCGGAAGATGTATGAAAGGCTTATTGAGGCAAATGTGGAAGTAATCCTGGATGACAGGAACGAAAGAGCCGGGGTGAAGTTCAATGACGCCGATCTCATCGGTATTCCAATAAGGATAAATATTGGAAGGAAAGCGGCAGAAGGGCTTGTTGAATTAAAACTGAGAAACGGTAATGAAGCCGTTACCATGCCGGTGGATGAGGCGCTGGAAGAGATATTGGCACAAGTTAAAGGAAATAGTTGAAGAAATATTCAGAATACAAAATATATGGAGGAAATATTATGGCACAGGAAAAGAAATTTGTCGAAGCTATTACTTCTATGGATGAGGACTTTGCCAGATGGTATACCGATGTCGTAAAGAAAGCCGATTTGGTGGAATACTCAGGTGTAAAGGGTTGTATGATTATTCGCCCTTATGGCTACGCAATATGGGAATTGATTCAGAAGGAACTTGACAGACGTTTCAAGGAAACAGGCCACGAAAACGTTTATATGCCCATGTTTATCCCTGAAAGTCTGCTGCAGAAGGAAAAGGACCATGTTGAAGGATTTGCTCCTGAGGTAGCCTGGGTTACCCATGGCGGAAGCGAACCACTGGCTGAAAGGTTATGCGTGCGTCCTACATCGGAAACGCTATTTTGTGACCACTACAAGGATATAATACAATCCTACAGGGATCTTCCGAAACTATATAATCAATGGTGTTCGGTCGTAAGATGGGAAAAGACTACCCGTCCTTTCCTCCGTTCTGTTGAGTTTTTGTGGCAGGAAGGTCATACTGCCCATGCAACAGCTGAAGAGGCACAGGAAGAAACGATAAAAATGTTGAACGTATATGCTTCGTTCTGTGAAGAAGTATTGGCGATTCCGGTTATTAAAGGACAAAAAACTGAGAGAGAAAAGTTTGCCGGGGCAAAAGCAACCTATACTATTGAGAGTCTTATGCATGATGGTAAGGCACTTCAGTCAGGAACATCCCACAATTTCGGGGACGGGTTTGCAAGAGCGTTCGGCATTCAATACCTTGATAAAGATAATCAATTAAAATATGTACATCAGACTTCCTGGGGCATGAGTACCCGTATCATCGGAGCCATCATTATGGTACACGGAGACGACTCAGGTCTGGTTCTGCCTCCGAAAATCGCTCCTACCCAGGTTATCATCGTTCCTGTTCAGCAGCAGGTGGAAGGTGTTCTTGAAAAGGCATACGAGCTTAAAGAAAGACTTTCAAAGATTTGCCGTGTTAAAATAGATGATTCAGATAAAATGCCGGGTTGGAAATTCTCTGAGTACGAAATGCGCGGCGTTCCTCTTCGTTTGGAAGTAGGACCAAAAGATATCCAGAAAAACCAGGTGGTGCTGGTTAAACGTATTAACAGAGAGAAACTTTTTGTATCAATGGATGAACTGGAAACAAAGATTCCTGAAGTTCTGGAAGACATACAGACCGCTTTATACAATAAAGCGCTGGAAATGAGAAACTCCAGGACATTCACAGCCGTTAACCTGGATGAAATGGAGAAAATCCTTAATGAAACACCGGGATTTATCAAAGCTATGTATTGTGGCAATGAAGAATGTGAAGTTACCATAAAAGAAAGAATGGGTGCTACGGCCCGCTGCATTCCTTTTGAACAGGAGAAAATCTCCGATAAATGCGTGTGCTGCCAGAAAGAGGCCAAATACATGGTTTATTGGGGAAGGGCATATTGATTGAAAAAATCATAACAGTATGATATAAGGGGGCTTAAAACGCCCCCTATATTATTATTTAGTGAATTTGTTGAACTCAGATGTTCTTACATTGCTTTTGCAGCAGGAACTTTTTCAGTATCATCGTCATATCTCATAAGGTCTTCAAGTTTGAATACTCCTTTTTCAACTAGGTATTTTATTGTGTTTTCAAAGTGACTGTAAAGCTTGTCATAGTGAGACGTAGTTATGTTTAATAATTCACTTTTAAATTCAATATGGATATTTATGTCGTATTCGTATGGTTCACTTGTTCCGTACAAGGCTTTCAGAGGATCCTCAGTAAGGAGTTCTTGTTTATATACATCAAGAAAATCCTGTATATTTTTCGTTATCTCAAAGTCCTGATAGTGGCCGTCCCTGGTTTCGAAGCTTACATAAATTCTATGAATATCTTCAGCGTTTTTCTTAAGTATAGGCATATAACTTTCTCTTACCCCGGGAAAAGAAAGATATTCTCTTAAAAGTCTGTCAAGCTCCGTATTATCCTGATAGGTCACCAAATCATATTTCCTTTCAATGAATGAACCATTCTCCAGTTTGTAAAGGAAATACAAGTTTCTGTATTTAAAAAGATCAGGCTTTTGCTCTGCGGTAGGTCCCCAATAAGATTCCTTGTACAACTTTTCATTTTCTCTGAAAAGCTTTTCATTCTCCACAATATATGAATGTATCTCCCGGACTTTCGTAATTACTTCATAATTATCCGAAATGCCGGGAATGGTTTCCCGAAGCTCTTTAATATGTTCTTCACTTAGAACTTTGGGAGGTTCATATTTACCGTAATAATCGCGGGCTGAGAAAAGATATCTGTGTAAATCCGGGTCATATTCCTCCGGTTTTAACGCGATTCTCATTGTATTGTCCATATATGTATTCAACCCCAGGATTTCTATCTCACTATATTGAGGTACTTTGCGTTCATAGCCAAACAAGTCATAATTTATGCTACAAAGAAACAGGGACAGGATGAGGGCAAATACGATATACCCTTTATATGCTTTAAAGACTTTAAATGTTTTGCGCATTAACATTTCTGCTGAAAAATACCCTATGAAGCTCCCTATGAGATAAGAAACTATGTATGCCTCAAGATTATGGTATAGGTCAAATATAAGTACAATAATGCTCCCCATAAGCGCTGCTGAACAAAAAGCGACACTGTATTTAAAAACAGGTTTAACAAATGAAAAGCTGATTACATCAGTGGCAACTTCCATGTGTCTTATCTTGTATAGATAATAACCTGCTACCACGAAGACAATGGCTGCAATAAGATATCCAACAATTACAGCGATATTTCCATTATCATTCCTGAATCCTTTGTAGAAAGACTCTAAATAATAAAGTGGCGACCAGGCTTCAAAGGTTCGGGATGCAGTATATGACACATATCCGAATAAAAGGTCATTAAATATGCTTTTGATTACAGCTTCGAGGAAAGGGGCCAGGAAATTGAATATGTAAAAGAAGATAGCCTGTGCAGCCAGATGCCCGGTAAACATGCCGACGAATACGGCGAAATTGTATAACAGAAACGTCAGCACAAGATTGATACCAAACCATATCCATGCATATGAAAGATTCGGGATGCCGGAAACTGTCTCAAAAATTATCAATATGATACTGTTAAAAACAAGCGGAACGCCTGCAATAAACAACCCTGAAAGGTAATTGGTCACAAACAGTGTCGAGCGGGTTACAGGCAGGGAATGAATCATAGCGGTATTCTTTTGAAAATGCATATAAGAAAACACTGCCAGCGCCGCAACCAGAGGATAAAAACCCAGGAATACGACCATACCCTCATTGCTGTATAAGATAATATTTCCTAAATCACTTAATACCTCGATATCACTGGCTCTGTTCATCCGTTCTGTTATTCTGTTTATGTAACTCATTACGTACAGAAACATAAAAAATGTATAAGAAAATGTAATAAGCCAGAATCTCTTGATATTGTTTTTAAAAATTCCGCTATTAAAGGACAATGTTTTTAACGGCATAATCCATACCTCCAAGTTCATAGATAAAGATTTCTTCAAGTGAAAGAGGCAGAGCGTCTACCAGCAAAGGCTGCAGTCTATTGATTTCGGCCATTATTTCTTCACGGTCGCCCCTGACGATAAGTATCCATATCCGACCGCTTTGCTGCCGGTTCAGGATATTAAGTTTATTGATTTCTTCAGGAAGCTCTCCTTCAAATGCTACCTGAAGCTTTATGATATTACTCTGAAGCTCTGTCAGGCTGCGTTCCAGAATAACTTTACCCTCATGCATTATACCGACATGGTCACAAACATCCTCAAGCTCGCGTAAATTGTGGGAAGAAACGAAGACGGTCATCCCTCTCTCTGCGACATCCTGTAACAACACGCTCCATACCTTTCGCCTCATAACAGGATCAAGCCCGTCGACAGGTTCATCCAACAGCATAATATCCGGCTTAAGGCAGATGCCCAACCAAAAGGCTGCCTGCTTTTGCATGCCCCTGGAAAAACGTTTCAGGTTCTTTTTCGGATCAATTGGAAAAACTTCCCGGAGTTTTTGGAACCTAATCTCGTCAAAACTTGGGTATATAGATTCATAATACTTTTTCATATCCAGGATCGATGCCTGGGGGAAAAAGTATATTTCATCAGGTATATAGAACATTCTTGACTTAACTGTGACATTTTCGTAAACCGGCTGCCCGTCAATAGTAATTGAGCCGGAATCAGGGATAAAAATACCTGCCAGATGCTTGATAAGCGTAGTTTTACCGGCACCGTTGGGCCCCACGAGCCCATAAACAGAGCCTTTTTCTACCGACACATTTACGCCGTTCAAGGCAAAAAAACCATCAAAAGACTTTTTCAAATCTTTAATCTCTATCATACTTTATTTCCCCCTTGAGGTTTGGAGTGTGATATAGCATTCTGAACCATTTCGATTATATTGCTTTCGGGAACACCCAAATATGAGAGTTCTCCGACTGTGGCTTTTAAAGAAGCGTATAGTGCCTCCAGGCGTTTTGGATCAACCTTTTTAGGTGAGGGTGCCACGAAATTTCCCCGCCCCGATACAGTATATATAAATCCCTCGGATTCCAAATCCCTGTATGCTTTTTGAATTGTGTTCGGATTTATGGAGGTAATTTGAGCCAACTCTCTTACAGATGGAAGTTTTTCATCCTGTTTGAGAGCTCCGGTAATGATCAGCTGCTTGATATTATCTTTTATCTGTTCATAAATAGGCTTCGGATTTCTCAGGTCTATGGCAATTATAGATATCACTCCTTTCGTTAGAAATAAGTGTACTAAGATACATAGTACACTTATTTTACAATCGTTATTATATAGTTGTCAATAATTTTTCCGGTTTTAATTTTTTACAATCTTTTTTAGGATTTTGGGAATAAGCAATAATTTTGGGTAAATAAAATATGAAATTTTTTAGTTTTCGGAGGAAAAATGGAAAGAGATAAAATATTGTGTGTAGACGATGAGGAAATGGTGGTCGAAGCTTTAAAGATTGAGCTGGTCAACAACTTATCCTACGATATCATAATTGAAACAGCCACAAGTGCAGAAGAAGCGCTGTTGATAGTCGATGAAACTTTAAAGCAGGGAGATCGCATTATATTGGTTATTTCCGATCAAAAAATGCCGGGAATGACAGGGGAAGTTCTCCTGGCAAAGCTTGACAAAATAATTCCTCAGGCTCTTAAAATCATGCTGACTGGTTACACAAACCTGGAGGCAATACAATATGCCATTAACAACGCAAGTTTGTTCAGGTATATACATAAACCATGGGACCAGGAAGACCTGATTCTTACTGTAAAACAGGCTATAGATAAATTCAACACGGCGCGGGCTCTTGAAGAAAAAACCAGACAGATTATGAAGATGAATGAGGAACTGGAAGAAAAGGTTCAGGAAAGAACCCGGCAGTTAAGTGAAGCCATGAAAGAGCTGGAGGCCTTTTCATTTACTGTGTCTCATGATCTCAAATCTCCTCTAAGATCCATAGATTACTGTGCAAAATATATACTGGAAGATTACGGGAATGAGCTGAACCCTGAAGTTATAAAGATGCTGACCGATATTCGCAGCACTTGTGACGGCATGTTCAATCTTATCAATAAGCTATTGCTGTATTCAATGACCGCCAAGGCTCTTCCTGAGCTGTCACCGGTAGACACTGACCAATTGTTCCGGCAGACCTATGCCGAATTAACGAATTCGATCAAGGACAGGAATATCGAATTAATAATAAAAGGAGTTTTGCCGACGGTGATGGCTGACCCCATTTTAATAAAGCAAGTGGTAAACAATATCCTGTCTAATTCCATAAAATTTACCAGACTGAGGGAAAAAGCCGTTATAACGGTTGAGTGTGAAGAGAATAAGGATTGGTACCGTTTTTCTGTAAGTGATAACGGCGTAGGATTCGACATGAAATATGTCTCAAAACTATTCGGTATTTTTCAAAGACTACATTCTCAGAATGAATATGAAGGTTCGGGAATTGGGTTGGCAATTGTAAAAAAGATTATTAATAAGCACGGTGGAGATATAAATATCAGCAGTGTAGAAAATAAGGGCACTGTAGTTAGTTTTACATTGCCTGTACGGCAATAGGGGAAAGGGACCGAAATGAAGAAGAACTGTTGAAAAGCAGAAATATCAAGGTGGGAACAGTAAGGGGATATTTTTACGGCGAACATTATACGAATCTTATTGAAAAACTTTTAAAGCAAAAAATGGTCGTTCAGGCCAAAGATACCGAGCATCTTTTCAAAATGCTCAATGACGGATGGATTCAGGTAACCTTCAGTTTGGCAACAAGCTATCTTTTCTATATCGATCAATACAATATAAAAGATATCAGTATTTATGATTTGGCTCCTGAAGAAGAGCCGTTGGTCAGAAATCTCGCCTTAAGTAAAAAATATTTTTCTCCTCATGATGTTGCAAAATTTCAGCAAACCATTGACGAAATGATTGAAGACGGGACTATGTATAAGATTTTTAATAAATATATACCTGAAGAAAAAGCAAAAAGGATGTGTGAACAATCGTGGAGCAAAGACTGAAGAACACGTTTTACATAAAGAGAATCGGACTGGCACAGAAGCTGTCCGGTATGGTTTTTTTATTAGGCATTTTAATATATATACCCAGCGTGATTTTTGGCGCCGTAACGAAACTTAACCGAATAAAAGCCGAGCTTGAAGAATATAAACATGGGGTGGAAATGCGGGTTCAGAATGCATTTGAACCAGCCATCTGGAATTATGACATAGAAACTCTGAGTAAGCTTATGAAACTGGAGTTTAATAACGAAAGCCTGAAATCGGTAAGAGTCAGTACTGAGAAAATGGATCTTTTATGGCTGTCTTCGAATGACGGAGTAATAGTTGAGGAAACAACGGTTCCCGAAGGAAAATACATTGAAAAAAGGGTCATTCCTGTTTACAGGATGGATGACATGGACAGGATAATTGCTTATGCCACTATTTGGTATGACAACTCCATAGTAAGGGAAGAGTATTATAAACAGCTTATTAACGATTTATTGACAGTGGGAGCTATTCTCTTTACTACCAGTGCTGCCGTAACAATATCAAATTATATAAGACTTGTGCGTCCACTTGAAGCGATAAGGAACAGCATGATTGAAGCAGGTAAGAGCGCTTCAGTCGGAAGGGCAAAGCCCCCAAAGTCTGTATTTAAAAACGCTTTTACCGAAATAAAAACCATGGCCATGGATTTGGAGAACATGTTTAATGAAATAGAAGAAGCCAACAAAAAGATAAGAGAGAATGAAGCACTATTCAGAGCCTTTTTTAACCAGGCAGGTGTGGGAGTTATACAGGTTGTTGCAGAAAGTGGCGAATTAGTACTTGTAAATCAACGCTATTGTGAAATTGTCGGCTACAGTACGGAAGAACTGAAAAATTTGAGATATTCAGATATAACCCATGAGGATGATGTAGCAAACCAGATTATAATGACTGAAAAGATTATACACGGTGAGATAGAGAAATATAGGCATGAAAAGCGATATATACATAAAAACGGTAATCTTGTATGGGTTGACGTAACTGTTACCCGATTATGGGAACCCGGAGAAAAGCCTACATATATTTTGGCAGTGGTCCAGGATATTACCGACCGAAAAAAAGCTGAAGAAAAAATCATTAAGCTTAATAACCAACTGGAAGATAAGGTGGCTGAAAGGACGCGGGATTTGAAAAACGCGAAATATAAACTGGAAGCGACTATAGAAGAATTAAAATCTGCCCAGGCAAAATTGATAAATACTGAAAAAATGGCTGCTTTAGGACGGCTGGTGGCAGGCATAGCGCATGAGCTTAACACCCCTCTTGGAATTATTAATTCCGCCGGAGGAACAATTGAAAGAATCCTGCAAAAAGAATTGGACAGTGTTATTGAGTTTTGCTGCCGGGCGCCGGAGGATATATACAATCTCTATTTGAATTTTTTAAATAATAGTACTGATAATCAGGACAATGCATATAAACGTATGCTGCGCAGAACCTATTATAAAGCTTTGGAAGATAAAGGCATAGAAGTGGACGAAGAAATAATTGAAAAATTGGTGGACTTAGGATACCATGGAGAAGCAGATGAATTAACGGAGCTTGTCAGCAACCCGAAAAATATTCCCGCCATTCAGGCCGCATACAGTATATACATATTGCATAAATCAGTGGGGATGATAAAAG
>Ga0134103_1001016_pt1 | contig 28644 bp, 24 predicted proteins | sample 14_taG_2_FD_94445 | JGI IMG/M metagenome (GOLD analysis project Ga0134103, IMG submission 94445) | Switchgrass degrading microbial communities from high solid loading bioreactors in New Hampshire, USA - 14_58_20_212_A1 metaG | ecosystem: Engineered > Bioreactor > Semi-continuous > Anaerobic >...
ACAACATTCCGACACTTTTACCTCCGATAAAGCCGGTGCCGATTTCTCTGGAGGCAATAGCCAGAATATCTCTTAAGGTAAAATATTTATCACACAGTTGAAACATCCGGGAATCGTTGCCGATAATCATATACATTAGTTTTCTTTTTACTTCTTCCTGCTGACTTAAGGGCGCGCTCAACATTTTTTTTGCATCGTTAAAAATAGTGTTCCAATAATCCAGTCTTATTTCACCGCGATTGATACTGTTGAACAATTCAGAAGCATCGGCACTGGATGTAATGCAGACAGCCTCATGCCCCTGTATGAGATGTGGAAAAAACATTGTAGGTGAATAACGCTGCCATACCTTAAGAGGATGAATATAGGTTTTATCATTAATTTGATATAAGTCCAAAAGAAGCTGGGTGGTTTCACGAATGCCGGCAATGGTATTATAGGTATGAAAATTTCGTTTAATGGCGAAATATGCGACCGTATCCAACTCATATAAATATGGACAGGTAGCCTTAAAGAAATTTCCAATCATCAAATCCGAATGCCAGTATTCCAATAAATCAGTTAAGCAGTCAAAAACGTAAAATACCCTTTTCCCCTTCTCTTTAATAAGATTGTGTATATCCATGGCAAAACTTTCAAAGCCTTTTCTTGCGTCAACATGATAAGTCTCAACACCCTTGCTGGCATCCAGCAGGGGTTCATGATTGGCAAAGCGTATATATACCAGGTTCACATTTTCTGTTCCTGCACTCACCACAAAATGCTCAACCATTTTCATGTAGTCTGGAACAAAATCTACCTGCCATACCACGTTATCTCCATATCGTAAATGATCGATTACCTCATCAAAACCTTTTAATCCTGTGCTGACTTTGTCATATAAACTCATGGCGCACCCCGTTTCTGATCAACTATTTTTGGAATAACCGAACCATTTGATTTAGTTACTGTCTTCAGCAAAATCAAAAATATGTTATATAGTTTCTATTACACAATTATACTATAAAATGGTTGGATTCAGACACCGACATACATTTGAAGCAGCTATTGAACAACCACGTTGAAGGCCAAACAGAAATGTGATAAAATCAGCGCGGTAAAAACAACTATTTTGAAAGGTTACTTACGATGAAACAGGAACGACAGTATCCCAAAGTCATGATATCCTCTAAGGCAGAACGAAATGTAAAGAACGGGCATCCATGGATATATGGCGAAGAGATTATCAAAACAGAAGGCACCCTCCAAAACGGCAGTCTGGTCGATGTATTTGCCGGGAACGCCTTTATGGGAACGGGCTTTTACAACAGCACCAGCAAGATTACCGTCCGGCTTATTTCGCGCAACGCAAACGATATATTTGACTCTCGATTTTGGCGTCGTCGTGTTGAGTATGCCATAAATTACCGTAAGACCGTCATGCCTGGCGCAGATTTCGCATGTTGCCGCCTGATTCATGGTGAGGCTGATCAGATGCCAGGGCTTACAGTTGATCGCTATGGCAGTATTTTATCAGTGCAGATCGCCTGCCTGGGTATGGAGCTTGTCAAAGATACAGTTTATCGTGCCCTTTTTGATGTTCTTACTGAGATGGGCGAAAATATCACAGGAATTTATGAGCGTAATGACATTTCCCTGCGTTCACTGGAAAGTTTGCCTGAGTATAAAGGCTGGTACCACTCCGATGGCATACCTGTACCAGAATCAGCCGTAACTGAAATATGTGAAAATGGTATATATTATCTGGTCGATGTGGAAAACGGGCAGAAAACCGGTTTTTTTCTGGATCAGAAATATAACCGCGCTGCTGTGGCCCGGATTGCAAGAGGTAAGCGGGTACTTGACTGCTTTACCCATACTGGATCTTTTGGCCTAAATGCGGCGCTGGGTGGAGCAGAGCATGTAACATGCGTAGATGTCTCACAGTCAGCCATAGACATGGCAAAGGAAAACGCAGTACGAAACAGGCTGGACTCGAAAATGGATTTTATTTGCGAGGACGTATTTGACCTGCTGACCGATCTGGCAGACCGGAAATGCCGGGACTATGATTTTATCATACTTGACCCGCCGGCATTTACCAAATCCCGCAAGACGGTCCATTCTGCTGCCCGCGGATATAAAGAGATAAATTTAAAAGCCATGAAATTGCTGCCAAGGGGCGGATATTTGGCCACCTGCAGTTGCAGTCATTTCATGACCGACGAGTTATTCCGCAAAACACTGGCAAGCGCCGCAAAGGACGCCACGGTATCCTTAAGGCAGATTGAAGCCCGCCAGCAGGCTCCGGATCATCCCATCCTGTGGAATGTTCCGGAAACAGAATACCTTAAGTTTTATATCTTCCAGGTAGTATGATGCATTCCCTGTCATGCGTTTTCCAATAATTCTTTCACATAATTCGGCAGAGCGAAACATCCCTTGTGGAGTTCTGTATTATAGTATCTGGTTTTAAGCTCAAGCAAGTTCCACTCAGGCTTTAAATCAGCGATTGGGTCAAGACCTTTGGACGCAAAACCAAAAAGCCAATGGCCTGAAGGATAGGTAGGTATATGAGCCTGATAAACCAGAGCTTTGGGAAAAACTGATTTTATGTGCTTGTGAGCTTTCTGCATCGCCAGGGCATCATCCGGATAATAAGGGCTTTCATGCTGATTTACCATAATGCCTGATTCATTCAAAGCTTTGAAACAATTTTCGTAAAACTCCCTGGTGAACAGGTCCTCTCCCGGCCCGACGGGATCTGTTGAGTCTACTATTATCAAATCGTATCCATTGTGTTTTCTTCTGACAAATTGAAGGCCGTCCTCATAATATATATGTACCCGCGGATCATCCAGTTTGCAAGCCGTTTGAGGCAAATACTCCCTGCAGATATCCACTACAGTCTTATCGATCTCTACCATATCAATTCGTTTTATTGAATCATATTTTGTAAGCTCTCTTACCACTCCGCCGTCACCGGCTCCGATAACCAGAACGTCGCTGATTTTCGGATTTACCGCCATAGGTACATGGGTCATCATTTCGTGATATATAAATTCGTCCTTTTCGGTAAGCATCAAAAAGCCATCAAGTACCAAAATCCTGCCAAAAGTGTATGAATCGAATACATCTATGCGTTGAAACTCACTTTTCCTACTTATCACATGTTTATCAACCCGGATGGAAAAACGGGCATTATTAGTGTGGTATTCAGTAAACCATAAATCCATAATATCCATTTATTCCTCCATAACATAGTATTCCCATTATTCATGTCCAATACGGACGTTGGCCGATCGCACACGTTCTTACGATCTTAATCGGATTCTTTGATTTTTACGAGTTGTATATATTCATACCGCTAAAGATCTCGATCATTTCTTTACGTAGTCTGTCTGTGATTTCAAGTCGCTTTTGAGGAGACACCTCATACACATCATGGTTAAAAAGATAATTTTGCAATTCTATTTCCTTTATAAGCATTTTAGTATGGAACGTATTGGACTGATATACGTTTATATCAACCGCATCATATTTTTTTAAAGTCTTTTCATCTATATAATCCTGAATTGACTTTATATCGTGATCAATAAAATATTTTTTTCCATGTACGTCGCGGGTGAAACCCCGTACACGATAGTCTATTGTTATTATATCAGAGTCAAAACTGTCAATCAGAAAATCCAACGCATTCAAAGGAGATATTTTACCGCAGGTCGATACATCAATGTCCACACGGAAAGTGGAAATATCTTTATAAGGATGGTATTCCGGAAATGTGTGAACTGTTATATGACTTTTATCCAAATGGGCATGTACGGTTTCATTCTGAATTGATTTTCCGGGTAATTTGCCTTTATTGCAGGATTCGTCAATTTTATCAGGCGGCAGTTCTTCCTCTGCTATCAGAATATTTACAGAAGCCCCCTGAGGTTCATAATCTTGTTTGGAGATATTAAGGATATTGGCTCCGATTATTTCAGCGACCCTGCATAGAATACCTGTCAATCTATCTGAATTGTATTGTTCGTCTATATATTCAATATAATCATTCTTTTCTCTTTCACTTTCAGCGTAACATACATCGTAGATATTAAAGCTGAGAGATTTTGTAAGATTGTTAAAACCGTACAAGGTTAACTTCTTCTCCAACCCTAACACCACTACCCTTCAATATTATTAAACACTGAAATAAAGAATATGATCCCAAAGTAAAAAAAATTATTGCATATTTCGCCGATAAATGCAATACCAACAAATAGCGATTATGAGTAAACATTGCTCGCCTTTTCTTTTACTCCATGAATTCGTTTTTTGCTATGATCGGTTGTTTATCATCTTTTCGGCTATTTCTACCGTGATATCAAAATTATTTATTCTTCTGTTTTCACCCATACCCTGTTTTGGAGAGGCTTCCCATGGCCAAAATAAACAATACGCTCTCCAAGCTCTGTTATTTTTTTAGCGCTGTTTATCATCATATTTTCATCATTATATAACAAAGAAACAGTCGGATAAAAAATATTCATTAGTGCATCGCCCACTATTACTGCCTTTTTATCGATATCTATACCTATGGAACCCTTAGTATGTCCCGGAAGCCCGATTATTTTTGCATTAATGCCATATCCGGTCAATTCGTCACCGTCTTTCAGCAGAACAAACGGGGCGAATTCTCTCATTTTTCTTTTTGATAATATATTAGTGGCAGATAATATGATTTTCCCCATAAAAGATTTGGCAGACATAGATTGGTTATTCTGAGACTTTATTAATTCTACATCATCCTGATGCATGCCAATTGGAACTTTGAATATTTCAGACAATGCGGCAGCATTTTCTGCATGATCGGGATGAGCATGTGTTAAAATAATCAACTTAATCTTATAAGGTTTGCAGGCTTCAATAACAGTATCCATGTATTCCGACATTCCGGTGTCAATCAATATACCGGAAACTTCATTCGATACGATATAACAATTCGCATTACCACACTTTATTCTATGTATCGTACTCATATAAATTCCTTCTTTTCTTTTTAAATCATGTCCGTTTGTTTTCGGTCTTTGTAACCGTACTAGACAATTTAGTCTGCCGCATCAACTCTTATAGTATAATTTTTATATTTTTGTATTTATTTGTCAATATATTTCTGTGCAATATTCATAAAGTTATTATTATCTACCTCATAATCCAAACAAGCGCCAGAACAAAACCTCCTTCTGAAAAACAATGTAACCGAATATGTCTGCCAAAATGGAGCTCTTTAATGAAATCGCAAAATTCTCTCTCTGGTTATTACCTTTAATTGTTTAAGACATTATATAATTATATAATAGGGTAAAATGATGGATAATGTGCTTATTTTAAAAAATACAATTTAAATAAATAAAGGTGGCGAAAGATATGTTCCGTGAAATGAGAAGATTTAAACAGGCTGTTTCTCAGGATGAATGCAGGAAGATATTAAATGAAGCCAAGAGAGGAGTATTTTCAGTTATTGGGGACGATGGATACCCATATTCTCTCCCGATTAATTTCTATTATCATGAAACAGATAATCGTATCTACTTCCACGGTGCAGGAGAAGGCCATAAAGTTGATGCAATAAAGAATTGCGATAAAGTATGTTTTACCACATGGAATGAAGGTTTTAAGCTGGAAGGTCATTGGGAATGGAATATCACCAGTATTATTGTATTTGGCAGAGCAAAAATCATCGAAGACAGAAAAATTACAGAAAATATGGTGCGTAAGCTTGCCTATAAATATTACCCCACAAAGGAAGAAGCCGAAGAGGATTTGGCACGTTTCATTGACAAAGTTAAACTTTTTGCCATCGATATTGAACATATGACCGGTAAATTAGTTAAGGAAAAGTAAATGCGGTATAGGAAAATCCCTTTCATTAGTTTTTTGTCTAACGAAAGGGACACTTCAAAGGGGGGGATTTTTTATTGACCTCAAATCAAATCATAATTTGCAGTTTTGTTTTGTTCGCTTTTGAAATATTCAGGATATTTATTTTTTAAATAGGACATATCAAATATGACCCTGATAAGGTGTTTTTCCATTAATTTTTCAGCCATTTCTTTATCTTTGTTTTTTATCGCTTGCAATATTTCTTTGTGCTCTTTAACAGATATTTGCATGTCCATTTCAACGAAATTCAATATCCTCACTCGGTCGAATTGCGCCATTGCACTTTTTATAATGTCATAAGTCATTTTCTTTTTGCAAGCCTTAAACATATATTCATGAAAGCTGTCATCGAGGGTCAACAAGTGTTTATAGTCCTTAGAAGCCACATAATTTTCTTGGAGTTTCAAATTATTCTCTAAATAAATAAGGTCACTTTCTGTCAGCACATCACAGCTTAATCTCGCAATGGCTTTTTCCACCGCACATCTCATAAAGCGTATTTCTTCCACCACGTCCATGTCAATAAGCGAAATACATGTTCCTTTCTGAGGATATATTTCGACCAATGATGCTCTCGATAGTTCCAGAAACGCTTCTCTTACCGGTGTGCGGCTGACTCCCAAAGCCTCTGCTATTTCATTTTCACTTACTAACTGCCCTGGCTTTAGATTTAAATTTATAATATTATGTTTTAAAACTCTCACTACATATTCCCTGGCATATTCTCTATTATGCCTCTCTAATTTTTCCAACATATTTTTCCCCTATTTTCTTCTATCATTTTTGATTATTTTGATTATTTTGATATATTCTGTAAAAAGTCAATGTTTTCGAGAAAAATATCAGCTGTATCTAACAACACAGCTTGCTTTTGCTTGAATAACCTACAACATTGCCTTGACAGATACATACTCTGCCAGCCCGACTGATGTGCAAAAAACAAGCTGTGCCATATTTCATTTAAGCTAATGGTTTCATTCCGGTTCGAGAATGCTTAAACAAACTTTATAATATCAAGATTTTTTGCTCATCTTATCAATTGCTTCCCATAAGCCATGTATGTATGTTGCTCCCAATGCTCTGTCATAAAGCCCATAACCTGCCCGGCCTGTTTCTCCCCATATCATCCTGCCATGGTCCGGTCTGATATATCCCTCAAAGCCGGTGTCATAGAATGCCTTAACTATCTCAAACATATCAAATGATCCACATTCAGAAAGATGGGCGCTTTCATAAAAATCTCTTTCCGTTTCAAACTTCAGGTTCCTAATATGTGCAAAATGAACCCTTCCTTCACCTGAAAATTCTCTAATTATTGCCGGAATATCATTGTCCTTGTTTGCCCCGAGAGATCCCGTGCAGAGCGTTATACCGTTATAAATGCTCTTATTCAGGTCAAGGAATTTGCGTATGTTATCCCTGCTGGTGATCACTCTCGGTAAATTGAATATGGGCCACGGTGGATCATCGGGGTGTATTGCAAGTTTGATATCGTATTTTTCGGCATAGGGAATTACGCTGTCAAGGAAGTATTTTATGTTTTTCCAATACTGCTCTTCTGTCATGTTTTTATATTTTTCAATTGCTATTGACATCTCTTTTAATCTCTCTGATTCCCATCCGGGCAGTTCAAAACCGCCAGATTGCTCGTTTACCTTATTTACTAAATTTTGCGGATCAATGTTCAAAATATGTTCATGCTTATATGCCATGGTATTGGAACCATCAGGCAGTTGTTTCGCAAGTTCGCTCCTTGCCCAGTCTAATACAGGCATAAAATTGTAGCAGATTACCTTTATGCCAATTTGTGAAAGGTTTTTCATGGTTTCGATATAGTTTGCTATGTATTTATCCCTGGTGTTTTCGCCCAATTTTATGTCCTCATGGATATTAACACTTTCGATCACTTCAAGTTCAAAATCGTGTTTTTCAACCTCTTCTTTCAGGGCCTTTACCCTTTCTAAAGGCCAAACTTCTCCTGCCGGTATGTCCATGAGAGTCGCAACAACACCAGTAACACCAGGTATCTGACGTATATATCCCAAGGGAATGCTGTCATATCCATTCCCAAACCATCTAAATACCATTTTCAAGGCAGATCAACCTCCATAAGTTATTTTATTTGCTTTGGGTGCAGTTAAAATGTCAATATAACCTTACATGCACCTGAACTTTTATCTGTAAAAGTTTTAAATGCTTCTTCATACTTTTCAGCCGGGAAAACATGAGTAATGAATTTATCGATTCTATTTATTCTATCTTTTAACGAAGCTATAACAACAGGAAATTTATTATATTGTAATCTTGTCCCTACAATTGTAACTTCTTTTTTATTTACTTGCTGAAAATTAATTGGTATTGGTTTCGTATCAAAAGACAGGGGAACTACAGTGCCAGCAGCTGAAACCATTTCCACAGATTCCGCTAATAATGAGGGAACTCCCGTTGCTTCAAAAATTATGTTAGGCCCCATTCCGTTGGTATATTCTAAAACTTTGTCCCTTATATTTTCTTTTAATGGATTTATTAAGTAGTCGGCTCCAAAATTTTTTGCCATGTTCAAACGTTGTTCGTTTAATTCGGATACAATACAAATGGCTCCCCTGCTTTTGGCAACATCACATATAACCAATCCCATAGGACCTGCGCCATGTATCAGAACCACATCTCCATCTGACGTGCCTCCTCTTGAATTTGACTGTTCACCGATGGTATATGGTTCTACAGTCGCAGCCTGCACAAAACTTATTTCTTCCGGAAATCTATGCAGCTGCTTCTGATCGACCACCATGTATTCCTGGAATCCACCATCAACATGGACTCCGTTGACTTTAATGCTTTCACATACATTGTGTCTGCCTTTTCTGCATGCATAACACTTACCACAATATGTAATCGGCTCCAGTACAACTTTGTCGCCTTTCTTGAGAGATTTTACGGCACTGCCTACTTCCGCGACTTCACCTGCCACTTCATGGCCGGGAATTCTTGGGTATATTGCATATGGATTTGTTCCATGAGCGATATGAACATCCGAGCCACATATGCCTGCAGCTTTTACTTTCAATAAAACATCAGTATCATTAATGATTTCAGGGACATCACGTTCTACCAGTCTCATTTCGCCTGCTTTAACAACTTGAATTGCCCTCATTTTCATGACACTTCACCCCATCCTAACCAGATTTACTTTCCTCAGTCGACTTTTACTTTTATAACTATCTTTTTAACTGCACCAGTGGTGCCTGTGCTGCACCGCGGTTTATGCGCGTCTTCCGGTGCTACCACAATAAAATCTCCGGCTTCGAGTAAGATACGGCTATATGTTTCCTGATCCGGATTTTTATAGAATGAAATATCAGATACTGCGTTATATTCGCCTTTTGGAACAAGTTTATCCCGATGAGTACAGCATATTAACTCTTTGCCTGAAACTACGTAGTGGATATCGTAAAACTGATCATGAGTCTCAAAGTCAAGAGTTTTTTCATCGGCCGTTATACACTCCTGGAAATGCGCAGTTACCTCTTCTTCTATTATCGCTACCACTTTTTTGTCCTGAAACTCTTCCGGCCTGACTTGTTTTAAAAATTCAAAAGCTTTTCTGAAACGGTCATTCAGGTAGTCATTTTTACTTGCAAAATCTATTTTGGCAACTAACATACCTCATCACCCTTATCTTTTCGTTTTTAATATGGACCGACAACTTAAAATCATGCTGTGGGTTCCGTAATACTTGACCTTTGAAGGAGCTTTACGTCTTTGTATATGCCAGATGCAACAGATGGATCGATGACCTCGGTAAGCAATATATCAAGAACACCGGGATGGTAGGACAGACCCAACCATTCTTTTGCAAAAGCCATAGCACCTAGCTCACTTGCAAACGGCAACATTACACGCATCTTAAATAACCACCGCCGGGTGAATATATGGCAATTCCTGGTATAGATGTTTTCTTCGCTGGCAGATTCCAATACATGATAAATTTCATGGGCAAGCAGGACGTCCTCTATCATACTGGGATCAATCACATCTTCCAGGTGTTCAGCAATGACTAGGTTTTTTGCATCTTCCAAAAGCCCCGATGAAATCTTTATTGTCTTTGGCTCTTCGTATATTGCAAATACGATCTTGTTACCAATTCTGATCTGGTCAGTATAAACGACATCTACATTTTGATCCTTGGTGAATTCATGAATCGAAATACCGTCATATTTTTGCCGGATCATTCGGGCACATTCCTGACCACAAGCAGTTGATTTTTTGATTATCGACATTAGATCGAGATAATCGATATCATACTTTTTCTTATCTTTTAAGCAAATATAAAAATCCCATATTGAGTCTGGAAGCTGCATAGCATCAATAATAATATCTCTGATTTTTGCCTCCATGTTTTCACCTTACTACAAGGCATTTCTTGCCGCCACCAGTATTATCTCATCATCTGGTTCAAGCAGGCTCATTTCCACATCCATTAGCATTTTGACATGTTCGAAATCTATATTGCTGCTGATATCCATTAATTTTGCTCCTGCGCACAAATAAAAATCAGGACGCAGTACGCTGTCGGCACGATATACTGTCATATCCTCCCACAACTTGTTAACAAGATTCTGGTACTCAGAAACCTTGGTAACCTGTGCTATAGCATCCTTGCGTTGTACCCTGATAAATCCTTTTTGGTCAAGAATGCGGATCGGTGTTCGTTTATCCTCTTTGCTTCCATATACGTAAAAATATTTGCTTTTACAAATTAAACTGATTTCATCGGGTTTTTTACCCATGTCTTGTGCAGCAAGTTCCCTAGCTTCCTCTTCTGTACACTCGCTAAGCATATCGGCTGTTTTTACTTCTGTGGAGCCTAAGGCTATAGCAGTCAGTTTGGATGTAATAGGGTCAATTTCTATATGTACATCTATAGAATCAGGTGTAGCGCCACTTGTGATAGCTAAATTTATGGCCTCACGCTTTATTTTTCGAATATCTTCCGGCGTTGGGTTCGGAACGATTCGCTCTACTACATCCCTAACCATGGCTAACGCTACACCTATGGAAGAAATAACTTCGGCATTTTCAGGAATATGATATCGGATTCCCATCTTTTCAGCGCAATAGCCAATGAGTGCAGAGGCACCGCCACCTACACCAACAAGTGAGATCTGATCTGGCTCCAACCTGTATTTTTCAATCAATTCCTGCACCAATGGGCAAAGCTTTTCATAAGCTCGCTGCAAAATCTGTTGAGCAGCTTCCTCTACTGATACACCCAGATAATCAGCCAGAGGTTTCATGGCCTTTTTCGCAGCATTAACATTACCATAAGAGAAATGATTCGGCTTTACCAGTCCCAGGACATTTGCAGCACAAGAGTTGGTAATGGCAAACCGCTTGCCGTTGGCACATCGAATAGCTACATAATCAGCCGGATCACCCGGTTTTGGAGAAAAGAGCTCCAGTTGCGGATCAACGATATCGGCTTCGTCGGAATACACAGCATAGTCCAGTCCTGCAATATGCGCGCTTCTTGGTCCTACGTCAACAATTGCGCCTTGGTTTACGCGGACCATACTACCGCCGGCCACTCCTAATACACGGACATCTAATGAGTTGACATAAGTTTTATGTCCGGCAAGAACAGTATAATCAATTGCTGGACGTCCATTTTTTATTACACCAATATTTGTTGTGGTTCCTCCGACTTCAAAATATATACCGTTTGAGGCACGCAAATACATAAGCGAGCCCATTACGCTGGCGGCTGGACCTGAAAGCATTGTTAATATAGGGCGTTTCTTCATTTCATTGATTTCCATAACACCGCCGTCGCCCCTCATGATCATAAGAGGGACTTTTACTCCTGCATTGCGCACGCTTTGTTCAGTACTATTGGCAGTTTCGAACATTTTAGGCAAGATACTTGCATTTATCGCGGCAGTACGGGTTCGTCGCGTCAAACCATATAGTTTTGTTATCTCTGATGCGATTGTTGCAGGCATCCCTGATTCCACAGCTATTTTATGTACTAATTGTTCGTCCTTCATACTGTCGACACCAAATGCCATTGAAGCAACAATTACTTCCGCCCCTTGTTCTTTCAGTGCCTTGATTCTGGATTCTATTGTATTTTTTGTAAGTTCTTTTCGAGTAATAAAAGTATTATAAATTTTTATTTGTCTTCCTGAAGTAAGGTCAATATTTGGAATCTTAAGCTGCCTTCGCGCAAGCAGCCCTTCCAGGCCGCCGTTAGACATACCCACAACGCCAACTTTGGCCACGTCTCCTTCGATAAGCGCATTTGTAGCTTGTGTAGTGCTGTGCGCGACAAATATGACTTCATCCGGATCTATATTATTTTCCTGTAAACATTTTTCAAAAACTTCAACGACGCCCGCAGCAACACCTGCAGGATGATCATGCGTTGTCTTAACCGAAGATTTTCCTAAAATTTCATAGGTTCTGTTATCTATAGCAACAGCTTTTGTGTGTGTTCCGCCAACATCAATTCCCATTCTGATTGCCCTGTTTCCCATGATATCCTCCTGTTATTTGATATATCTTGTTCTTGACATGGTATCTTTGAATATAAAGTAAATCTCTTATTAGATTTAACCGGCTTTAAATCTCGTGCCCGACCAAAAGCCGAGAGAAACTTAAAGCCGGCATTCAAAATGTCATTACTTAATATAATTACTTTGGTATATCAGAACAAACCAACTCTTGCGTAATTAAGTATGTACAGTATTGCACAGACGATCCAACCAAACGGAAGAGTAATCTTTAAAAAGTCTTTGATCGATATCTTGGTATATCCAAGAGTCCAGGCAGTCCAAGACTGGGAAATACAGCTTGAAATCGTGATGGTAATAGTAGGAATGACCATCAGGGGGAATAAGAAATCAATTGAAAAGTATCCTACGCTTTTTAATATAGCTAAGGTCGCAGCCCCGCTTCCAACCAAAGACAATGGGCCTCTGAAAAAGGCAAAAGGTACGATTATAATAAATATGATTGTCAGGATCAGTTGCGATTCCGGAATAATATTACCGAGTAATGCATTGAAATATGGGCCGCAAAGCGATGAAGCCGCATTCAAAAACGTCACTGCCAGCAGGAAGGATACAACCGGCGCTGTTTCAGCTACGCCATTGGTAAAGTCCTTGCTAAACATGTTAGCAACAGCAGCGAAACCTTCTTTCATTTTACCGGTGGTCAAATATGCATAAAATCCTCCGATCAGGAAACCAGGGATAATCGGGATTTTAAAGAGTAAAAGCAACAAAACCGGAACAATTGGGGTAATTAATGAAATCAATGGAGCCTGTGCATTTTCGCTCGGTGCTTCCACAGCCCAGGCATACGCTGCTTTCTTACCTCTGGTACCAAAAATTATGACTACAAAAAGTATGACAAGCTGAATAATTGCTGCTGTAATACCAAGAGGATAATAACGCTGGAAAGTAAATTCACCTGCGCCCTGCATATCAGTGAAATATGCATAGTACTGGTTAAAGATAACAGGATTCAAATACATGCCCGCACCAACTGAACCCACAAAAGCTACTGTGGCCATTGTTTTGGAAATTCCAATGGAAAGCATTATAGGAAGAACGATCAAAGCAATGGCTATAACTGCACCAGGGCTATATATCGCACTGAAAATCAATGTACATGCAATGCTTAAAAGAATACAAGTCAAAGTGGGTCTGTCTCCGCCAAGTTCAACAGTCTTTTTAATTATCGTAGCTGCAATACCTGTTTGCAGTATTGTTTGACCAAACCATGCACCAAACACTACATTGACAAGCAGAGTACCCCAGCCTTCAGGTCCGGATTGAAATGTCTTTGTTACGATATCTAACCAGGACATTGACATTACACTTTCGTTGGCCGCTCTAAAAGCTTCATTGGTAACCAGAATATTACCTAAAAGAGCCAAAACAGACCAAATGGTTCCTATTAAAAGCATCCCCATTGTCAAGTTGCCGCCTTTAGCTGCATAAATGGCCAGTCCTACAAAAGACAAAATCAAAAGTATACCAATTACAGTTTCCATATAGGTTCCTCCTCTCAATGCAATCAAAATATGAGCTTTATAAGCTCAGAATTTCATTCCAAATCGACTCGTCTACTTCTACGCCATGTTCCATACTGTACTGGCGAGTTCTAATAGTTCTCTGACCTGGATAGGTTACGGTGCTATTCGGATCGATTTTTTCACCATCAGACAATTGTTTTATCGTTCCTTCAAAGATTTCCTCGACCTCATCCTCTGATGAGAAAACATATGGATTAATTGATATGAATATCTGGCAGCATTCAGCACAACTTCCTTTACCTACTTTATCCAGTGCAAAAGTTGCCTTACCATTAGCCAGAATGGCTGCAGCTACGTCAAGTGCAATCGCCATACCTGAACCTTTCCAGTAACCCATCGGGAACATTCGCATCGTCTTTTCTATTTCGCCGGGATCTGATGTAATATTCCCATTTGTATCGTATCCGCCTGGGAACGGCAACTGTTCGCCTTTTAGTCTTAACACCTGAAGTTTGCCATAAGAATACTGAGACATAGCTATATCTAATACCAGAGGATCATGCTTTTTGCTTGGAATGGCTATGCAGAAAGGATTGTTTCCTACACTGGGCCTTTTTGCTCCCCAGGCAGGCATTGCTGATTCAGTATTCGTCCAACAGATTGCCAAATATCCTTTTTTCGCGGCATCCCATGCATATGTCCCGCCACGCATCCAATGAGTTGTGTTGCGTAAACAAACAACACCGATTCCATGTTCTTCAGCAAGTTCGCATGCACGGTTCATAGCAAATTTAGCATTAATGATTCCGATACCGAGATTTCCATCATAGTTTTCCATACAACCGGCAGCTTTTATTAACTCCGGCTTCCCGTTGATGTTTATCCAGCCATTTCTTATGTAATTGATAAATCTGGGTACCCTGTTTAAGCCATGGGAATATACTCCATCACAGCTGGATTCGGTATGAACTTGGGAACAGATTTCAGCCTGTTCCTCAGAAAGGCCAGCTTTCATCATGACTTTTTTAAGTTCTGCCTTCACTGTCTCAAATGGAATTCTCATTTTTCATCCCCCCTACTCCATATGTTTTTTAAAACTCCGGTGTAATCCATAAAACTGCCTTATCATTTTTTTCTTAAACCACCACCTTAAAAACTAACTCAAATATTTTTCAAGGGTATGTCTCACAGCCTTTTTAGCTGCCACAAGCTCGGCAAACATGCCCTCTACCTTCGATGCAAGATTGTATTCGTAAAGATTTACTCCAAAAATGCTGCTGTCCGATAATATTGGTTTTAAGGCATCAGTAAACGGTCCTTTGTCACCAAGGGATATGTTCTTTAGATAGGTCTGTAGTTTCTCGAGCATTGGGTCGGAACTTGGTGTAAATGGGTTTCCTTCGTCATCTATTCCCATAAGGTATCTTAACCACCCTGCAAAAACGAGCGGGATGTATTTTAGAGTCGATATATCTCTCTTTCCTGAAGCTATATATGCTTTAAGAGTTTCACCAAAACGGACTGGTATCTTTTGAGATGTGTCACAGGCGATCCTCTGAGGTGTATCAGGTACAAATGGATTTGGAAATCTTCGGTTTATTACTTCTTCGATGAAGTCTTCTGGCTTTATTATGCCTGGATCTACTACCACTGGCAGACCTTCTTCATAGGCCGTCTTTTCGATAAATGTCTTTAGGTTTTTGTCTTTCATTTCTTCGGATATTGAGGTGTACCCCAGCAAACATCCGTATATAGCCAAAATGGTATGGAGTGGATTCAGGCAGGTTCCTACTTTCATTTTTTCTACTTTGTCTACAGTCTGTCTGTCAGTAAATATCACTCCCGCTTTTTCAAGAGGGGGCCTTGAGTTTGGAAATGCGTCTTCTATTACCAGATACTGAGTCTCTTCTGCATTTACAAAAGCTGATACATATGTGTTTTTGGTGGTCTTAATGATATCCACGTCTTCCAGCCCATCTTCAATCAGTATATCTTTTACCTTCTCTGACGGCCTGGGCGTTATTTTATCTATCATTGTCCAGGGGAATGCTACGAGTTTGGGATTTGAAATGTAATCTATGTAACCTTTATCTGCAAAACCATACTTTACCCAGATCTCAGCAAAAGTTTTTATGGCATTGTAAAGTTTCGAACCATTGTGAGAACAGTTGTCAAGGCTTACAAGTGCAATAGGATATCTTCCTGCCAAGTATCTTTTATAGCAAAGATAGCTTACGATTCCCATAAGAGTCTTTGGATTTTCGTAGTTTGAATGCATATCTTGCTGTATATCCGGATAATAATTTCCATTGGCATCACTGATGGAATATCCTTTTTCCGTTATTGTGAAGCTTACCATTTGCAGAGTTGGGGATACAAAGATTTTTTCCAGTTCTTCCAAGTTACCTTTGATATTCATTGCGTGTACAATGCTGGACACTATTTTTTTATCAATACTGCCATTAGGTTTTAAGGTTACGACTATACTCAGGTTGTCATATGGTGCATAAACTTTTTCAATAATTTCTTCATCATAGGATTCACAGACAATTATGCCTTTGTCTGAAAAGCCCTCGTCAAGAAGTGTTTGCTGCAGCGCAGCGGGAAATGCCCTAAAGATGTTGCCTGCTCCAAAGTGAAGCCAAATTGGAGATTCCAGTGTATTTTTTCTAATCTTCTCAATATCAAAATCAGGCAATACGTAGCCTCTACTTTGCCAAGAAGCCTTGTTTTTTAATTCTGAAAGATTAAGTTTCACTTTTTTCCCCAACTCATTTTTTATTCAATTGACATACTAACATATTAGTATGTCAATTGTCAATTGTCAATTAATGATTGTCAGCATACGTAAACGTAAATCCCGCAACAAATCAAGATTTCTCCTGCATCTGTTACGGGATTTCTAAAGCAAATCCACCACCTTTACAAGATTTATGGGCTTTATTATCACTCATGCTGTTTTAACCTCTTTGGACAATAATATTTATATTTAATAGTATGGCTTATAAAAATTTTGCCGATTTTTGATATAATTCTAAAGAGGCATAATCAAAAGTAACGATAACTTTATATAATGGAGGTCTGGCGATGGAATATATAACCAGAGATGATGCATTGGATTTACTTAAACAATACAACAAGGATCCCTTTCATATTCGTCATGCATTGACAGTGGAGGCTGTCTTGAAATGGTTTGCCAAAGAATTAGGTTACGGAGATGATGCGGAATACTGGGGAATCGTAGGCTTGCTTCATGATATTGACTTCGAATTATACCCGGATGAACACTGCATTAAGGCGCCGGAACTATTGCGTAAAGCCGGTGTAAGTGAAGATATCATTAAAAGCGTCGTTTCCCATGGATATGGAATTACTGTAGGATGCGGGACTACTATCGATGTTGCTCCTGAGCATGAGATGGAAAAAGTACTCTTTGCAGTCGATGAGTTAACAGGACTAATTTGGGCGGCAGCTCTTATGCGGCCTTCGAAAAGTACAAAGGATATGGATTTAAAATCCCTTAAAAAGAAGTATAAGAGTAAAAGTTTCGCTGCCGGATGTTCCAGGGAGATAATCGAAAGAGGCGCCGCACAACTTGGCTGGGATCTGGATAAACTTCTTACCATGACACTTCAGGCTATGGCAGACAGTGAGGATATCATCAATCAACAATTAAATAATTAAGAAATAGTCCAAATAAGCAAAAATTTATGGGCATGCAGATGTATTAAATTTTCTGCATGCGCCTTTTTATTTTTATTTATTTCTGAACGATATAATCAATTTTTAACTACTCTGTTTATTAAAAAAATTCCTGAAAAAATGCGAGACTTTGGTCCTATGTGGCGGGAGTCGGATTCCAAAAGTATTAAAAACCTGATTGCGGTAAACTTAAGACATCTTAAAAATTACCTTGAATGTGCCGGCATCGCAGAATCGCTTGTTTGCCGGGAAAACCGTTATTTTATTCTCCGGGACGAAATTGCATGCGATAGCGACAGTTTTGAAAATATATGAAAGATTCAATCTCCATTATTTGTCTGAAATAATTTGATACTTGCGTTGGATGTCTTAAAGCTATTTATCTTGTTTCAATTTATGTATTCCTTCAAGGATGGGTAAAACTATCGCAGCTATGAATCCACCTGAAAATCCATTGTTATAAAGGTTCATCCCCGCATTCAGGTATGATAGGTTTGCGGCAAAAACCATATGAAGCCCCCCTGCAATGACTCCTGCCAAAGCTCCATAGTACCCGCTTATGGGTGCAAGTGTGGTTCCAAACAATGCCGCAAGAAGAGCTGCGGTAGAATTAATATCATGCACACTGAAATAGCTGATCAAAAATACTCCCAGCATAATTGGCAATACATTTTTAAGATGCTTCCCTGAAGCACCAAATCCCACTACTGTGAAGATACCCCCTATAGTCGGCCCATTCAATTCTCCCCCGACTATCAGTACATATGTGGTGAAAACAATCCCCAACAAAGCCATATTGATACATACAAGTCCCTGACCATAATTCTTGATGAAATCGTTTCTTCCGTGTCCGGACTCTTTCATAAGCGCGCCGTATCCCCTAAAAGACCACTGATTTGTTGCAAGCCCGAAAACAAGCATCATTCCGAATAATATGAAAAGAAACAGGGATAAAGGCCTATTGTTTCCCCTTGATACCAGGTATACCGTCTCCACATTATATCCAAAGCTTCTTAAAACTGCCGTACACAGGGTAGCTACTATTCCCGCGGTAAATCCAATATTATAAAGGCTAAATCCTTTATGGAAATTAACAAAATGTTGTGCCAGAACAGGAATGAAAAAGCCTGCAAGTAAACCCACCAGTATTCCCAAAATCACTCCCTTGAAAACCGGCAAGTTGAGATTAAAGGTTACTTCACTTACCAGCGGGCCTAAAGCTGTACCAAACAAAGCGACAGGCATAAGTTTGCTGAAAGGGGTCTTACTGAATTTTGCATAAGCGAACACACCCAGGATTATTGGAGTGGAGTTATACAGATTCTTGCCGAATAAAGAGAATCCCGCAAGCGTAAAAATAGATGCCATCATGAGTCCGGAAATTTGCTGCTTACTCTTTTTTATTATGACAGCTGCCTGAATAACCATAATCGCAGCATTAGACAAGGCCGCTCCAATATTGGCGATTTCAAAATAATCAGTAACAAGATTTGCCGAAGAAGTTAAAATTACAATATTTCCATAAAAGATTTCGGCAGGAGAATTGAATAAAAATGCTGCAGCAAACAGAATACATGCAAATATAATAAAGCAGTTAAAAATCAAACTGTCGGTCTGAAATGTCTTTTCTTTTTGTAGTCCCTTTGATGTCTTTGTCATATTGTCCCTTTCAACAGGAGAAAAAACTTTATAGAAGCAATGAAGATTTCGTTTATTCTTATTTTAATTATATCATTCTTATCGACACTATTACACTAAAATAATATGTTATTTTATCACTTTATGTCGAATATCTGATTCAATATTTCCATACATTATAGAAAAAGCAGGTTTACATTTGATGTAACTCTCGGAATATATAAAATGAACAAAATGACAAGGGAGTGATAGATATCAGAACATTTGAAATTATCAGAACGAAAGATTTACAAAGCTTTTACATCATAGCAGAAAACCCGAAGGATGCTATACAGAAGCATAAGCAAAACCTGGACATGTTACAAAAAGATAAGCAGGCAAAGTGTTTTGATACTGGAAATAGCTATATTTTAATTCATAATAAAGATGTGTATTGTTTGGTATATAAGTTTAAAAAATGATCGAAACACTGCCTGCTTATATTCACTCATTCCCAGAGTTTTCCTTGCGTCTTTGCTGAAGCTCTTTTCTTTTTTGTTCAAGTATTCTACTGTTCATGTCAATAATTGGATTTATAAATTTCCTGTTTCTTTCCTCCATGAATCTTGCACGTTCCTCCGGTGTCATATCCTTCATGGCTTCTTTAAATGATACCGCCTGTATGCCTTGTTTCCTCATTTTTTCTATTTTTCTGTTCATAATTTCTTCAGATTCTTTTTTCATAGCAGCAAACACTGCATCAATTGCATCATCGAAATTATCATGTATCGAAAGAATCATAACAGCCATGTATGATCCGTTTTTTTGCGGTACGACAGTGTATTTGTGTCCCAAACGTTTGATTTCCATTTTAACCTCCTAACAAAATAACTTTTGCTTAAAGTCATTAAAAAAGCCTTCTTGCCATGACCTGACAAGAAGGCTATAATTCAATCATATGATCACCTCCTCATCGGTGCTGGCTTTACCACCTTACAGTTCCTCTGCAGGTTGGCGCAGGGTCATCGAGCCAACTCTCTACCCTGACTCTTGATAAGTAGGTTTATTCTATAAATAAATATTACAATAAATAAACAATAAATACAACTAAATCCTTATTTTTTTAATCTCCGGGATTCTTCACCAATTGCCTGGAGCAACCAATAAAACTAATTCTATCTGATGCCATTTTCTGCTCATCTTGCACGATAATCCATCCCCATGTATTTATCCCCTCTACGCTCACAATATTCCTTTCGCCAGGTATGCGTGTATCTTTTCAGAAAGCTTTTCCTGCCTCTCCCAATCTCCGTATACAATACCTTTATACAAAAGCTTACTTATCATATCCCTGATTTGCTGTCTTACTCTGCCATAATGGGCCTGTTCATACCTGGTCTGTGGTAAAGGCATGAATGTATGGGCATGGATCTTCGCGCCTATATCTGCAAGATCGGACATCATCCTGATTGTCATTTCTGCATCTTCAATTGTTTCTCCCGGTAGGCCGAATATAAAGTCAACATTCGCAATGAATCCATGCTTTTTTGCTATCCTGACTGCGTTATAAACGTCATCTACAGTATGCCCGCGATGTGATGATTTCAGGATCCTATCACTGCCGGATTGTGCGCCTATGATCAAATTATTGTTATTCACGAACCTCTTTAAAAGCTCCATTGATTCATTTGTTACATTATTCGGCCTTACTTCGGAAGGGAAAGTCCCCAGGTAAATCCTGGATTCCGTACCCAGTGCTTTTTTTATTGTCACCAGCAATTTTTCCAGCTCGGGAAGGTTTAAATCAATTCCGTTTACGGAACCATATGCGAGTGCATTCGACGCTATTGCCCGGAATACTTTCGCATTCCTTTCAGTTCTCATAGCATTTAAAATATCAAATAACTGATCAGTTGTTCTATGACGGATACATCTTCCCATTATATGGCCTGTTTGGCAAAACGAACAGCCATGCGGACAGCCCCTCGTAATTTCTATAGGACCAATACGCCCGAACCTGAGTGAAACTGGTGTGAATCCGGAAATATCGACCTGATCGCTTTGACCGGTATTTACTATATTCCCATCTTCATCTTTATAGCAAATCCCTTTTAAAACGGACAAATCCTTCTTTTCTATAATCCTTATAATAAACGCCGGAAATGTTACTTCGCCTTCACCTATGATAACATAATCGAAGCCAAGTTTTGTTATAGTCCTGACAGGATCTCCTGTAGCATGCGGCCCGCCGGCAACAAAAATGATATTAAGTTCGTTCCGGATTGGTTTAAGCTGATTTATCACTTCATGCACATTCCATATCTGCGTGGTAAAGAATGAAAAAGCGGTAATAACTATTTCATACTTTTTTAATTCATCCATATCCGCATAAATATCGGCAGGTTTCGTAAAAAAACCTATATCTATCATATCGAATAATTCGCATGAATTTTCTAAAGCGCCAAGCAGGGCATTTACGCTATACTTGTTCAAAGAAGTATCCCAAAACAGTAATTTTAACTTTTTCATATGATTGAGCACAACCTTAACTGACAATATTGTTTATATCCTGACAATTCTTTCTCGTTCCCGTGTCTGAGGATATTACTTTGGTTCATTCATTTTATCAAGAATTTCTTTTATTGTACTTTCACTGTTTACATCTGTCAGAACAGTAAGATAATCGCCTTCCTTAAGTACCGTATCGCCTTTGGGTATAATGTTTTTATCTCCTCGTTTTACTTCAACCAGCAAGGACTTGCCAGGCCAATTTATATTCTTTACCTTGTGGTTAGCAAATTCCGAGCCCTGTTTTACAATAAGCTCAACTAAGATTTTTTTGCTGCTTTCTTTTATTTCTTCCTCATTTTCACTTATAAGCAAATTCTCTAAGAGCGCTTCGTAGACAGGCGGACTCTTCAACAAATAAGCTACAACATACGCGGTAACGGCGACCACTGTCAACGGAAGCATATGGATAAATGAACCTGTCATTTCCATAACAAGAACGATACCTGTTATCGGCGCTCTGACTATTGCTGTAAAATAACCTGCCATCGCAAGTATTATAAAATTATTGTACAGGTCTTTATCAACTCCCAAATAATTTATTGATATTCCTGCAAAAATAGCACCTAATGTCGCCCCAAGAACAATTAAAGGAAAGAAAATCCCGCCTGGCGCTCCTGATGCAAAGCTTGCCATCGAGAAAAGAAATTTAATAATGAAAATGGTTGCCAAAAACAATATCCCATTTTCCATAGTCAGTTCCTTTACTATCCTGTTTCCTCCTCCTAAAACAACAGGAAATACAATACCTAACACTCCGGCTATTACAAACGGGATAATAATTCTGGTTCTTTCATTAAAAAATTTAAGTTTACTGTATAATTTCTTTGTTTTTAATAATATAAAATTATAAAACGCCCCCATTCCCCCAAGCAGAATCCCAAGAAGAATGAGCAACCCGTATTGGTTTAAAGGAATAACTTTAATTATTTCAAAATTGAAAATCGGTGATGTCCCAAATACTTCTTTTGAAACGAAATCGGCTGCTACCGCTGCAGACATTACCGACAATAATATTACCGGTGAAAAGTACTTAAATACTTCTTCCAAAGCAAAAACAACACCTGCCAAAGGTGCATTAAAGGCAGCTGCCAATCCGGCGCTTGCCCCACCGGCCATAAGAATCCTTCTTTCCAGTCGTCCTTTCCCAAGCTTTTTTCCCAATCCCTCTGCAGCGCATGCTCCCAGTTGAATGGAAGGCCCCTCTCTCCCTAATGAAAGGCCTCCTCCGATACAAACCGCTCCTCCTATAAACTTACAGCATAATGTATGTAACCAGGATTTTCTTTTTTTAAAGTAACCTTTCATAATACCTTCCAGTTGCGGTATTCCACTTCCGGAAATCATTTTATTCTTCGAAACCAAGTATCCGGCAAAATACCCTGCTAAGCATAAAATTAGAACTGCAACTGGAAAAAGTATGAGATGATTTCTTAAAAAGTCATACATGGTAAATGATAACTGTTCGGCATATTTTAATGTTATCCTGTAAAGAATTACGGTTACACCCGCGACAACTCCTACAAGTAAGCTTTTAAAAACAATTAAAATGTTTTGATAATAATTATCAGTCAGTACCTTATAATTGTTTTTCATGGCTTTCACTCCAATAATCATGTCATTGGGTCCATGATGTTAAATGTATACTATTTGATAGTTCTCTCACTGAAAAAGGATTGAACTATAAAAGTGTTTCAACATTTATCCCCGAATAGTATACCATGATAGACAATATCCGTTTAGTACTTTTATTATTGCCAGCCGACTTATTATTCACAATTATCAAGGAGTGATGTGAAGACCTATCCAAGAAAAAAGCCCTGATTGTAACCTTTGCAGGACTTTACAATCAGGGTCGTTATAAACTATTATTTAATTTAGTTCTTGTCATATTTCTTAATCCATAATATCTACAAGTATGTCTTTTGGGATTATAAATTCTATGGTTCCCATATACGCGGGTGCAACATAGCCTTCATTGAAACAAATTACAATATCTCCATCTTTATTAATATAAAATGATGTATCATCTGTGATTTCTTTGAAATTCCACTCCGGATATTCCTCATCATCTAACCAGTATGTAATACTACCATCAGCAGCCATCTGTTCTCTCATCTGTTTCTTGATATTTTCACTGATAATTTTCTTATAGTCACTATCTTTTTTGAAAAGATCCGCTAATTCGACCTTCTTGCCTGTTTTAAGATCTATTGTGTAGAAATGATGCTCTTCGTAACCGCTTCCTGCAGCTTTGAAACAGATGAGTTTTAATGTAAAGTAGTCTTCTGTAGATGTTATGATTTCATAGTCAATCTTAATATTATGGTAGCCTTCTTCTTCCATATTTGATTTGAATTCTTCTATCCACTTATTTGCAATATCCCGGATCTCGCCATTGATTTCATCCGCTGTTTTCTTACCAGTTTCAGCAATTGTTTTGTCTGCGTTTTCCCCTGTTGTTACCTCCGGCACAACAACGTCTGCAACGTTTCTTTCATCTTCATACTTATAGTTTCTAAAAGTTATTACCTTAAAGAATTCTCCCAGTATTGGAATATCCCCCATAGTATACGCAAGTGTTTTTGATATATTGGGCAAAATCACAATTGCAAGCACTACTGATGCAGCAATAGCCCATCCCTTAAATGTTTTCTTCTTCGACATCGATCTTTTTTCCTCCTTTCCCTGCTCGATTCGCTGTTTCATTTCAAAAACAGCTTTATCATCCATCACCGGTTTTTCATACTGTTCTTTATATAATTCCAGAATCTTATAATAATTATCTTGCATTACGTTCATCTCCTTTCATCCTGTAACCATCCATTTTACATCGGAGTTTTTTTAAGCCTCTATACAATCTGCTTTTTACGGTACTTAGATTTTCTTCAAGTATATATGCAATTTCATCAAGTTTAAGGCCTTCAAAATACTTCAACTGAATAACCGTTTTATCTTTGACGGACAAAGAATCCAACGCCCTTTTTAAATCAAGATTTTCATATGTATCTTCAACCTCGAGTTCGGCATAACTCTCATCATTAATAGACTCAATATCTTTTGTATCTAATCGTCTGTAGATTTCATTCATCATGATCCTGTATATCCAGGTCTCAACGTATTCGACATACTTAAGAGAATCACTGTTCTTGATTGCTTTATAGGCGCCTTCCTGAACAATATCAGCAGCATCCGCTTCATTATGTACAAAGCTCATTGCCATTCTGTAATAGCTGTTATATTTCTTTAAAATTGTCTGTTCAATTATTTCTTCTTTTGTATCTCGTTTCTTTCCCCGGGGAAACACAGAACTCCCACCTCCGTTGTACTTTTAAATGTGTTTCTATATGATTAGATTTCCTAATAGCATAAATAGTTTCATTCGATAGGGTAAATTTTACCGAAAAAAAGAAGGTTGATTTGACTCAACCATTCTACAGTGCAGCACTTCGTAGCATGACATTTGTGAAGAATATGGATCCAAATAAATAATCATCGATAGTTTACTTCTTGTTTTCAGGAATATCACACAGGAAACCGGCATACGGGAATTTATAGAACATAACCGGTGTACCGAACATATCTACAATCTTTCCTTCTGCCATCCCATTGATAATCTGCTCCGCACCTTCAATAAGGTTTGTAATCAATCCCGGATAAACCGGGAACGAACCATGCGACGGATATATTGTGTCAAACTCATCGGTATACATTGACAACTTTTTCAGGCTCTCAACATACAGGGGCAAATTTCTACGTTCATTAAACATGAAAATGTTTCCATCCTGAATAGTATCTCCTGATATAAGTACCCTGCTGTTTATATCCAGTACAGCTATGCTACCGGGTGTATGACCAGGTATGAATATGGTTTTCAGCGGTCGGTTTCCAAGATCTATGATGTCATTGTCTTTTACAGGCTGAATGATTCCCAATCCACCGTGTGCCCTGTAATTATCTTCTTCGTCAGGGTGCATATAAAAACATTCGAAACCGCTGTTGCCTGAAATATGATCCGGATCAGCATGAGTATTCAGAAGCATTATTGGGAGGTTCGTGATACTTTCTGCTATTTGTTTTGCGTTCGGTGTATTCATGCCGCTATCAATAAGCAGTGCCTTTTTTGTTCCGGTCAATAAGAAAAAACGTACTCCTCTGTCTTCTATCCGCCAGGTATTATCGTTAATTTGAATAATGTCAGCCATAAGCATCCCTCTGATTATTGATTTATTATAACTATTATATCACTCTGCGTTAAATAGAATTATTTTACTTTATTTTATATAAAAGTTTACATGGGTGGTTTTAATTATTCTGATGCGTTGGATACTGTATACAATGTAATATTTTGACTATGTTTGACCTTTGCAAAATAGCCTATATAAGCCAGTTTTCGAAATATTTACTCTAAAAATTTCGGGAGTTTTTGTCGTAAATTTATTGCTTCGACAAGTTTAATATAGTATAATCACTATTGGAACACTACTGGAATTATTCCATTTATTGGAATTGACTAACCCAACAAATGCTATAATCCTGGGGAGATTCCAATCAAAATAAAATCTTCATAAATCTCAGAGATAACAAAAACAAACCCTTATCCCAATATAAGGGTTTATTATATGATTAATTTTTTGCATCTTAGGAGAGAGGGGTAAATTTATGAAGAGTCTTAAAACAAAAATTGTGCTTCTTTTTGCACCATTATTCTTAATCGCATTCTTAGGACTTACAGCTTTATTGTACAAAATGTCAGCTACAACCATCCAACAAGAAGCAGAAAAGTCAATCGCCAATGTCGCATACCAGGGAGCCAAAATCGTACAAAGCCGTATCAATGCAGAACTGGATACCCTGGAGTCCTTAGCTCAGTTACCTATCATATATGATACAAGTATACCTATTGAAGAGAAACTGGCATTACTAAAAAAAGAAGTTGAACATAAAGGACATATCAGAATAGGCATAGCTTATTCCGACGGCGTCATGTACGGTACAGATGATTCAAAAGTCGACATAAAAGACAGAGTTCATTTTATTAAACCAATGGCCGGCCAAAGAGCCGTATCTGATCCGATTATAAGCAAACAAAACGGCTCGGTTATAATTTGTTTTGGTGTCCCTATTAAAGAAAACGGCCAAATTGTGGGCTCTTTAGTTGCTGTAAGAAACGGCAATACTTTAAGCGATGTTGTTAACGATATCACATTCGGACAGTCCGGCAAGTCATTTGTTATCAATAAAAACGGTACAACAATAGCTCATTATGAAAATGAGTTTGTTATGGAAATGTTCAATGCTATTGAAGCTTCCAAAGAAGACCCGTCGTTTGCATCCCTTGCCCAATTGGAAGAGCTTATGCTTCAGGGTAATAACGGAAGTGGGAACTACTTATATAACGGAGAAACTAAAATCGTAGGTTTTGCACCTGTCGAAGGAATGGATTGGTATCTGGCAGTAAGCGCACCAGAGGATGAAGTGTTGGCAGGCTTAGGAAAAGTACAGGCTTATATGCCAGTTGTATCAATATTATTTGTCCTGGGTGGTATTGCTTTAGCCTTTATTCTCGCGATTCAGTTATCAAAACCGATTATTCGTGCAGCTAAACATCTTGCATATGCAGCAGAAGGAGATTTTACCCAGACAATACCAGCAAAAGATTTAAAACGAAAAGATGAGATTGGACTTTTGGCGAATTCTTTTGCAAAAATGCAGGCTTCCATGAGGGAAATAGTAAACAGTGTTGTCCGGGAAGCTAACAATGTTTCAGAAAATATTAATATCACAACTGATAGTATGCATGATCTTAATACCCAGATCGAGGATGTATCATCCACAACAGAAGGATTATCAGCCAACATGGAAGAAACGGCTGCATCCACTCAGGAAATGAATGCTACAATTATTGAACTCGATGCCGCTATCGAATCTTTGGCAACAAAAGCCGAAGACGGTGCAAAATTGGCTGATGAAATAAGCAAAAGAGCTCTTAATCTTAAGGCTAACGCCCTGGATTCACAGAAGAGCGCAACCGAAATTTACGCAAGTGCATATGAAAAATTGAAAAATGCTATTGAAAAATCCAAGGCAGTCGATCAAATTAATGTTTTATCGGATACTATCCTGGATATTACTTCTCAGACCAATTTACTGGCTCTTAATGCAGCTATAGAAGCAGCCAGAGCTGGCGAGGTTGGCAGAGGTTTTGCTGTAGTGGCAGATGAGATCAAGGTCCTGGCTGAAAATTCAAAGAATGCTATTAATGAAATACAGAAAGTCACCTATGAGGTAGTTTCGTCAGTTGAAAATCTGTCTCAGAACTCCCAGGATATTCTAAACTTCATTGACAAGACGGTAATAGGTGATTATAAGTCAATGTTGAATATAAGCGAACAGTACAGCAAAGATGCCGAACTTGTAAGCAATATTGTAGTTGATTTCTCTTCTACCACTGAACAATTGTCGGCTGCCATTCAGAATATGGTTAAAGCTATTAATGAGATTACTTCAGCTAACAATGAGAATGCAAACGGAACATCAAGCATAGCCCAAAAAGCATCGGTTGTTGTAGAAAAAGCAAATGAAGTAATTAAGTATTGTATGGTCACAAAAGAAAGCTCGGAAAAACTGACCGAAATGATGTCTAAGTTTAAAGTATAATTTATTGTGAGGCGGTTATAAGAATTATGGTTCTACGTCAATTGTTGGGGTAGGACAAAGTAAAATGAAATAGCTCTATGTTACTGGCAGATAATCATTAAGATTGTCTGCCAGTTTCTTTTGGTTTTTAAAGATGATAGTTTTAAGCC
>Ga0134103_1001031_pt1 | contig 28236 bp, 30 predicted proteins | sample 14_taG_2_FD_94445 | JGI IMG/M metagenome (GOLD analysis project Ga0134103, IMG submission 94445) | Switchgrass degrading microbial communities from high solid loading bioreactors in New Hampshire, USA - 14_58_20_212_A1 metaG | ecosystem: Engineered > Bioreactor > Semi-continuous > Anaerobic >...
CTTATGTTCAGGAACCATAGCCGAAACCTCCGTATCGTGTTAGTGTGGATACCAACATCATACAGGGTTTCTGGCTGTGGTTCCATTCATTTCTTCGTGTTGCATTTCATTCTACAATGAGCCCAATATTTTTCTATTCGTAATTGTATTGACAATTCCCCATATTCATCCTAAACTTAGGGCAAAAAGGGGTGATGGCTATCTGGCTTGTGCTTTTCTTTCATCTGGTCAGCTCCCTCCAGCCTTACCAGACCACCAGGTATCACGGCCTTGTGGGCCAGGACACACCATGGGAATGCGGTCCCACAGCCTGCGCCATCCTCTTTATGCTGGCAGGCGAAAACGTCGAACCCCGCCTGGAGGCAGTCGAAGGCCGGGGAGTGTCTCTTGCCGACATGGCCCGCTACTTCCAAAACCGAGGTTGGGCGGTGGAGGGTTACAAACTCACCTGGGAGCAGCTCCTGCACTTCCTTCAGCACTACCCTAACCGCCCCCTGCTGGCCCACCGCAACCTGGAACTGGGACACTACGTCGTTCTTCTGGGCATGGTGCGGGGCTTTCTGGTCGTAGCAGACCCGGCAAACGGCGTTCGGGCGCTGACACCCGAGACCTTCCTCGCGGACTTCAGCGGATACGTCCTCTACTTCCCCGATCTGCCCCCACTGGCCAGCGTGGGAAAAATCCTGGATTCTGTGGAACGCCGGCTTCGCCTTTTGAACCAAGCGGTGGCCGAATTCTAGAGGAGGTGCTCTATGCTTCTGCGCAGTGTTCTGATGGCAGTCCTCTTGATGTTCGTTGTACTCGGCTGCAGCCAGCTAGCCGATGCAGCCTGGGTCTGGGAGACCCAGGTGGTCACCTCTCCCTTCCATGACCTCAGGCTCCACCTGTCGGAGCTCGGTTACAGCTGGCAGGTCCAAGAAGAGCTTCAGCTGTCCCTCCACCTGCCCGTGCAGTACGCCGCCCAGCCCGGCGAGGGCCGTCTGGAACTGCTGGCCCCGCGGGCAAGCGTTACCTGGGCAGGGCCGGCAGACAGGCCTCTTTCGGGCGAACTCGCCCTGGCCTTGAGCCCTCGGAAGGAACTCTGCAGCATGCGAGCGGGAGTAAAGATGGTGACCGACCCCATGGCTGTCAAGTTCGGGTTGGTCTGCCAGGATGGCTTGTCCCTTCAGGCAGGCGCAGCCTTTGCTGTCAATGAAAGGTGGGCCTTGGCAGCCCACCTCCGTTACCGAAAGAACTCCCTACTTACCTACGAACTCCACCACAACACCTCGGGGGATGCCCAGCTGGTCTTCAGTTACACTCGCGCCTTGGACGGCACCATGCAGAGCCTGGGCGTCAAAATCGCCTTTTAACCTGAGATCTCCCCGAGCTTTTCCAGCTCATCCAGGAACTTCTCGAACATCTCCATGGCCTGGACAATCGGTTCAGGCTTGCTGAGATCGACGCCCGCCCGCCTCAGCAGGTTCAGGGGGTAATCTGAGCCGCCGCTGCTCAAGAAGCCCAGGTAGCGCTGGCGCGCCGGATCTCCTTCTTCCGTGATCTGCTTGGCCAGGGCAGCAGCTGCCGAGAAGCCGGTAGCGTACTTGTAGACGTAGAACGGCCGGTAGAAGTGGGGGATGCGGGCCCACTCCATGGCGATCAGCTCATCGACCACTATGTCGCTCCCGAAGTACTGCTTGTTCAGGTCGTAGTAGATCTCCATGAGCTGCTCGCAGGTGACCGCCTCTCCTCGGCCAACCTCGCCGTGGACGATCATTTCAAACTCCGCGAACATGGTCTGGCGGAACACGGTACCCCGGAACTCATCCAGGTAGTTGTTGATCAGGTAGGCGCGCCGCTTGGCATCAGAAGTCTTAGCGAGAAGGTCGGCGTTGAGCAGCGCCTCATTCAGAGTGGAAGCGACCTCGGCCACAAAGATCCGGTAATCCGCGTTGGGATACTCCTGATGCTTGTTGGAGTAGTAAGTGTGCATGGCGTGCCCCAGTTCATGGGCGAGGGTGAACACATCCTTCAGGTTCCCCTGGTAGTTCATCAACACATAGGGATGAACCCCATAGGCGCCCCAGGAATAGGCGCCGCTTGTCTTGCCGCGGTTCTCCAGCCAGTCGATCCATCCTTGGCCGAAGGCCTGCTCGAGATCGCTCAGGTACTGACTGCCCAAGGGCTGAAGCCCTTCCGTTACCATCTCTACAGCGCGCTCCCGTTCAATGTGTTCTTCCTCCAGCGCCACCATGGGCACATAGAGATCCCACATATGGAGCTCGTCCAGCCCCAGGAGCTGTTTGCGCACCCGCACGTAGCGGTGCAGCAGGTGCAGATGGTCGTGGACTGTCTTGATCAGGTTGGTGTACACATCGGGGTCCACGTTGTCTTCGAAAAGAGCGGCTTCCAGGGAAGAGCCGTGCTTCCTGGCACGGGAGAAATAGAGCTCCTTTTTCACGGCTGAGATGTAGGTAGCTCCGAGGGTGTTTTTCCAGGCCGAGTAGGTCTCGTACATGGCCTTAAAGGCTGCCTCTCGCACGCTGCGATCCTGAGACTCCAGGAACTTGATGTAGCGTCCGTGGGACAGCTCCACCATTTCGCCGGCTTCGTTCTTGATCTCAGGGAAGCGAAGGTCGGCGTTGTTGAACATGCGGAAGATGTTCCCCGGCGCATTTGCCATCTCCCCCGCCGCCGCCAGCAGCTCTTCCTGTTCTGCCGGGAGGATGTGCGGTTTGTTGCGCAGCACGTCTTCCAGGTAATGCCGGTACAGTGCCAAACCGGGAACCTGTTCCAGCCAGCCCCGCACCACATCCGGATCGAGGCTGAGGATCTCCGGTTCCAGAAACGCTCCGGCACTGCTCAATTCGACGGTCAGCGCCTCGGCCTGGGCAGCAAAACCCTGGTACTTGGTGTTGGCGTTATCTTCATCCTTGCGCATGTGGGAATAGGCGATGGCGCGTTCGGCCACGAGCCTGATCTCATCCCGCACCTTGAGAGCAGCCAGAAGCGCCTCGCCGGAGGTGATCGTGCCGCGCAGTTCGAGGATGCGCTTCTTGCCTTCCTTGAGCTGCTCCAGCGCCTCAAGAAACGCCTCGTCCGTCGGGAAGATGTCTTCCAGCTTCCATTTAAGTTCTGCCGGTACTTCAGCACGTGTTGGCAGCTTACTCATATCCTTCACTCCCGCTTTTCGTCTTTCTTGCAGAATTCTCCATGCTCTTTATCTCTCCTTCCCTGGTCGGCCCAAAAACAGGAACAGCTGCGTTTGTGGCGAAATACACCGGGTGAGGTGAGGCGCATGAGTACGGCTGAGGTATTCGCCCTAGATATCGGTACCCGCAAGATCGCCGGCCTCCTCCTGGCCGCGTCTGAAGGAGGTTTCGAGCTGCAGCATGCCGTTGTGGAGCAGCAGCTTCCCGGAGCCATGGCTGACGGCCAGATTCACCACATCGAAGCTGTGGCAAAGGTGATCAGGAAGATCAAACAGCAGCTCGAGCAGGCCTGCGGCCGAACTCTGCAGCGGGCAGCCGTAGCAGCTGCCGGACGTTCACTCCGCACCCAGCTTGGGGTGAGCACCGCCGCCTTCCCAAGGCACCACCGTTTCAGCGCCGACGAAGTGCGGGCCCTGGAACTCGATGCGGTGCGCGATGCTGTGGAACAGCTGAACCCGGACAGCGGCGGAGGGGTGATGCACAGCTATCTCTGCGTCGGCTACAGCGTGACCCAGTACTATCTCGATGGCGAACGTATCGGCTCCTTGGTCGATCATCAGGGTACTTCGGCCAAAGCGGAGGTGATCGCCACCTTCCTCCCAAGGGTGGTGATCGATTCCTTGGATACGGCCCTGGAACGTGCCGACCTGGAGATGCTCTCCCTGACCCTGGAACCGATCGCGGCCATGCATGTTGTAGTCCCGCCCACCATGCGCATGCTGAACATTGCGCTGGTCGATGTTGGGGCGGGAACCTCGGACTTGGCCATCTCCGCGGGCGGAACAGTCAAGGCCTACGGGATGATCTCCTATGCCGGCGATGCCATGACCACCGGACTGGCGGAACACTTCCTGCTGGATTTCACCGTTGCTGAGCAGGTTAAGTTGTCACTCCAGCCCAACCAGGCTGTTAAATGCCTCGATGTGTTCGGTAACGAGCTCAACCTCGCATATGAGGATGTGGTGGCAGTCCTCAAACCCCGTGTGGAAGCGCTTTCCGACAAGATCGCGCAGGAGATCATTGCCCTCAACGGCTGTGCTCCCCGAGGCGTGATCATGGTGGGCGGAGGCAGCAGGGTGCCGGGCTTGGCAGAACTAGTCGCTCAGAAACTGGGACTGCCAGAGAACCTCGTGCGCATCCGCGATAGAGCCAGCCTCAACCTAGTCCAGGGCAGCCCGCATTTTGGCGGTCCCGAAGCGATCACACCCATCGGAATAGGCTGCACGCACTTAGACGGCAAGGCTATGGAGCTGATCCATGTCACCGTCAACGACCGCCGCCTGCAGCTTCTGCGTATGCCCACAACAACTGTGGCGGAGGCCCTGCTCCACGCCGGGCTGGCCTTATCTGAGCTCATGGGCCGCCCAGGAAATGCCTACACCGTGGAGCTGAACGGACGCTGCCTTACCCTGCCCGGCTCCAGGGGCAAACCGGCGGTGCTGACCAAGAACGGAGAGCCCTGCGACCTCAGCACACCCCTGGCAGATGGCGACCGGGTGATCGCCGAACCGGGTGAGCCCGGCGGCCCTCCCGAGGTAACCCTGGGAGAGCTGATCGATGCCCAGGCCATGACCTTCACGCTGATCTGCAATGGTTCTCCCCTGCAGGTTATACCCTTGGTCTCTGTGAACGGGCAGGAGCAGCCCTTCGGTTATCTCCTCAAGGATCGCGACAAAATCACTCTCAAGCCCATATCCACATTTCGGGAGCTCTTTTCTGCCTTGAATGTGCCTGTGGAGCGGGAGATCGCCTTTGTCCTCAATGGGGAGCCCAAGACAGTGCGGGAGGGGCTGGAACTACTCGTCGACGGCGTAACAAGCCCACTGGATGCCCCGCTCAAACCAGGCCAAGAGGTGCAGTATCGGCACAAGCCCTGTACGATCAAGGACCTTTTCCCCGCCACTCCTCAGCAGCCGGTGCCGGGAATCATCGTGCGGGTGAACGGGCAGGAAGTGGAACTCTGCCACAAGGAACCGGCACCGCGGGTCAACGGGCAGGAAGCAGCGCTGGATTACGCAATAAAGCCCCAGGACCGGGTGGTATACACACCCAGTCTTACTGGGGCCCTCGGCGCTTATATTGTGACCGACATTTTCCGGGGTTATGAGCCAGATGAGGCTTTCACCGCAAGAGGGGGGTACATCCTGGTCAACGGAGTGCGATCAGGCTTCACCACCCCCATAAAACACGGCGATGTGGTGGAACTGGTTCCTTACGGCGCTGAGACAGCGAACTCCTGAATACCCGCGGCATAGGGAGCGATTTCATACAGCGGGAAGCAGATCGCCACAGCGTCCTCCGTGAGGTAAAAACCCTGCTCAGCTTCGAACAGCCCCGGTGTGAACTGTTCGATGAAGTACCACTCGGGCTGCTCAGCTATTTTGGCGTTGATCACCCCAGCGGCCCGGGCAAGCTCTTCGTCGGTATCGAAGAGATCGGCGAAGGACAGCTGGCGGCCGGTAGTCAGGTCGACGTTGATGTAGTCGCAGACGGTCATCCCATGGGCTCCGCCGGTAAAGGTGTAGGTGACGACCTCGATGCTCAGAAGGCCGCCCTGGTTGAGCTTCAGGTCATATTCGATAACGCCTGCGTAGGGGAAGGCATGGAAGATTTCCTCCAGCTCTTTGGCTTCCTCAGCAGCTCCCTTAACCAGGTCTGCGAGGTCCTGCACGGCCTGGCGCATCTTCTGATTTAACTCTTCCTGCCATTTCACATCCGGAAAGCCGTACAGCTGCGGTACTTTGGCGTTAATCACCGCTTCGGGCGAACTGTACTCGTAGATGTAATCGTACACCACCAGCTGATTTGGATAACCGGCAGCCATACGCTGCCAGTAACTGCTGGCAGCTTGGGCGGCACCCAAAGAGGAAAAGACCATCACCAATACCAGCACAGCCCTGCTCAGCTTTCTCATGTTCCACACTCCCTTTGTTGGACTACCCAGTTAATTCCACTTCAACCGGCAATCCCCTGCGCCGGTTCTGAATGGAACTCTTACTCAAATTTCAGCTCGGCCGTGTCTGAAGTGGGGTTCTTGCCGGTTAGGGTGATCTTCAGCTGGAACGTTTTGCCTTTCAGTTCGCTGTTGTAAGCCGTCTCAGACAGTTCGATTCCCATCTCGTCGCAGAGGTCGCTCAGGTCTACTGTGGGCAGATCAACGGAGTCGCTCACACCAGGGACGACAAAAATGGTCTCGTTCATATCTTCTTGGTGGGAGAAGACCAGTTCGCCTTGATCATCCATGCCCTCAACTAGGACGCTCTTCAGAGTGTAGCTGCCGATCCCGGACAACCTGAAATGAAGCGTGACGTTCCTCAAAGCGAAGTCATCGAAGGTGACGACTATGGGATTGGGCTCGATCCTGAAGTTGATCTTTGGGGAAAGACAGCCTGTGAGAAGCAGCGCAGCAGCGATCACGGTGAAAAGGACAAGGCTTTTCTTCATCATCCAACGCCTCCCATTTCGTTGTTGGTTAGGGTTTCTTTATCGGAGGCCGTTTCCCTGTTCTCCCAAGGCAAGTTTGAGTCAGGAAGGAAGATGTATTGTGGCGCTTATGATCGGCGCTTTAATTTTGGGTTTTGCCGCCGGCCGCTGCCGCCTGCTGCCGGACTTCTTGCGCAGTAAGGTCTCTGCCATGGGCAGCCTGGCCCTTATTGTCCTCCTTTTCACGCTGGGTCTGTCAATGGGCAGCGATGAGCAGATTATCGCCGCTCTGCCCGTTTTGGGGCTGAAGGCTGTCCTGCTGGCAGTCGGCACGGTGATGGGAAGCGTCCTGCTGGTGTGGGGCGCGACCCGCTTGGGAGGAAGGCGCAGATGACCTGGAAGATCCTCAGCAGCCTGGCCGCGGGCTTGCTCTGCGGCTTTTTTTTGCGGGTGCCAGAGGGCGAAATTGTCGGGCTAGCCCCCGATCTTGCCCTGGCCGCACTGGTCTTTGCCGTGGGTTTCAGTTTGGGGGAAGACGAGCAGCTCTGGGCAAAGGTAAAGGCCCTGCCCAAAGCTCTCCTTGCCGTGCCCTTCCTCATCGCCGCCGGATCAATTCTTGGGGCTGTCGCGGTCGGGCCGCTCTGCAGCGTGCCGCCCGCAGAAGCTGCCCTGGTCGGCGCGGGGTTCGGCTGGTATTCCCTTTCTGGGGTGCTGGTCAGCCAGAGCTGCGGTGCCGCATTGGGAACACTGACCCTCCTGGCAAACATCTTCCGGGAAACCCTGGCCATCCTGTTCACCGCTGTGGTGGCCAAAAGGTTCGGAAACGCAGTAGCGGTGGCCCCGGGGGGAGCCACCGCCATGGATGTTACGCTGCCGATCGTTGCCGCGAGCACAGACCCGCAGACGGCCCTGCTTGCCTTTTACTCGGGCACGGTTCTGAGTATACTCGTGCCGATCGTCATTCCCTTCCTCGCCAAACTGGTCCACTAAGCGCTGGCAGGCAAGGCGGCCAGCGCTTACTCCTGGAGACTGAAGTTGGTGTTCCTCTGAGCGAGAAGCCAGGGGATCAGTTCCGGTTCGCTGTAAGCAAGGGTCCACGAATCATGCCCCACCCCAGAATATTTGGTGTAGCGCACAGGAGCGCCGGCCTTGAGCAGGACTTCTACGAGCTCTTCCGTCATCCTAGGGAGGACCACCTCGTCATCGGCTCCGTGGAAAGCCCAGATGGGCACCTCTTTGAGCACTTCTATCCTCTCTGGAAAGCCCAAGAGCGGCCAGGTCCCTCCGCAGATCGGCACGAGGGCCGCAAACGCGCGGGGTTGATGTACAGCCCAGTGCCAGGTCCCGAATCCACCCATACTCAGGCCGGTGAGGTAGATCTTCTCAACGTCCACCGCGTAGCCATCGATCAGTTCACGCAGAAGCTGATCCAGTTCCTCCAAGCTGCGGTCCCAAGTCCAGTTTTCCCGGCACTGCGGTGCCGCGATGATGAACGGCAAGTCCCGCCCTTCCTTCACCTGTTTGAGAGGCCCGTGTACGGCAACCAGATCGAGGTTGTCGCCTCTCTCGCCGGCCCCGTGGAGGAAGATGAGCAGAGGCCAGCGTTTTGCTTCTTTTTCATACCCCCGCGGCAGGTACAATGCATAGGGGAGTCCAAACGACCTGACTGCGGTTCCCTTGAGCCTGTGGTGAGTTATGGATGACAAAGTCTAACCACCCTCTCTTCATCACTTCACACGCCGAATCATAGAACGTGGTAAGTACTTCTCGCCTAAGCTCCCTTTTCCTTGTGAAGAGGGAAGAAAGGTACGCTCCTTTGGCAGGGGCCAGAGGGGCGTCGATCACCTCGGCTTGAGGATAGAGAGCGCTCAACATGTTTTCCACCATCTGCCTGATGGTCTGCGATCCCAGAAGAACACTGCCCGACAGCCCGATAACCGGATCCGGCCGGCTGAAGCAGCGTCCCAGCCTTCCCGCCAAACGGACGAGATGGCAGGAAACATTGCAGGCGGCCCACAGAGCTTCGAAGTCGCCCTGTTCCCCCAACCTGTCAAGGGCCTTGACCCACTCCAGGAGACACCCTTCCCTGAACAGCGAGTTTTCCAGCAGTTCTTCATGGCGGACCGCACAACGCTGGCCTCCTTCAGATTGCAGGATAGCCAGCCCCAGATGGTCCCCCATCAAAAACAACCGCTCCTTGGGACTGTGGATGCCCAGAGCTCCTGTAGTCGTAAAGTCCTCCACATGAAGCAGCGCTGCTTCATGCACCAGGCCATCAGCAACCGGAAGCACCTCGTGCCGCGCGACTTCATTTTCTCTCATATAAGTGAAACATACCCCAGCGATTTTGACCCGAATGGCGGTACCGAGTTCTGCCAATATGTTCTTCAGGTTGAACCTGGCCTGCTCAAGGCCCCAACACCTGTGGTTTACCGATCCCCCCACCCCCGTGCAGATGATCTCCCCAAACGAATTCCCCACAACGATCAGAGCATAGTGGTTTGTGTCAGCGATCCCCAAAAACAGTCGATCCATGCGCAGTCGCCTAAGTAGCCTTGGTTGACTCTCATACAACTGTGGTTAAGATTCTGTCTATTCTAGGGATAACAGACTACCCGGCACTCTCCCCTCCTTGGTTTCAATCATAATGAAAAAGGCAATTTTGTGAAATTATAACATGGATCCGCAGAGAATCCAAGCCCATTTCCGCCTTCACCAGGCATTTAGCTGCCCATGTCTTCGACCCTCTCCGCGCCAACCGCCACCTGGCTCAGGAGCGCGCTCACCACCGCGGCGCCCTTTACGCCTCGCAAAACGCTGTCTGCTTTGAGCATCAGGCGGTGCGCCAGGACGGGGACGGCCACCTCCTTAACATCATCGGGCAGCACATAATCCCTGCCCTCGAGAGCAGCCAGCGCCTGGGCTGCCCGGAAGAGGGCGAGACTGCCGCGGGGAGATGCTCCCAGCTGAACCTGGGGATGGCTTCTTGTGGCCTGCACTAAGCGTACCACGTACTCACCCACTGACTCCTCCACATGTACGCGGCTTACCGCCTGCTGTAGCGAACGGACACGCTGGGGATCGGTGACAGCCTTCAGGTCGTGGATGGGGTGGCGCTCTTGCAGGAGGTAAAGCATCTCCCTTTCTTCAGCTGCAGTGGGATAACCAAGGCTCACGCAGATAAAAAAGCGATCCAGCTGCGCTTCAGGCAGAGGGAAGGTGCCCTCAAACTCCACGGGGTTCTGGGTTGCGAGTACCATGAAGGGCTGCTCCAGGACATAGGTCTTGCCGTCAACGGTCACCTGACCCTCGCCCATGGCCTCTAGCAGGCTTGACTGGGTGCGCGGGGTTGCCCGGTTGATCTCATCGGCAAGCACGATCTGTGACATGATGGGGCCTGGGCGGAAGACGAAATCCCCTGCTTTCTGATCATAGATAGACAGGCCGGTAATATCCGCAGGGAGCAGGTCTGGCGTGCACTGGATGCGGCTGAAGGTTCCGCCGATGGAAGCGGCGATGGCCCTGGCAAGCATAGTCTTGCCCACCCCGGGAACATCCTCCAAAAGGACGTGGCCGCCGCTGAGCAGAGCCACAAGGAGCAGCCGGGCAGGCTTCTCCTTCCCGATCAAGACCGAACCGATGTTATACAGCATCTTCTGTCCGAACTCCGCCACCGCTGCTGCATTATCCATCTTTTTCGTCTCCCTTCCACTCTCTGACCCTGTTGAGAATCTGCGTGCCTGCTGCCAGCACCCTTTCCTCCTCAGCGCCGCTCAGCCCACTCCGGCTGTAGCGTGCCCGCTGATAACCCTGGAAGAACTCGCCAACGACCTCCTCATTGGGGAAGAACTGCCCCCGCAGAGCTTGCCCATACTCCCACGGGGTCTGGCTTCTGCGAAAAACAAGCCCTTTCTTCCCGGCCTGCCGGGCAATCTGGAGCAGCAGCGCCCGGACTCCCCTCTTCGGTGGACTATCGCGGTCTGCAGAAGGCTCTGAAGGGCGCTCCTCTCCCTGCCCAGGAAAGATGGCTTGGCCTTTGATCGGCTTGATGCTTTTCAGCCGGCCCAGCGCCGCCAGCACCTGCAGAACGGCCCGCCGCACCGCCGCATACACCTGAACAGCGAGACGCGGCAGCCCCCGCAGCCGTTCTATCTCTCCTTTGGTGAGCTCAAACAGAATGAACCCGAGGGCGGCAAGGAGGACTGCGCTGACCAAGGCGACAAGCAGAAGGTACATGGCAGTCAAGATGATGCCGCCAAGTCCCACCGAGTCCACCTCCGGCAGGGGATCCCCCGATTGGCTGAAACTGGGCCGCTCTTCAGGCGCGGCCTTGGGCAGCTCAGGAAGCTCCACTCCCCGGGACAGAACTGCAGCCAGCAATCGGCCCACAGTATCCGCTGTTACCGGTGAGTAATCGATGGGGGCCAGATAGACCAGGGCCAGGGAGAGCGCCACAATGATTGCCAGGTTTCGCAGCCACTCACGGGGCAGTGCGGGATCCACGGCAGCCTTAGCGCAGGCCCAGAGAGTCTGCAGCCGGAAGAGGTAAGCCCCACCCAGCAGAGCCAGGCCGCTTGCCGCGGCGGTTCCGCCCGCCAGTCTGAGCTCAAGTAGGAGCGCACCCGCTGCTTTAACCTCCCGACGGTGTGCGGCCACAGCCAGAACGACTACCGCGGCAGCGCAGGCGATCACACGGCGCCAGAAGAACCCCAGGGCCAGTTCATCCTGCCCCATGCTGGTCAAAGATTCGTACTCCCAGCTGACGGTGGAGGCTCCCTGATCGCCGATGAGATCAGCCACCTTCTCGAGACGTGACAGCTCCAAACCGCAACCTCTGGCCAGGAGCCAGCATACAGCAGTCAAACATGCTGGCCAGAGAAAGGCGGACGGGCTGCGACCAACCAGCAGGTAAATCGGGCCGAGCCACAGCGCGAGTTCCACCAGGCGCACCGTGAAAGGCGTGCGCGGGGTGAGGAAGTAGGCGGCGAAGTAGGCGCTTTCCAGGGCACTGCCGAGAAGAAAAGCCCAGAGCCAGTTCGGCACAAAGAGAACAGTAGAAAACAGGCTTGCGTACCGGGCGGCCAAAAAGACGATGGCGGCGGTGAAAACCCCGGCTAAAGCAGGCAGGATGCTCTTCACATTCACAGCGGCAGATCACCCCCTGGGGAAACCGCAAAAAGCTGCAGAGCCGAACCATGGGGGGCAGCCAGGAGTTCTCCGTGCAGCACCCTTTCTACGGCGAAGATCAGCACCCTCTGCCCCTCGCGCAGAAAACCAGCAGCAGCATCCAACAGCTGGGGAGTGTCTTCCGGTACAACCCAAAGCAGGATTGACGCGCCCCGCAGCTGTTTTCTGCTCTCTGCCAGCAGGCTGTAAAAGTCCACATGGTTTTGGGGCTGAACACCGGCCAGAGCTAGCAGGATCGCACTGAGCTGCTGCGTACCCTGCCGAGGCTGAAACTGAACATAACCGGTTTCGTGAACAATATCGGTCCTTTCCGGCCAGTATTCGCTCAAGACCGCATTGGCGGCGAGGCCGCAGGCTTCACCCCGCTGGATGATGTGGGCTGCGAGAGAAGCGGCGGTACTCACCGCTCGCTCAACAGATGGGAAGAAGTGGTCTGGTGGGTAGTCTCCTTCGTAAAGATCCAGCAGGAGGAGGCAGTTTGCCGTCACAGTATGGTCAAACTGCTTCACCTGCAGTTCTTGGGTGCGGGCGGTGGCCGGCCAGTGGATCGTGCGCAGTGGATCGCCCGCCTGGTATCCACGCACTCCGGCAAGGCGCGCTGGGTCAGGGTTGATCCTTTCCAAGGCCTTAAGGCTGCCGAAACTTAACCTGGAAGGAAGGCCGAGTTCAGGCAGGGGGCGTACGTGAGGATAGACGACCACCGTTTCCTCCGCAGGAACCTGGAGATGGCAGGTACTGATACCGAAAAAGTCTCCGGCTGCCACCCGCAGCGGCCCCAGGCGGTACACTCCCCTTTCCCTGGCCACAAGGGGAAAGGCCACTTCCTTGACTTGACGGGAACCCAAGGCGACCACAGGCCGGGCCCGGCGGGTGCCCTTCACTAAGCCGGTGGGTACGCTGTCCTGCACCGATACCCACGCAAATGGCAGAAGGGTAGGGTTGCGCAGTGCCACCGAAACCGACGCCTCATCCCCTGGGAAAAGAAACCGCTCTCTGCTTCCCCGGCTGACCATCAGCCTGTTTCCACTCCTGGCCAGCAGCAGCGGGGCCGCGCCAAACAGGACGACCATTAGATAGGCCAGAGAATAGGCCGCCCTTCCCTGCCAGAGCAGGGCCAGGAAAACGCAGCAGAGAGTTAAGATCTTCCAGGTAAGCAAGTTCCTCCCCCCATCTACTTTTTCTTCGTGCCGGCAGGCTGAATTCCTGTTGCTTTTCGCCCTCAGTGAGGTATACTGAGGACAGCTTGTTTTGGTGTTCAGTAAGGGGAGTCTGCATGTCCTGGGATCTGATCTCTCTGCCAGTGGTGGCAGCCCTGATCGGTTGGGGAACGAACGTCATAGCTATCCGGATGCTTTTCTGGCCGAGAAAGCCCATAAACATTCTTGGCTGGCAGTTTCTTGGCGTCCTGCCCAAGCGGAAAATGGAGCTGGCCCGCAGCATCGCGGAAGTGCTCAACGATGAGATCCTGCCCTTGGAGGAACTCTTTGGCGCGGCCAATACTCCTGAGGTGCGGAAGAAGGTGGCCCACGTTGTGGCCGAAGGCCTTGCAGAAAGGTTGAGCCGCTTTCTGCCCAGGTTCATCTGGGAGCACACGGAAGGAAGGATCCGCCTCGGCCTTGAGGACCTTGTCGCAGGCGAGCTGGAAACTATGTTCGGCCAGCTGACCAAGGGCCTCAGTCGCGAGCTCCAGCAGAGCAACCTGCTTGGTCGGGTGGTGGAAGATAGGATCAACTCTCTGGATCTCTTGCAGCTGGAGAAGCTGGTTATGAGGGTGACGAAAGACGAACTGCGTTATATCGAACTGTTCGGTGCAGTCTTAGGTTTGATCATCGGCCTGATCCAGATTCTGATCCTAAAGCTTTTTTGATAGAGAAACCCCGCAGCTCGCGGGGTTTCTGTCTCAGCGCTTGATGAAGATTTGGGTGACGTAATAGCTTGTCCCACGTTTGGCAATGCCAACGCCAATGTGGGTGTAACCAGAATGGAGGATGTTCGCCCGGTGGCCCTCGGAGTTCATGAACAGCGTGTGGGCCCGGCTCACGCTCCCGGTCTGGGCGATGTTCTCGCCTGCTCGGGAGTAGCTCACCCCAGCCTGATCCAGCATGTTGTACACGGTACCATAGGTGGGAGAGACGTGGCTGAAATAGCTGTTTACGGCCATATCGTAGCTCTTCTTCTTAGCCAGTGCAACAAGTGTATAGTCGATCTGTAGCGGCGCCTTGCCGCTTTTGATCCGCTCGGCGTTAACCTGGTCGATGATCTGCTGCTCTTCACTGGTCAGACTGGCGCTGGGCGCGGGCACCTGCGAGCCAGGATTGCTGGGCTGTACCGGTTGGATGGGCGTACTCGGGTTGGGCTGTGGGTTCGGCTGGGGATTGGACTGGGGATTCGGCGTCGGGTTGACGGGCAGACTGGGCTGCCAATAGGGCGGATTGCTGCTCGGCGGAGTGCTGGGCAGAGTCGGTGCCCACCATTCCCAGGCACTAGCCTGCACTCCGGAGGCGGCCAGCAGGACAATAAGTAGAACAACTGCACTGAGACGTCTCAAGCTCGTTTCCTCCTATATCAAATGTAGTATTGTACACCCATTATATCAGGAAAAAGCCCAGCGTCCCGAAGCCAAATTATGGGATTGTCCAGCTCAGGGCTGTTCTTTCAGCTCCTTGAGTTTCCGAACGATCTCCTTCAGAGAAAGCCTCCCCCGGCAGAAAACCAGTCCGTCGATGACCACAACGGGCAGGAGGCCATCTTGCACCCACCCACCCTGTTTCGCCTCGCTGCTTTCGGGGCTGACCAAGCGCACAGTAACTTCGGAGCCAAAGCGCCTGCGCACAGCTCGCTTCAGGTAGACTACTGCCTCTCCCAAAGGCAGGTTTTTCCTTCAACCGCCGCAGGACCGCAGAAGCCCTCGGGAATGACCGCAGACAATCACTTCCATCCACCGCACCTCCGCCGCTTATCTGGGTCCAGTATATGCCTCACGCCCGTCCCAAGACCCTCCACCAGAAGCCGCGTCTCTGTGCTTTCTCCTTGCTCTCCAGCTCCTCCACTCTGCTCCGCAGCCGAGCCAGTTCCCGTTCAAGCTGGGTGCGGCTGGCTTCCGCCTGGGCCCTGCCTTCCTCCTGCGCCTGCCGCAGGGTCAGACAGCGGCGTTCCAAGCGCTCGAGCCGCTCCGTGAGAGGAGCCAGATCAACTGGTTTCGGAGGCTTCCATTCCTGCCGCCACCGCTTGACCTCGTTCCTCAGCTCTACCCATTCCTGCCCCCACTTTCTGGCCTCGGAGCGGAGCTCTTCCCACTCCTGGAGGGTGCGGAAGGCCTGTTCCATGAAGGCCGCTTGAGCTTGCGCCTCGCGCTTTCTTTCTTCCGCCGACATCTGAGGCTGAACCTGGTCCCCATCGGGCGTCTTTTCGTCCTGTTCCAGCTCCTCAGGTGTGGTGCTCTCTACCGCCCGAGGTTCGGCCGGTTGCGCTGGCTCCGCCTCCTGTGCGGTTTGGTCTTTGTCTTTGTAGACCGGCAGCAGGAGCCCGCCCACAACCTTCCAGGTGTATGTAAGACTGTCCCGCTCTGCCTGCCGGCGCCGATCCCACTGGCCCAAGGGAACCTCGTAGAACTCGCCCCCCTCGCTCCAGAGGACTCTCCACTGCCCTTCGGTGCAGGCAAAGCCCACGAGCCCGGCATGGTGCTGGCCTGTGGAGAGGCTGATCGGGGCGGTCCACTGTTCCGCCTTGCTCTTCGCTTTCAAAACGGTCTTCTCCGACTCTTCCAGCCAGAAGAGGTGAAGCTGTTCCGCCGCCAAGAACTGTGGATGGGAACAGCAGGCATCGGAGAAGGCGATGGCCCCGCTCCACAGCCTCGTCTCAAGGTCATACACCCTGTAGAGCAGGTTGCGATCCTTGTGGTCCAGGTAGGCCAGGTGCAGATGATTGCCCCCTTGCCAGGCTGCGCTGTACGCCCACGCTTCACCGAAAACGTTTGCTGTGACAGTCTGAGGTTTGCCCCATCCCCCGGCAGACTGCTGGTGGCGCAGGAGCCTGCCGCGCCCCGCGGTCTGGGGCACAAAGTAGAAGAGATGGGCTCTGCCCAAACCGTCGCTGATCAGACGCCCTCCGCCGGCATAGGGCTCGCCCAAGTCAAGACGCTCACTCTGCAGCTCGTCCTCGCCCCTGAACAGCCAGGCGTGATCTGCGCTGAGAAAGGCGGCGATGTAGATCAGGGAGCCGGAAATAGTCACCGCAGCATCCTGAACGTTTTCTCGTAACACCCGCGGCCCGCCCAGCATAGAGTGGATCATCAAAGACCCACCCCGCAGCTCGACACCGCTGAACTTGGGATGGTCCAGTTCGATGCGCAAAAAAACACCCCCTCATCACTAAAGTATGCAGGGGCCTGGACCGGCAGACATTTTCTTCGGCACCACTCACCCCCCTTCCCCTCCTGCATACTATGGCTTAGAGAAAGGAGGATTACGGATGAAGTGTGATTACGAGCCCGATTTCCAGCGGGAGGTTATCTACGTAAACAAGGTCTACAACGAATGCGCCATCGTGGACTGCCCGACCTACCGCATCCCCATTCCCCCTTCCTTCCCCTTAGCAGTTAACATCGTGTCCTGCACCGTCACGGACATCGTCGCCGAAGCAGTTATAGTGGCAGCCGGTGAGATGGATGTGACCGTCACTTTCGTCCTGAACGTTGAGTACGACAGCAACGGCATGACCCAGTTTATCCAGCAGACTGCTCAGTACCGCCGCAGAGGAGTGCGCCTCGAAGGAGCACTGCCCGGTATGAGCGCCGTCGTCCTGCCTCTAATCCGCTGCCTGAACTGCCGGGCTGTGGATGGCGGCACGGTCATCGAATGCGATGTGGGTGTCTACCTAGTCCTCAAAGCCGTGGCCTTGGTGCAGCTAGAGGTTCTGGCCCGCTTTGCTCCTGAACCGCCAGAATGCGAACAGGTGTCGCCCATCGGCTGCGCAGAATGGTTCGAGCTGGCCGAATCCGGTGCCTTCTGGCCGCCATTCCCGCCACAGCCCACCATTGAACGGAGTTAAAAAAAGCCCAAGTCCAGCGACCCGCTGGATTTGGCTTTTTTAGGGTCCGGGACGACTTGGAGAGGAGGGTTCCGCCGTGCGCATCCTGTTGATGACGCGCTTTTACCGCAGCGGACAGACCACCCACGTGCTGGATCTCTGCCTTGAACTGCTCCAGCTGGGGCACCGCGTGCTGCTGGCCATCGCCGACCTCAACGACGTCATTTTCCTGCAGAAACTGAAGCAGGCAGCGGTCCCCCATCTGCTCACAGCAAAGCAGGACAAGCTGCACAGACAGCTGACCAGATGGAAGCCGGAGATCATCCACAACCATTCTGCCCATACCCTTCCGGTAGCTGTCCAGCTCGGTCGGCTGCTGAACATACCTACAGTGAGTACCGTGCACTACCTGGATTTCGAACCCCGGGAACTGCTTGAGGAGCAGACAGCAGTAATCCTGATCAGCCAAGAGATGCGTTGGCATTTCGCCGATCTTCGTGTGCCGGCCTTTGTGGTCGAAAACGGAGTGCGCCTGGCTCCCCTGCGGACCCGCGCTAAGCGCTGGCGGCAGCTGGCCCTGCTCCTCGGCCAGGAGACTCCGGAAAAGAGGGAGAACTTCTACCAGCTGTCCCAGCACCTGATCCTTTGGGGTTGGGAAGTCCTGGCTGCTGGGAACTGGCAGCTTCCAGGCGTCAAGACATTGGGCTGGGTTTACGATGCAGCGCCTTTCCTCAGGAAGGCCAATTTGGTGGTCGGTACGGGCAGAGCGATCCGCGAAGGCATGGCTGCTGGCTGTGCAGCCTACGTGCTCGGCTCCTATTGTGACGGACTGGTCACTCCAGAAAATGTCGAGGGGCTTCAGACCACGAACTTCAGCGGCCGGACTCAAAGACAGTCCTTCTGCCCGAAATCGGCGGCGAACGATCTCGCCCGACCCGATCCAGAACGCTTTCTTGAGCTGGGCAGATTCGGCCGCCGCTATGCTCTTCAGCACTTCTCCAGCGGGCAGATGGCTCTGGCAGTGGAAGGAGTCTACCGCCAAGCCCTGGCCAGGCAGGCAAATCTGCCTGGGTAAACAGGAATTTCGCGAAAAATGTCTAATTCAGATGGGACAAAAGGAGGAGGCAGGGCCATGAAGCTTGTGATTACCGTGGTTGAAGATAGCGATGTGGCTTTCCTGATGGAGTCACTGGTCAAAAACGGTTTCAGGGCAACAAAGCTGGCCAGCACCGGAGGCTTCCTGCTCCAAGGAAACACCACCCTGCTGATCGGGGTGCAGGACCGTGAGGTTGAACCGGTTCTGCAGATCATCCGTTCGACCTGCGCACCCCGGAAGAAGATCATCCCCCAGATAGCGCCGGAACTGCCCACAGCCATCGGCGTGCCGGTGGAAATCGAGGCCGGCGGCGCCATCGTCTTCGTGCTGAACATCGACCAGTTCTGGAGAGTATAGAGAGGAAGTCAGAGTGAGCTGAGCAGTGCTCCGAGCGCCAGGGCGTTCACTGCGAAGTGAGCTGCCATGGGCACAAATATGCTCCCAGAGCGGATCAGGAGCAGCCCAAGGGCAGCTCCCGACAGGAACACTGGCAGGAACTGCAGAGTGTAGAAATGAAGCGCGGCAAAGAGCAGCGCTGCGAGCAGGACCGCTTTCCCATCTCCCAGCCGCTCTTTGAGCAGGTTAACAAGGAGACCCCTGAAGAAAAGCTCTTCCCCCAGCGGTGCCCCTACCAAGAGCAGGAGCACCGTTCCTGCGGCCAGGAGGGGCTTTCTGCTTGTCATCAGCATTTCCACGCCTGTTCTGTCCCGAGCTAGGAGCTCGCGAGCGGTATCTGCGCCCAGGAAATGCGCGGCAGCAGCAAAGACCAGAGCACCCACCAAAAGGCTCAAGAAGTACAGACCAACACCCCAGGCCAGGCCGCGTGCGGCTGCCTTGAGAGGGACGGGCTTGAGATGATCTCTCCCGCCGCCAAAGATCCCGCCCAAGATGAACAGCAGCTGCTGCCAAGCCAGAAGGCCAAGCCGCACGCCCGGCGAAGGCGGCAGAAACCAGGCCAGGACTGCTGTGCAATACATCAAGCCCATGACCCCGAAGAACCACAGTGCTCCTTTCACGTTCCGCATAGGGCTCTCCTTCCCAGAATAAAGGAGCGCGACCGCGCTCCCCATTTATCCTCAGCCTCTTAAGTTCTGCATCCCATGGTACCAAGCCAGATTCGATGGCCACACCCCGGGTCCATTGCGGGTGAGACCTTCCCACCAATAGCGGTAAGCGTATCCGTGCAGCACATCAAGGTAGAACTTGCCGTCAGAATAGCCCATGACCATCCCCTCCTTCTACCACATTTACGCACTTGGAGAGGATTCGGTCATGGTTCATCTTTCCTATATTCGATAGTTCGGAGCCTCTTTAGTAATCTGGATGGTGTGCGGGTGGCTTTCCTGCGTCCCCGCAGGCGTGATGCGGACGAAGCGGCTCTTTGCATACAGAGTCTCAAGATCGGGGGCACCGCAGTAGCCCATGCCGGCCCGCAAACCTCCTACCAGCTGGAAGACCGTATCGCTAAGAGGGCCTTTGTACGGAACGCGGCCTTCGATCCCTTCCGGCACCAGCTTGCTGCTGTCGGTCTGGAAGTAGCGATCTTTGCTGCCGGCCTTCATGGCAGCCAGCGAGCCCATACCCCGGTAGACCTTGTAACTCCGACCCTGGTAGATCTCCTGCTCACCCGGGCTTTCATCTGTTCCAGCCAGGAGGCTGCCCAGCATCACGCAGCTGCCGCCGGCAGCCAGGGCTTTGACAATATCCCCAGAATAGCGGATCCCGCCATCCGCGATCACCGGGATCCCGTACTTGCGGGCGACCCGGGCGCAGTCCCAGACTGCGGTGAGCTGAGGGACACCCACACCGGCTACCACCCGGGTAGTGCAGATCGAGCCCGGCCCGATCCCGACTTTGACCGCATCAGCCCCGGCTCCGATCAGGGCCTGGGTGGCTTCACCTGTGGCCACATTGCCAGCGACGATATCCACCTTGGAGCCGAACTCTGCCTTGATCTTTTCAAGGGCCTTAATAACTCCACGGGAATGCCCGTGCGCCGTGTCGATGACGAGGGCATCCACGCCCGCTTCCACCAACGCGGCGCTACGCTCCAGGCAGTCAGCACCTACACCTACAGCAGCGGCAACCACCAATCTGCCCTGCCCATCCCGGGCTGAGTTTGGATACTGCTTGGCTTTCTCAATGTCCTTGATAGTGATCAAGCCTTTGAGCACATAATTCTCATCTACCAAGGGCAGTTTTTCAATGCGGTGCTTGTGCAGAACAGCCTTGGCCTGTTCCAGAGTTGTGTGAACCGGCGCCGTGATCAGCCCTTCTTTGGTCATGACATTGCCGATGGGCTGGTCAAGATTCTCTTCGAACACCAGATCGCGATTGGTAAGGATGCCCACAAGCCTGCGGTGTTCGTCCACGATGGGGACCCCAGAAATGCGGTAACGAGCCATCAGCCCCAGGGCTTCCCGAACCGAGTTGTGGGGATGAAGATAAAAGGGATCCACGATGACCCCGCTCTCCGACCTTTTGACCCGATCTACCTCGCTCGCCTGCTCCTCAATGGGCAGGTTCTTGTGGATAACGCCGATACCGCCCTCTCTGGCCATGGCGATGGCCATACGTGACTCGGTTACCGTGTCCATCCCGGCACTTGCCACAGGGATGTTCAGCCTTATGTTCTTGGAAAACCAGGTGCTGATGTCGACCTCGGACGGCAAGACCTCCGATGCCATGGGTATGAGCAGGACATCGTCGAAAGTGATGCCTTCCCGTCCGAACTTCTCTTCGAATTCCACTCCAGGGCCCCCCTCATTTTTGTAGATATTGTACCACAACCGGAGTAAAGGGCAACCAAAAATGGGGGACAAGGCAGGAAACTGTCCTGCGCAATGAGAATCAGTAACAGACGAGCGAACATGGGAGGTAGAAACAGTGGACATTCGCAGAGTTGCAGTGCTCGGCGCCGGGCGGCTCGGCCGCGGGATCGCCGAATGCGCTGCCAGCAAAGGCTATGACGTAGTACTATTCTCTCAGGGTGCCGGTGGGCAGGATGCCCTTAGGCGCATTGAAAAGAGCCTAGACCGCAAGCTGGCCAAGTGGGCCATCACCGAGTCCGAAAAGAGGCTCATCCTTGGACGCATCAGCTATACCTTAGATTTGAAGGAATTGAGCAAGGCCGATCTCTTGGTGGAAGCCACCATCGATCACTTCTACACCAAGCAGGAACTGCTGCGCACGGCGGATCATCTCTGCCGCCCAGAGGTGGTGTTCATCTCCACCACTTCCACCCTCCAAATTTCCGAACTGGCTAGGGGTATCAACCGCACGGAATTGCTGGTAGGCCTGCACTTCATCCCCCCCGTGCCTGAAGTGCCCGTAGCAGAGCTGGTGAGAGGAGCCCACACTTCGGAGCAGACGGCAGATATCGCGAAGCAGTTTGCCACCAAGCTGGGCAAGAAGGTAGTGGAAATCCGGGAGAGCCCTGGGCTGGTCAACCCCCGCACTTTGGCGGTTCTGGTCAATGAAGCCGCTTACCTCATCGATGAGGGTGTCTGCACTGCCCAGCAGGCTGAACAGATTATCAAGGATAGCTGGGGCATGAACCAAGGCCCGCTTGAGATGGCTGACCGCCTCGGTTTGGACCTGGTCCTCAACTGGATGGAGCAGCTGCAGGACGAGTTCGGGCCGCGCTACGCCCCCTGCCCGCTGATCCGCCGCTATGTCCGGGAACGCCGTTTGGGCGTCAAGACCAGGTTAGGCTTCCTAGCCTATAACGAAGACGATGCCCTCATCACAGAAGCGGAAGGCAAAAAGGAAGGCAAACAGGAGGATTGACCATGATCATCTTTGTGCTGAACTGCGGTTCTTCTTCAGTAAAGTATAAACTCTACAACATGAAAGACGAGACTGTCCTGGCTGAAGGGCGGGTTGAGCGCATCGGCCAGGATAATGCTGTGATAATGCATCAACCAGCTGGACGGGACAAGGTGTCCATGACCATGCCCATCCTGGAACATACTGCGGCGATTAGGGAGTGCCTGAACCTGCTCACTCACCCCGAACATGGAGTGATCGCCAGCGCAGCGGAAATCGATGCTGTGGGGCACCGGGTGGTCCATGGCGGAGAGTCCTTCTCCGACTCGGTTCTGATCAACGAACGCACCAAGGAGATCCTTGACTCCCTGGCCAGCCTGGCACCGCTCCACAATCCCGCCAACGTTACGGGCATCAGAGCGGCCGAGAAGATCATGCCGAACGTACCGCAAGTAGCGGTCTTCGACACGGCGTTCCACTCCACTATCCCGCCCTACGCCTACCTGTATGCCATACCGTACAGCGTCTACCAGCGCCATAAGGTACGGCGCTACGGCTTCCATGGAACCAGCCACAAGTACGTTTCCCAACGTGCCGCTGAACTCATGGGCCGCAAGATCGAAGAGCTCAAGATCGTCTCATGCCACCTTGGCAACGGAGCGAGCATCGCGGCGATTCAATATGGCAAGTCTATTGATACCTCCATGGGCTTCACACCCCTGGAAGGCCTGATGATGGGCACCCGCAGCGGCGATATCGATCCCGGTGCCGTGTTCTATATTATGAAACAGGAGAAGCTGAACCTGCACGAGATCGATTCCATGCTCAACAAACATTCAGGACTGCACGGCATGGCCGGGGTCAGCGACATGCGCGACATTGAAAAAGCCATCGCTGAAGGCGACAAACTGGCCCGTCTGGCCTACGACATGTACGAATACCGGATCAGGAAGTACATCGGAGCGTATGTGGCTGCCATGGACGGCGTGGACGTCATAGTCTTCACAGCAGGCATCGGCGAGAACACGCCCTCGCTGCGCACCGCCCTCTGCGCAAACCTCTCCTATCTCGGCATCGCCATCGATGAGGAAATGAACAAAATCCGCGGCAGAGATGTGGAGATCTCCACCCCGGATTCTCGAGTTAAGGTATTCGTGATCCCTACCGACGAGGAGTTGGTAATCGCGAGGGATACAGCCAGGCTCGTCTAAACAGGACACAGAAACGGAGGTACCGTCCATGCGGTGCCTCTTTGCTTACATAGTAAAACGATGATTGCCGATGGTGGCTTTCACAGGACGGCTGTGCATGAACCGGTCAGATGTTTTGCGGGGATTGAAGAAGAAGAGTGCACCGTTTGTGGGATCATGCCCGTTCAGCGCCTCGAGGGCGGCCCTGCGGGCTGTTTCGTTGGGGGCTGTGTAGAAGCTGCCATTTTGAATGGGTTGGAAGGCATTGGCTTGGAAGAGCACGCCGCGCAGAGTATTGGGGAATTGATGGCTGAGAAGTCTGTTGATGATCACGGCACCAACAGCGACTTGGCCCAAGTACGGCTCGCCGCGGGCCTCCGCGTGGATCATCTGGGCCAGCCATTCTACTTCCTGATTGGTCAGGCGTACTCCAGCGGGGTAGTATTTCATGTGATCTACCGGAACCAAGAGGCGCTGTCCCACGCGGATCAGGTCTGACTTCATCCGGTTGAGTTCTTTCAGTTCCTCTACGCTGATCCCATAAGTAGCGGCGACCCAGTAGAGACTGTCTCCCTCCTGAACCGTGTAGAGAGTCACCCCTTTGTACTTGGTGACGGCAGAGGGAACCTGCGGCTTGTGGACCTCCCTGAGCACCTGGTTGAACTCTGTCAGATCGCCTAGATCGGTTAAGGGGGTGTCAACCAAAGCGATCGCGCCCATAGGCTCGGCAGGCTCTGCGCCCCGTTCCAAGGGCTCTCCATGGGCAAGCAGGGCGCACACGAGAACTACTGCCGCAGCCGCCCAGCTAAAGCGCACAGAGTTTCGCTTCGGATCAGGCGCTTGACCGATCACCTTAGGCCCCCTCTTTCCAAGAATTAGTTGTAATCAAAATTATAACTGAACGGGGACGAGCTGTCAATTTCGAGGTAGGCGGCCCGCTTGCCAGGCCCCAAAGGACATAATATACTAGATATGCTGAGGAGGTGGCTGGATGAGCCTTTTACGCGAGCTCCTGACGCCAAAGCGCATCATAGTCTTCGTCATTCTTGCCGTTCTTCTGATCTTCTTCTCACGGCAGCTGGGTACGGTCGTACTCCCCTTCCTCATCGCCGCCAGCTGTGCTGTGATCCTCGAACCATTGGTGAATTTCCTCGTACGCCGACTGCGTTTTCCACGCTCTATCGCCGCGTTAGCCACCTTGATAGCCGTTGGCGGTTTGGCCCTGTACGGCATCATCCTGATCATCGGCCAGCTGGTAGGCCAGCTCATAGACCTGGCTTCGCTCCTGCCGGTCTACCGCGAGACCATCACGGACATGACGGAAGACCTGCTGTCCCACGTGCAGGCACTCAACGAAAGCCTCCCTGCCATCGTCAGCGTGAACATCCAGAACAGTGTTCAGGACTTCCTTGTTACCCTGGAAAACAGCACCAAAGACTTGATCAACCGTGTCCTGGAAATGTTCTCAGGAATGCCTTCATTCGTCCTGGTCACCATCATCACCCTGGTGGCCACCTACTTCATCTCGCGGGATAAGGACTTGATCATCGATACCTTCATGCAGTTTGTTCCTCCCTCTTCCCGCGAAAAAGCCCTGGAGTTCCGGGAGAAGCTCAGTGTCGACCTGTTCGGCTATGTCAAAGGCCGCTTCCTGATGCTCCTCATCTCCATGGCCATCACCGCGATAGGCCTGGTCCTCATCGGCACGCGTTATTGGGTCCTGCTGGCCATCGTCATCGGGATCATCGATCAGATCCCCGTGATCGGCCCCGGGATCGTCTTCACTCCGTGGGTAGCCATGTGCGTGATTGCGGGCGACATCGATCGAGCTGTCTACCTCACCCTGCTCTACTTCGTGCTCTTTGCTGTAAGGAACTTTGCTGAGCCGAAGATTATCGGCGACTCCGTCGGCCTGCACCCGCTGATCATGCTTCTGGCCATGTACGGCGGTGTCGTGTTCTTCGGCGTGGTTGGGCTCATCCTCGGACCGGTGCTGGCCATCATCATCCGGGCTACGACAGCAGCGGGGTTGATCAAGTTTCCGCCCTACTCGGACAAGTAACTCTAAACCCCTTACATAAAAGGGGTTTTCTTTTTGAACACTAAGGGTAGCCACTGCGGACAAGGAGTGCATCCATGTTCAGCTTGCCCTTAAGTGTTGCCCTGCTCACTCTCCTCACGGTCCTGCTCTTATTGGGTTTGGGACAGAGAGTTCTGGACCGCATGCGCCTTACCGACGCGGAAGCGGTGATCATCCTCCTGCTCATGATCGGCGGCCACTTCCTGCCCACGATTTCCCTGACTCCCCGCATCGCCTTAAACTTGGGCGGTCTTATCCCCTTTGGAGTAGGCATCTACCTGCTTGTTACTGCTTCCACCCAGGAAAGACTCAGAGCGGTGGGAGTCACTCTCGTTACGGCAGCCCTCATCTGGCTCAGCGATAAGTTCCTGCCGCTTCAGCCCGGCCTTCTCGATCCCGTTTTCAGCGGAGGGTTTTTCGCCGGACTGACCGCCACCATCTGGGGCCGGTCCAGGCGCAGCGCCTTCACAGCGGGACTTCTAGGAGTGCTTCTAGTCGATGCCACCAGTATGCTCCAGCTCTGGCTGCAGGGTTTGGAGGAACGGATCACCTTGGGCAGCGGCGGTCTCTTTTCCAGCGTTGTGCTGAGCTCCTTTTTAGCGGTCGCCCTGACTGAAGTCATCGGCGAAGTACGGGAGGCAATCCACCTGGGAGGAAACCGCGATGGCTAAACGGCTTCTGCTGATTGCTGCGGCTTTCTGCATTCTGGCCTTCGCACACCAACCGGCTGGTGCCGATGATCTGTGGGATGAACTTCTGCCCTCCGGTCAGTATTACACCCTCCTTGACCCAGAAGGCGAGGTCCTTGTGGAAACCGGGCGGCGGATCTACCTCGAGGATCAATACCTGACCAGCGATAACCGGCTCTATGAAGTCGTAGAAGTGGATGAGGAAAAGAACACGGTCCGCACTGAGCTTGTGGGCGAGATCGAACTCAGGGTTACTCCCTGGTCCGAGCTCCGGCGGGAGTTGGGGCTGGCAGTCATCGAGGCGGCCGATCCCGAAACCAAGGGATCCATCGCGATCTACCACACCCACAATGCTGAAAGCTACGTTCCCACCGATGGAACCGACTCCATCTACGGCAAAGGCGGGATCCACCATGTCGGGAGCGCGTTCGCTGAAGCCCTCCGCGAGCAAGGCATCACCGTACACTACTCCGAAACGCTGCATCTGCCCCACGACCGAGGAGCTTACAGGCGCTCCAGAGAAACGGTCCTAGAACTGATAGCCAAAGAACCCGACGCCATTTTCGATGTGCACCGCGATGCCGCTCCGAGCAGCGCCTATGCCATCCAGCTTGAAGACCAGTGGATGACCAGCATCCAGTTTGTGGTAGGACGCCAGAATCAGAACCTGGGCGTGAACAGAAAGTATGCCGAGTCCTTGAAGAAACTGGCCGACGACCTCTATCCCGGCCTGGTCAAAGGTATCTTCTTCGGAAGGGGCAACTACAACCAGGACCTGAGCCCCCTCAGCCTGCTGCTCGAAGTTGGGGCCCATACCAACAGCAGGGGAGCGGCCGAGCGCGGAGCCTCCCTCTTCGCCGAAGTCGTGGACTACTACTTCTACGGGCCTGAGGCCGAAGCTGGAAGGCGCAGCCAAGGATCTGCCGCCTGGCGAAGCGTCTTCGGCCTGATCATCTTCGCGGCGGCCGGCACGGCTGCTTTCTACGTGGTCAACGCGGGAGGGTTTGCTGCGGCATTGGAGCGTCTCAAGGCAGCCTTTCGCCTGCGCAACCGCTAGGCCCGCACCGCACCGATCTTCACCTCCACGCAGGAAATCGCCTTCAAAAAGGCGAAGTCAGCAGGCAAATGCTGAACGGAGTGATGGCAGTGAAGATCTTGCTGAGAGCCGTGATCGCGGTCGTGTTACTTGCTGTAGTGCTCGGTGGAGGCCTAGTCCTTTATCTCACCGTTACAGAGTACAAGCCGGACGCGGTCACACCTGTCCAGGTCCACCAGCATCAGGGTGAAACCGTGAACGTACAGGATGAGCTGACCATCACCAGCTTCAACATCGGTTATGCAGCCTTAGATAGCGATGTGGACTTCTTTATGGACGGCGGCAGCATGTCCAGGGGCTTGAGCAGAGAACGCGTCGAGCAGAATCTGGCCAAGATCATCAACTTCCTTAACTCCACCGGCTCTGATCTCTACGTGCTCCAGGAGGTCGATGAAGAGAGCACGAGGAGTTACGGCGTCAACCAGAAGGAGCGCATCGCTCAAGCGCTGCCTGATTATGTCTACAGCTATGCTTTGAACTATCGAGTTGGGTGGGTTCCTGTCCCCCTGCTGCAGCCCATGGGCAGGGTTGCCAGCGGCCTCCAGACCCTTTCCCGTTTTACGGTACATGAGTCCACCCGCTACTCATTGGCCAGTGAGGAATCGTGGCCAACGAGCATCGCCCACCTCAAGCGCTGTCTGCTGGAAAGCAGGATCCCGGTGAGCAACGGTCGAGAGCTGGTCATTGCCAACATCCATCTCTCAGCCTACGATGCGGGAGGAAAGCTGCGCGATGCGCAGCTGGCCTTTTTGGAAGAATACGTACGCTCAGAAGCCGCCAACGGCAACTACGTGATCATCGGCGGAGACTGGAATCACCTCTTGGCCAGCAATCCCCAGGAGTTTAGGGCGCGCTTTTCAGCTAACTGGCCTTCTTGGCTTCAGCTCCTGCCTGAGGGCGTCTTATCCGAGTTCGTCTGGGCATATGACGAGAACATTCCTTCTGTGAGGAATCTCGACGCCTCCTACGACCCGCAGCGCACGTTTACCTGTACGATCGACGGCTTCCTGGTCTCTCCCAATGTGGAGGTCGTCAACGTGACCGGACACGATCTGGGGTTTGAGTTCAGCGATCACCATCCTGTTACCATGACTTTCAGACTCATAGACGACACGGAAACGGACGAGGAAGCAGAATAACACGGATCAGCCTGAAAACGCCTCAGGGAGACGAAGACTTCTTGAGGCGTTTTTCTTCTGGGCATGAAAAAAGACACCTTACGGTGTCGAGAAAAATGGCTCCTCGGGCTGGACTCGAACCAGCAACCCTTCGGTTAACAGCCGAATGCTCTGCCATTGAGCTACCGAGGAGCGACCTCCAATGCGACACCGGGCAAACCAGCAGCACCGCATAGGAGTAAATTAGTTCTTGGCAGCTAGCTACTCTCCCACCACGAGATGTGGCAGTACCATCGCCGCTGAAGGGCTTAACTGCTGTGTTCGGAATGGGAACAGGTGTCTCCCCTTCGCTATCGCCACCAAGAAAATA
>Ga0134103_1001062_pt1 | contig 27626 bp, 16 predicted proteins | sample 14_taG_2_FD_94445 | JGI IMG/M metagenome (GOLD analysis project Ga0134103, IMG submission 94445) | Switchgrass degrading microbial communities from high solid loading bioreactors in New Hampshire, USA - 14_58_20_212_A1 metaG | ecosystem: Engineered > Bioreactor > Semi-continuous > Anaerobic >...
CTGTAGATTATTGGCTCTTTACAACGCCAGCAATGAGGATAAGAGTGAGTGATGGTCTCTTCGGCAAACAGCAGGTTTGTTTCTTTAAGGGTCTTAAGAATAGCTTTATTGGCCGCTTTATAGAACAAGCCCTCAAAAGGCCCTGCCTCTTTAGTCATATGTCCTTTATCATCCACCGGTACAACTATACCGATTTCAGGATATTTTTTGCATACATCAAAGTCCTCGGCGCCATGGCCGGGAGCAGTATGAACGCAACCGGAACCGGCATCCAGAGTTACATGATCTCCCACTATAACAAGAGAATCACGATCCAGGAAAGGATGCGCACAAACTACATATTCCAAATCGATGCCTTTAATTTCTCCCAGAATTTTGTAATCGCTTATTCCTCCGGCTTTCATAACATTTTCGGTCAGTTCCTTGGCAATTATATACCGCTCGTTATTAGCCTCCACGACTACATATACGAATTCGGGATTTAATGATATAGCAAGGTTACCCGGCAAAGTCCAGGTAGTGGTTGTCCATATTACAACATACAGATTATCAAGAGTATCTACGATTCCTTTTAATTTGCCCTTGTCATCCTTTACAGGGAACTTGACATAAATTGAGGTGCCATGATCATCCTGATATTCTACTTCGGCTTCCGCCAGAGCGGTTTCACAAGATGCACACCAGTAAACCGGACGCATTCCCTTATAGATACAGCCCAGTTTTGCCATCTGTCCGAATACCTCAACCTGTTTTGCTTCAAATTCAGGCTTCAGAGTAATATACGGGTTATCCCAATCCCCTACGACACCAAGACGTTTAAAGGATTCCCTCTGGATATCCAGGTATTTCATAGCGATTTCTTCGCAGGCCTGACGGAACACTACCGGCCCTACCTCATGGCGTTTGAGTCCTTTTTCTTTAATCGCTTTAAGTTCTGTCGGAAGTCCATGGGTATCCCAACCCGGAATATAAGGCGTATAATACCCTTTCATATCATAGTAACGTATGATAATATCTTTTAAAACCTTATTCAGTGCGGTTCCCAAATGAATATCACCATTTGCGTACGGAGGGCCGTCATGGAGTACAAACTTTTTGCCCTTATTTCTGTTTCTTTCGAGACGCTTTTTATAAATATCCTTCTCCTGCCACGACTTCAATATTTGTGGCTCTTTTTCCGGTAACCCCCCTCGCATGGGGAAATCAGTTTTCGGCAAATTCAGTGTTTTTCCGTAATCCACTGACATCTTATCAATCCTCTCTTTTTATCAAGTTGTACACTAAATATTGCAAAGTGCCTGAACACTAAATTTTTACCATAATAATAAAGCCTTTCATCCATGTATGGGACGAAAAGCTTGTATCCGCGGTACCACCCAAATTACAGTTAACATTTAATCTTTTAACTGTCACTCACAGGGGTAACGGCCCTTCTCCGGCTCACCTTATTAGGGCGGAAACTTACCCGCCTGTTCAGGCTGCTGCTCACGGGAGATATTCGGATTCTTTTTCCTGCGGGCTTTCACCGAGGGTTTCTCTAAATAACCAAACCCTATTCCCCTGCTCTCTTTAAGGAAAATCACAGAATCCTACTGGTCCGATCATCGCATTTTCTGTATTTTTATTTTATTGTTCAATAAATTATATTCTCAAAAGACAGCATATGTCAAGGCTTGTGTTACATTAGCTAGCACACACTCTTTATGTCATCCTGAGGGTCGCGCAGCGGAGTTGAAGGATCTTTTGTATACACAAGTAAGATCCTTCGCTTCGCTCAGATTGACATTATGGCAAGTTTCCTCGCTATCATCTGGAATACTTAATTCTTGCACATTTTTTATCAATGCGTGCCTGTGCCAATATAGTCGTCAGTGGCGCGGTGGTCTGCATAAAACGCTACTGCATCTCCCGTTATCAGTTGCCAGCCTCCCTGATTGATATCATAGCCTTCCAGCGCCCATCCGTCCCCTGTCTTACCTGTGTACATCAAGCTGGGATTATCAAAATCTTCTCCGTTTATCACGGCTATATTTCTGAAATTTACTATTACATATCCATCCTTCAAAAATATCGGTGAATTTCTTGTAAGATTCCTTTCCTTTGAAAGGTCAGTACCTTTGGGAACCACCAGAATATCAGCCGGAAGCCTGTATTCTCCATACCATTTCTGAGCCGATGCAAAAGCTTTGTCCGGGTTTACCCCCGAAGGTATATTCTGTGTCGGTCCTATAAAGGTCCTGACCGGCTCGCTTAAAAGTACCTTTGTGTTTGTATATGTCAGGGTTCCGGACTGAGATACCTTTGGAAATTCTTCAGCCCATTTTTCAATAGTAAAGGTTCCCATTCCTCCTCTTAACCGATAAATTGCTTCCGCGGTATTCTTAAAATCGTTGGGATTTATCCCTCTGTACTTAAAGTCCAGTTTCAAACTGTGAGTCAGTGTATCCTTCGGGCCTCCTACCTTTACCAACGGATCTGTGGGTGTCGAATAATATAGGTCTACCTCCTGCCGGTTCCTGCCGTTCTTGTCCACGAACGCGAATGTGGGAACTATGCGCACATAATCGTCCTGGTCATAGTAATTGCCGATTGTTTTTATCTCAAACTTAATAGAATAACCTATTTTTACTGCTCTGTCTTTATATCCTTTTACATCATTTTTTCCGGGCATGACCGGTAGAAAATAGTTCTTTCTACGGTCCAGATCCCCGTTTATATTGTTGGGTCCGGTATAAAATATCTTTCCGGTATGTTCCGGGCTTCCAGGGGCTTTTCTGAAAAACATTTCCCAGGAAATATCACTGATATCGGTTATAGCAAAATCATATACACGCCCTGATACTTCCACTTTCACACTTGCAGCCGCAACAGTATTGTTATAGTTCAGGTTAGCCCTGTTTTCAGTACTCATTACGGTATCGTTATACGCGATATTCCGTATATCCACATCATACAGCCCTTCATCCACCCAGGAGGGAGTGTAGAAAGTTATACTTGATTCCGAGTTTGAAATGCCGAGGCTTTTAAGTGAATACCATGTATTGGCCTTCAAATATGTTCCCGACCTGTCATTCCCTAAATATGTATCGAACCCGAAGCGTATCTCCCTGTCTTTTATATATTTTGTGTAATCTCTTGTTTGGTAGCCTTTTATATTTTTATGGATTCCGCTGTTTGAAATATTTACTGTAAAAGGCCTTCCAAGAATTAAGGCACTGGCGTTGTTTGCCGGATCAGGCTTCTGGTTGTGAACGGCATCATCAGATACATTTAAACTTACACAAACCGGAGTGTGAACAAAAACCGGATTTATATCGCCTAAATCAAAAGTTAATATGTCCGGATTCTGAGGATTAAATGAATATACCTTCTGGTAGGTTATGGTGCCGGAGCTTGTGTATAAACCGTTTTTAACTTTTTCAGGTATTTTAAGATTAGTGGCATAAAGCGCATCCCGGCCTGTTTTGGTTGGAGAGAGATTGGAGGATATAAGGCCTATTTCGGGATCCATTATCACCCTACCGTTGATGACCAGCTTATCATGCCTTATTATCGGAGCAGAACCGGGGGTCGTTCCTACTACATGATAGCTGTGATGGTCATTGGGATCATGGGTTATTTCAACCTTTGGCATGCTGTAGGAGGAAGAAGGAGTTAAAATAATTTCTCCTCCATTAAAAGCTCCGTTTTTAATTATTGCATCCTTTATACCATAGAGTTCAAAGCTCTTTATTTCATAGTAAGTATAAGGATAGGAATAAGTTATCGTTCTGTTTATAGGATTTCCTTCTTCGTCAAAATCCTGTACAGTTTTGCTGGTAGTATATGTACCGCTTACAGGGTCAATTTGCAGCCTGTACAGAAAGCTATCGGCAATAATTTGGACATAAAGGTCTTCACCTGATGGTATTCCGTCGGTAACTTCAAAAGGCTCGTTATCTCTTGGAGCCGCTTTTATTACTGTACTGCTGTCGCTAACGTTCACGTGTTCCACAGGGTCTATATGAAGATTTCTTAGTGTAATATGATGTATGACATATTTATCTTTATATGTCGCACCTGAACTGTAAGGATAAACCGTTCCGTCATTGAAATATATTTTCATTCCGATGGTAACCTTGTTCCCAGCCCCTGTGGCGGCATCTATCCACATGGAAGGCTCAGGGTTTTTCAAAGGTTCATAATGGATTATTGAGGGGGCCAATGCCGTTGTTGGAATATCATTGGGTGTAACATCCGGTCCCAGAATAAAGTACTCTATTCTTGATATGTCATTATCCGTATAAACTCCGTTCAAAAGTTTATGGGAAAGAAAAATCCTTTGTTTCTCCTGGCTGGGAGTGTTAATTTCCACAGTTTGGTCGGTTACAATCTGAGAGTTGTATAAAATATCAAAATCAGCCTCAAGTTGAGGGGTTATGACTCCGACTCCCATGGAATTATATATGATTCCTCCCTTTGGGTCCAACTGTTCTTTTATCCTTGCCCTTTGGGCCCTTCTTGTGTCTAAATCGGGCGAATCATAAATAACCTTGTATGAGTCGGCAATTGAAGCATTGCTTAGAAACATGGGAATATCTGTCTTTAGGTAAGCGTCCATATAATCTCTTGAGTTTTTGCCGTACATGCAAATAGCGGGTTCGTTCTCAATCAAAAACTGGGAATTGGCGGTATATACAAATACAGGAGTGATCCAGTCAATGAGGTCCTTGCCGTCGGATGTGGTTATATCGTTACGGGCAAAGGCTTCTTCCCATCGTATCAAATCCCTCAAAGTCATCGCCATGCATACCCCGTCCACGATGGGATAAATTACTGGCTCAAAGAAGATTTTGTATACGCCGGTTTTTTTGTAACCAAAAATATCAAGTTCTCCTTTTTTGAATTGCTCTGAAGATATCTCTGCCCCACAAAGACGCGCAATCTCTGGAATATTTTCATATGCCTTTTCATTGGTTACTTTATCTATAGGCCCTTCAAACCAGTTGTCCCACTCGGGTTTGGTTCCGGTCCAGACATCGGGCATTTTGTCTAGTATACTTTGTACTTCAAGACTATCGCCGTCTCCGACCCAGGTATAAGGCTCAGTATCAGATATCTTATACCTATATAATAGACCATTTCCAAAATTATCATTATTCATATACCAAAATACTGATAATCCTGTATAAGTATTCACCTTATACCAAGGGCCTTTTTTTGATACATCAGTAGTCTTCCCAATTTGGATAACACCTTCACCGGTTGCAAAGGCATTAGTATTTGGAGCCCAGTAGATAGATATTCTCATGCCGGAATAGTTGGAATTGTACTTCCATTTATCATCACCTTTGCCTGAATATCCATATGAGGGTAAACTGTCATTGTTGCCAGCATATACGTTTATATGGCCTATTAAAAAATATATTAATATTAATAGTAAAGGGACTATTAATAAAAACATATATTTTTTTCGCATTGTTACTACCCCGCTTTATTAGGGACCAATCCAGGCCCAACCACCATATTTATAAATTAACCATGGTCCATAAGTAGTTCCTTCCGCTGGATGTCCAAGAGTAGCTAATGCTTCTTTAATTAATCTTTCAGATATAGCATGCCATTCCCTTATATAATGCCCTTCTCCCGTCTTCTCATCCACCAAGTACGGCTGGCCAAGAAAATCTTCATATGAGCATAAATCGCCATGTTCTATTAACTTTCCGTTAGGGTGAGCGCGACCTAACTCGGTCGCGACACCCTGCCCCTCTCCCAATACCCCGGATGGTCCAATCTTTAATACAACCTCTGTTCCATCGGGTTTTATAAATATATCCCCCTCTATGGCAACAGGCCTGTACGGATCGTCATATCTTAATACCATGGGTTCCCTTTTTGGCTCGGACGGTATTACTACATTAGCCCTCTCGCTTTTATCCAGATACCTTATGATAAATGCCGCCGCTTGTGCCCTGTTGGCGTAATCTTCAGCAGCGAAGCGTCCGTCGGTATAACCCGATATTATCCCCGCACCGTATACTATCAGCGCATAAGGCTGATATGCAGGATTCATCTTGTCATAGTCTTTTATTACCTTTGCAAGAGGTTTACACTTTTCAAGACTTAATGGTTTTGTTTCAAACTGGTTGTATGCTCTTACAATTAATTTCGCCATTTCTCCCCTTGTTATAGGTTCCGAAAGATTTGCGGGAGTATATTCTCCCTGCGCTAATATTCCTTCTTTCTCTGCCTTTTTTACATCTTTCGCAGCCCAGTGCTGAAAGTCCGGAATTATTCCATCCAGGCCTTCCAATCCGAACATTGCACGTATGAACATTTTTATGAACATTGCTTTTGTAACTGTTCCGGTGGGGTCCATTTTATTGTCAAGGGACCCGTCCAATGCGCCCAATCCAACGAGTTTCACCATAACGCTCATATACCAGGCGTTTTTTTCAACGTCTGAATATTTCTTCAAAACAGCAGCTTCCAGTTGGTTGTACATATTTGCATCAATATCATAGATTGATTTTATCTTGCTTCTTAAATTTGATATTTCATCGGTGGGATTGTTGTTTACAGCTAATGCTGGAAATATAAATGAAACCGAAAGAACAGCAATGATCAAGAATAGACTAATACTCTTTTTCATAATGCAAATTCTCCTGACAATAATTATTTAGTATGGAATTTGTATTACGATAATATCAGTTATGTTATTATATGTCAATATTTGGGAGTATTATTTTGCAGAAATTTGTTTACTCTTGTTAAATAAGAAATTAATAAAAAAACAAAAGCACTTTTACTAGTGCTTTTGTTATCTTCTAAATAAAGAATATATTTATTGTTTTTATACTCTGTCTTTTAATTCCATCAGCTTATTCTTAAGGTCATTCTCCATCGTTCTGAGTTCCATCTCAACCTGGGCTCTCTTTTCGCGGCCTTCCTGCTGAATTCTCAAAGTTTCTTCAAGAGTTACGATGAGATCCTCATTAACTTTTTTCAAAGTCTCGATATCCACAATTCCACGCTCATTCTCCCTGGCGATTTCTATAGAACTGGTCTTAAGCATCTCTGAATTGCGTGCCAAAAGGTTATTGGTAGCATTTGTAACATCCCTTTGAAGCTTCAATGCTGATTGCTGTCGAAGCATTGTAATGGCAATTGCCATTTGATTCTTCCAAAGCGGGATCGTGTTCATAATCGAACTTTGTATTTTCTCTACCAAGGTCTGGTCGTTGTTCTGGATGAGCCGAATCTGCGGCGCGCTTTGAATCGCGATCATACGGCTAAGCTTCAAATCATGGATTTTCTTTTCGAATCTTGATATAAGCTCAGCCATATCTTTTACCTTTTGCGCATCCAAAGCATCTCCGGTCCTTTGAGCTTTCTCCTTAAGCTCCGGCATTACTTTATCGTTTAGCTCCTTAAGCTTGAGCGAACCTGCCATAATATACATATCAAGCTGTTTTAAATATTCCAGGTTCTTTTCATACATGGTATCCAATGTTGTAATATCACGTATAAGTTGAAGCTTGGCTCTTTCCAACTGATCAATTATCTTTTCAATCTGTACGCTTATTTTATCGTAACGTGAAATAAATTTCTGGGTTTCTCTTTTTATTCCCCCAAAAAGTTTGGAAAAGGAAAAGCCCTTTTGATTCGGGTCTAAAGAATCAATGTCAACTTCCTGCACTTTAGTTAAAAGATCTGTTAATGCTTCTCCAACCTCACCGCTATCCTTTGCTCTTATCTGATCCAACATGGCATCTGAAAATTTGGATATTTCACTCTGTGCCAAGTTGCCATATTGTATAATACTTTGAGAATCTGATATATCAATCTGCGCGGCAAGATCCAACACCTGCTGTCTTTCTTCCGGTGTCATTTCGTTCCATTTGTTAACATCATAATTATCAACTGCCACATTATTAGGTGCTGGTTGTATTTGAGTTTCCATCATACGCATTACCAAACCTTTCCTTTATATACTATTACTTGTTTGATTCAAACCACTTTTATCTTCTTTTGTTGATGAGGTACTGTAGTTATTTGCAAGAGTCTCAAATACCTTGATTTCTGTATCCAGATCAAGAACGTCATTAGCAAGCATTTTTTCCTTTTGCTGAAGGAACGTAGCCCTGATGTTCTTTAAAGATTTTTCAGTCCTTTCAAGTGTCTCAACCGCATCAGCCGGCATCGGCCTGGTTGTGGCCAGTTCCACATATTTTACTATTATCTTATGGGTAGGTTCCAAATAGTATGTAATAAACTGCTTTACTATACGGATATCCTTAGGGTCCTTTTTGAGCAGGTCAAACATCGATTCTGCAATACGGCACAAATCCTCAACTTCCTGAATTACTTCCAATTGAGACAGTTTCTTTACAGCCTGCCTCATACCTTTCGTGAGGTTAAGGCCTTTCTTAATGGTGTCATTAATATCAGAATGCGTCATGCCATCGATAATAACGGTATTATTCCGCTCTTTCTTAGAAAAAAACAAGGTCACTATCAACCAGCCCAAAACACCGGCAACAAGCGCAAGGGCCAAATTCCGCACCAAAAACAAAAGTATGGCAAAAACAGCTGCTCCTGACACAATGGATATTATTCTACTTGATGCAGATAATCTCAATTATTTTCACCACCGTCTATACTTGCATACATATTTCTATTCTACTCTATTTTCAATCTTGTTTCAATGTTGGCCAAATCACTGAAAGGTCTGGCATTTGCCCGTTTTGTAACAGGATCAATGTCTGCCGTATCTACTATCATTCTATTCTCTACCGATACGTTTTTACCTTCGATTTTGACAGGGAAACGCCCTTCCAGCACCATAAACCTTTTTCTGTACGCGTTTTTCCATACGAATTCAGGTGATTTTTCCAATAGTGTTTTTGCATCCAGGGCTTTTACGGCGCTGTCGTTAAGAAATTCAGGCAAAACCGTATTTTTCATTGAACAGGCATAGTCAAGCGCAATAAACGAATCAAGTTCCAGCCTGTTTATCTCAACGAACTTGTATGCATAATCCCTCAATAGTTCAAAAAGAGCGACAGCAGCAATAGGCTGATACAATCTTTCACGGCTCTTTAGAAACCCGGCAAAGCCTTTATAAAATTCAAACGGCTCAGTAAAATAATTCTCAAGATATTTAAGCGTATAATCAAACCTTCCGGAGTTTAAAGTGCGGTCCAAAGCTTCTTCTATATCCTTTATTTCCAACATTTCAGCCGCTGAAATATATTTATTTTCAATGACTTCGTAAGGTGGATAATCCCTGTATTTATAACCATGCAGACTTGCTTCCCTCCGTATCCTGGTTCCGTGAAGGAGCTTAAGAAAACCTAATTGCAGGTGGTGAGCCCCTATTTGATAAATCGTGTTGAACGATTCTCTGAATGAATCCATATCTTCATAAGGCAAGCCTGCGATAAGATCCACATGTATATGGATGTTTCCTTTTTCCATGAGAGTTTTCAGGTTTTCAACGGCTTTTTGCACGTTCATTACCCTGGAAACCTCTTTAAGTGTTTTGGGATTTACGGATTGTATCCCCGCTTCAAGCTGAACAAGCCCCACAGGCATTGAAATCAGGCTTTCCATTTGCCTTTTTGTAAGAATATCGGGATTTATCTCGAAATGAAAGGTTACACTTTCATCTTTAAACTCCCTTATAAAATCCCATATTTTAAGAGAATACTCCTCGTTTACATTAAAGGATCTGTCAACAAACTTGATCACCCTGGCTTTGGCATCCACCAGCTTCTTAATATCGTCAAAAATCGCCTCAACAGGATAATATACAAGTCCTGTGGTTTCAGAAGAAAGACAATATGAGCACCGATAAGGACAGCCTCTGGATGATTCGATATAGGCAATTCTGCCGTTAATCCGTTTTAGATATTCGTCCGTATAGGGGGACGTATAACTACGCTTTTTACATGCATCCGGCATTTCAAGCACCGCTTTAGCCTCGTCAAAGTTCTGATTTGCTAAAGCTTTTAATAACAATGGAAGCTTCTCTTCCCCTTCTCCCTTCACCACAAAATCAGCCCCAATGTGATAGAATTCATCCTCAGAGCCTTCATAGCTGACTTCGGGGCCCCCTACTATGATCGTACATTCAGGTCTGGCTTTTTTAAGGTCGCCAATCAATTTGACTACCAATTCGCGATTCCAAATATAACATGAAAAGGCAGCCACATCTGGATATTCTTCCAGGATCGATGCCCAGATTCGCTGCATCGAATCATTAATGGAGTATTGCTTTACCGTTGCCGGAATGTTATGTTTCAGGCAAGCGGCATTCAAACACCATACAGCAAGATTTTCGTGCTCGTATTTCGCATTTATTGCAATCAGTAAAGTTTTCATATTCTCCTCGTTGGTTTAATTTAATATTAAGTAATACCCGCTTTATCGTGGTTAAAACCGGATTTCTAAAAGTCTTTACGTCGATATAAGACCATTCGACTCCGTTTCGCTCAGGATGACAATCCCAGAATTATTCTTTTCCCGGTCTATTTTAACTCATTTAAATAAGGGGTGGCTATTAATAAGATTAAAATTTGATTAGAACCATCAAAAGTACCGCAGCCATTGTATTTGAAATACTAACAATCATTGGTGTATAATGGAAAGGCAAATACTACAAATGAACGGAGGATGTTTTATGAGTATAACATCTAAACCTTTTGGTAATATGCCGGACGGAACCGGTATAACTCTTTATACTCTCACCAACAAAAACGGTCTCAAAGCTGAAATTATGAACTATGGCGGTACTGTAGTGTCTCTGTATGTTCCCGATAAGAACGGCAATTTTGCCGATGTGGTTTTAGGTTACGATAACCTGGAGGATTACCTTGACCGGTCTCCGTTTTTCGGCACTCTTATAGATCGTTACGCAAACCGTTTGGGCGGTGCTTCTTTTGAACTCAACGGTATGACATATATTCTTAATAAAAATGAAGGCAACAATCAACTGCATGGCGGCATAACAGGTTTCGATAAAAAGGTTTGGGATGCCAGGATCCTCTCGGACGAATCTCTTGAGATGAGTTTATTCAGTCCCGATATGGATGAGAATTATCCGGGAAACCTGGAGGTAAAAGTAATCTACAGACTTACAGACGACAATGCTTTAGAGATTGAATACTTTGCCAAGTCTGACAAAGATACCATTGTAAACTTGACAAATCACGCGTATTTCAACCTTTCAGGGCATGACTCCGGACCTATCGTAGATCATGAACTCAAAATCGATGCCGATTTCTATACTCCTATAAACTCAGAATGCCTGCCAATAGGTGAGATCCTCAGCGTTAAAAATACTCCTTTCGATTTTACTGAATTCAAGCGCATTGGAGATGGTCTTTCCGACTCCTACGACAATGAGCAGATGAAATTCGGCAGTGGTTATGATCATAATTTCGTACTGAGAACACCCGCAGGCAATACTCCAAGAGAGATTGCCCAGCTTTATGATCCGAAATCAGGAAGACTCATGACCGTCTTGACAACAAAACCCGGTGTACAGTTTTATTCGGGAAATCATCTAAAGAGTGCCGGAAAAGGAAAGAATGGTGTAATATATGACAAATGGCACGGATTATGCCTTGAAACACAGTACTTCCCTAACTCGATGCAGTATAGCCATTTTCCGTCTCCTGTACTTAAAGCCGGACAAACATACCACCATGTGACGGTTTATAAGTTTGGCACAAAATAATCGCAGGATTGGGGCTGAATGAAAAATATAATCGACTATGTTAAAAATGAATTGAGAAGCTTTGAAGAAAAAGAATTTAGTGCCGTGGACAGCCTGGTACTGTCGCAGTTCTGTTATGCAGATTTTGAGCGTCTTGTACCAGGCTTTTCAAATGAATTCCCTCCGGTGCGGATCAAGGATTTATTGAAGGCCGAACATTTTAGCACCATGTTTAAAGGTGTTATGGATTACGAAAAAAATCTGAATCTTTTATATGCCCTTGCGGCAAGTCCAAGATTCAGGGATATAAAAATGAAGTTTTACGTGGATAAGCTGGATTATAAACAGGAAAAGCAATTTTCGGCCGTAACATATCGAATAGATGACCGTACCCATTATGTCTCTTATCGGGGTACCGACATGACCTTTGTGGGGTGGAAGGAAGACTTCAATATGGCATTCAAGACCCCCATCCCCTCACAGGAGGAAGGTGTGGAGTATCTCAACGCGGTAGGGAAACTGGCAGACGGTGATATAATAGCCGGTGGTCATTCAAAAGGCGGGAATATCGCGGTTTATTCGGCAATGAAATGCATGCCCGAAGTTCAGGACAGAATTAAAATGGTATTCAGCCATGATGGCCCTGGCTTTAAAGACAGTATATTTTCAACTCCCGAGTATGCGAGAATAAAAGACAGAATACACAAAATATTGCCCCATTCCTCAATTGTCGGCATGCTGCTGCAGACTCAGGAAAGTTATATGGTGATCAAAAGCACCAGAACCGGTATCATGCAGCATGACCCTTTTTCATGGATAATTGAAGGTGATGACTTTTTATATGTAAAAAACATTTCTAACAGCTCTCTTAACATCAACCGCGCTTTGAACGAATGGCTGTCCAACATCTCGGATGAAAAGCGGGAAGTGTTCATTGACACGCTATATCACACGATAAACTCTACAAACGCTAAGTCCATAGGAGATTTAAGCGAGATCCAGATAAAGGATTTCTCAAAAATACTTAAAACTTTCAGAAGCATAGACCGCGAAACCAGAAAATTTGTCATACAAACCATCAGGGATCTAATCGTACTATACGTAAGGAATATTAATCCCTTAAAAGTATGAACCTTTCATTCTTCCCAAACGTATCACAGCTGTGACCCTTCATTGTGAAGTGCTGCGTACACACCGCCTTTCGCGATCAGCTCCTGATGCGTGCCCTGTTCTTCTATACCGTTTGACGTCAATACGATTATATTGTCGGCATTCCTTATGGTGGAAAGCCTGTGGGCTATAATCAAGGTCGTTCTGCCCTTTGTCAGTAGTTTTAACGATTCCTGGACAAGTCTTTCGCTCTCGTTGTCCAAAGATGATGTAGCTTCATCCAATATCAATATGGGAGGATTCTTAAGGAAGGCTCTGGCTATCGAGATCCTCTGTTTCTGGCCTCCCGACAGTTTTACGCCCCGTTCTCCCACGAATGTGTCATAACCGTTTTCAAGCTCCATGATAAAATCATGCGCGTTGGCAAGTTTAGCGGCTTGTATTACTTCATCCCTGGTTGCGTCCGGTTTCCCGTAAAGAATGTTTTCCAAGATTGTACCAGTAAATAAATAAACATCCTGCTGGACTACTCCTACATTGCGCCGGAGAGACGAAAGAGTCACGCTTCTTATATCTTTGCCGTCTATCATGATGGAACCTTCATTGACCTCATAAAAGCGCGGTATAAGATTGCAAAAGGTCGTTTTGCCGCTTCCCGAAGGGCCTACGAGCGCCACGGTCTGACCTTTTTCTATTGTTATATTTATATTCTTAAGAACCTCTTTTTTATCGTTATAGCTAAAGGCAACGTCTTTAAACTCAATTTTGCCATCAACATTTTCAAGCTCGACGGCGTCCTCGGCATCCTTAATTTCAGGCTCTGTATTCATGATCTCCAGGAACCTGTCAAACCCCGACATCCCTCTCTGGAATGTTTCAGTAAAATTCACCAACCGGTCTATCGGATTTAAAAATACATTGATGAACAGTACATAAGCGATAAGATCCGAGGTGGATATCCTGTCATGGCTTAAAAATAATCCTCCCAGGACCAGTACGCTCAAATACAGGATACCTTGCAGGAACTGGTTACCAGAAAAGAACTGACCCATTATTGTATAGCTGTCCTCTTTTGTCTCCAGAAACTGCATATTACCGTGTTCAAATTTCTCTCTTTCAATATCCTCATTGGAAAAAGATTTTACCACCCGGATACCGGCCAGGCTGTCCTGAGTCTGGGCATTGACCTGAGCAATTTTTTCTCTGTTCTTTGCAAACACAGAACGCATTTTAAGGTTGTATTTTGCTGTAAAAACGATAATCAGTATCATCAGGACCAATATTATAAGCGTAAGCGGCACATTCATGGTAAGCATTATTATAACTGCGCCTAAAATTTTAACAATTGATATGAATACGTCTTCCGGTCCGTGATGGGCAAGCTCCGATATATCAAAAAGGTCATTGGTTATCCTTGACATTAGTTTTCCGGTATTGGCGTTATCATAGAAGGAAAAGGACAGCTTCTGCAGATGATTGAACAAATCCCTCCGCATATCCGCTTCCATACGTGCTCCCATGATATGGCCCCATGAGGTTATGTAATACTGGCAGAAGAAACGGACGATATAGAGAGCCAATAACCCCGCTCCCGTAAGCAAGATGATTCTCACCATGTTTTGAGGCCGTAAACTGTAAACCTCATCCATAAGATACTTAACCAGCGACGGAAAAAACAAATCTATACCTGAAAGTATAAGAGCGCAGAACATATCCATGAAAAACATGCTCTTATACGGCTTGTAATATGAAATGAATTTTTTCAATTTATTCATAGGTTTTATGCATCCTCCATTTAAACGTAAATATCATTTTACTACGGAAAGCTTTTGGAATCAATCTACTATGGGTTTTATCACCGTTACCGGAGCGGAAAGCTTTTCTTTTCATTCATCTCATAAAATACTGGTCAATTGTTATGAAATTCTATGAATAAGACATACTAAATCAAGATTTACACTAAAAATTTGAATAATAAAGGAGAAGTATCGATAATGGCTAAAAAAACAATGGATGGAAACCAGGCAGCCGCCTACGCTTCTTATGCTTTTACCGAAGTGGCTGCTATTTTCCCTATAACTCCGTCATCTCCCATGGCTGAGATGGTAGATGAATGGTCGGCTCACGGGAAAAAGAATATATTCGGTCAGGAAGTTAAAGTGGTTGAAATGCAGTCTGAGGCCGGAGCAGCCGGTGCCATGCACGGTTCCCTTGCAGCAGGCGCCCTTACGACCACCTATACTGCGTCTCAGGGATTGCTTCTTATGATCCCCAACCTCTACAAAATGAGCGGAGAATTGCTTCCCGGAGTATTGCACGTATCGGCAAGGGCAATCGCCACCCACGCTCTTTCTATTTTCGGAGATCATCAGGATGTCATGGCATGTCGCCAGACAGGCGTGGTTATGCTGGCTTCTTCCAATGTTCAGGAGGTTATGGACTTAGGATGCATCGCTCATTTGTCGGCTATTAAGGCCAGGCTTCCTGTTCTTCACTTTTTTGACGGTTTCAGAACATCCCATGAAGTTCAGAAAATTGATGTGATCGATTATGAAGACCTGGCTAAAATCGTAGACTATGAAGCCATAAGCGAGTTCCGATACAGAGGCCTGAACCCGAACCATCCGGTGGTTAGGGGTACTGCCCAGAATCCCGACATATATTTCCAGGGGCGTGAAGTTCAAAACAGGTTTTATGATGCCGTCCCGGACATTGTTGAGGATTATATGAAACAGATCAAAGAGCTTACGGGCCGCTGTTATCATCTGTTTGACTATTACGGAGCCAAAGATGCCGAAGACGTGATAGTTGCCATGGGCTCGGTATGTGATACGATCAAGGAAACCGTTGATTACCTTAATCAAAAGGGTGAAAAAACAGGAGTTATATCTGTTCATCTCTATCGTCCTTTCTCAGAGAAACATTTCTTCGAGGCACTGCCCGAAACTGTAAAGAGGATAGCTGTTCTGGACAGGACCAAGGAGCCGGGAGCCCCTGGCGAACCTCTGTATCTTGATGTAGTGAAAGCTTTCCAGAATAACAACCAAAAACCTCTTATCGTAGGAGGCCGTTACGGACTGGGCTCGAAAGACACGACACCTTCCCAGATTATAGCGGTTTTCAGGAATCTGAAATCTGAATATCCAAAAGACAAATTTACAATTGGAATCGTGGACGACGTAACAAATCTTTCCCTTAAGGAAGAAGAAATCGTTGATACAACCCCTGAAGGCACCATAAGCTGCAAGTTCTGGGGATTGGGTTCCGATGGCACGGTAGGAGCCAATAAAACCGCCATAAAAATTATCGGGGACAACACCGATATGTACGTTCAGGGATACTTTTCCTACGACAGTAAAAAATCCGGCGGTTCGACCATATCCCATTTACGATTCGGTCCACACCCGTTAAGAAGCCCATATCTGGTCTATCATGCCGATTATATCGCCTGCCACAATAAATCCTTTATATATAATTTCGATATACTGAAGGGTCTAAAAAAAGGCGGAACCTTTGTATTAAACTGCCCCTGGACCGAAACCGAACTGGACGAGCATCTTCCCGCTTCCATCAAGCGCTACCTTGCCGAGAATGATATCAAGTTTTATATAATCGATGCCATATCCATCGCTTCAAAGATAGGCCTTGGAAACCGTATAAACATGGTGATGCAGGCAGCTTTCTTTAAGCTGGCAAAAATCATTCCGGTAGAGGAAGCGGTAAATTATTTAAAGCAATCCATTGAACAAATGTACGGCAAAAAGGGACAAAAAATAGTAGATATGAACAAGGCCGCAGTGGATGAGGGAATCAAAGCATTGAAGGAAGTGAAGATTCCAGAATCATGGAAAAACGCAGAGGATAAACCAAGGGAAGAAAAAGACGAGCCTGAATTCGTAAAGAATATTCAAAGAAAAATGGCAAGGAACGAAGGAGACGAACTTCCCGTCAGCTCTTTCAAAAATATGGAGGATGGCTCACATCCATTGGGGACAACACGTTACGAAAAACGCGGCATAGCTGTTATGCTACCTTTCTGGGACATCGAAAAATGTATTCAGTGCGGCCAGTGCTCATATGTCTGCCCACATGCCACTATTCGCGTCTTTGTATTGGATGAGGAAGAAGTCAGAAACGCTCCCGATACCTTTAAAACCAAACCGGTTACGGGCAAGGGTCTGGAACATTTGTCATGGCGTATACAGATTTCCCCGCTGGACTGCACAGGCTGCGGAAACTGTGCCGATGTATGCCCGGCAAAAGGCAAAGCTTTGATTATGCAGCCGGCTGAAGAATTGATCACTACTGAAAGCGAAAACTGGGAGTATGCGTTGACAGTAAAAAATAAAGCCGGCATATTCAATCCAAAAACAGTCAAGGGAAGCCAGTTGTTGGAGCCTTGCCTTGAATTCAACGGCGCATGTCCGGGTTGCGGAGAAACCCCGTATATCAGGCTTTTAACCCAGCTCTACGGCGACAGGATGATGATAGCCAATGCAACAGGCTGTTCATCAATCTGGGCCGCCAGTTCCCCTTCAATAGCTTACAGTCCAAAAAGCAACGGTAGGGGTCCTGCCTGGGCAAACTCATTGTTTGAAGATAATGCCGAGTACGGATATGGAATGTATCTGGGAGTGAAACAAATAAGGGAAAAACTTGCCACTCTTGCCAAGGAAGCCCTGAACACCGATATTAGTGATGCTGTAAGGGAAGTCTTAAGCCACTGGTTGGAGAACATTGACAACGGTGAATTGACAGTGGAAGCATCAGATGCTTTGATTAAGGTCCTGGAGAATTCGGAGCATCTTTCAAACCCCATATTGGCAAAAATATATGAGCTTAAGGACTTCCTGATCAAGAGATCCTTCTGGATAATAGGCGGTGACGGATGGGCTTATGATATCGGTTACGGAGGCCTGGACCATGTACTCGCGTCAGGCGATGATGTCAATATCTTTGTGATGGATACGGAAATCTATTCAAATACAGGCGGTCAGGCTTCAAAATCGACTCCTACCTCGGCCGTAGCCAAATTTGCAGCAGCTGGCAAAAAGGTCAAGAAAAAAGATCTGGGACTTATGGCTATGTGTTATGGCTATGTATATGTGGCACAAATAGCGATGGGCGCCAATATGAACCAGACCATAAAGGCAATCACCGAGGCCGAAAGTTACAAGGGGCCTTCCCTTATAATCGCCTATTCGCCATGTATAAGCCATGGTATCAGAACCGGTATGGGAACAAGTATGATGCATGAAAAGCAGGCTGTGGAAGCTGGTTATTGGCAACTATACAGATATAACCCAATGCTTGCCGAGGAAGGCAAAAATCCGTTTATCCTTGATTCCAAGGAGCCTACAAAGCCATATAAGGATTTCATAGCCAGCGAAATCAGGTATTCCTCCCTTAAAACTGTGTTCCCTGATATTGCTGATAAAATGTATGAAATCTCTGAAAAGCACGCGATGGAACGCTTTAATAATTACAAGCGTATGGCGGAATTGTGATATAGATCCTTCGACTTCGCTCAGGATGACATAATGTGTGTCATTCTGAACGCTAGCGAAGAATCTTACTCTCCCATGTCATTCTGAGCGTTAGCGAAGAATCTTTGCGTTAAGGTCCTTCACTCCGCTTTCGTTCCGTTCAGGATGACAATGCTGGCGGGTGCAAGGTTTCTCATGGAGATAAGCCGATCTGCTTCGAAGGAAAGACCACCGAGCGGTAACTTTATTGAAAATGTATGAGCGACCCGTAAGAGGAAGACCTCTCGGCCGGGACATGACGGAGCGCAAGCGGAGGAATGTCATAAAACGGCAATATTGATATTGTAGACCTGGGTGCTTAAAGGCGTTCGAAATGAGATCCTTGCGCCCGCCCATTTATTGGCATAAGATCCTTCGACTTCGCTCAGGATGACATCGGAAGGCGGGTGCAAGGTTTCTTATTGAGACAAGCCGGTTTGATCCTAAGAATAGACCCGCTCAGATGAAACAAAGGGAGCTTGCGCTCCCTTTATTCATTTTTGATTGGTATCGGCGTAATCTTTAGCATTATCAACCTGCATATCACTGGGCATACTTACTTTTGAAACCTGTTTGGTGGATTCAATATTCGCCCATGCAGCCGTTTCATGCTTCTCGATTGGTTTAGCCATATGCTTTTCCTTGAACCTATTATCTGCCATATAATCTCCCTCAACAGTATTTCGTTTAATCTAATACTGCCCAGGTTATTGTCCATGTATGCATGAAACGATTTTATTACTATTTTTATAAATAATTATTTGATATCTGTTTTCCAAAGACCGTGGATATTGCAATATTCATAAATACTTATATTGTTTGCCTTCTTTTCGGTATACACGAAGTTACAAGGCTGTCCCTCGCAATTAGGAATTTCACCGTCCCCATCCGTATATGGGACTTTTTCTTCATCAGTGCCAAAATGGTATTCAAATTCAGCCTTCGGTTCCATTCCCGGTCTTAAATATTTTATCTCTATCTTATCATCGGCGACCAACGCGATCCATTCTATAAAGTGTTCAGGCACCATAGGATGAAGTACCGAACCCACTTCTACCTTTATTGTATTGTTATTGACTGAAACAACAGGCACATGCTTTTCCTTGGAAGCATCGACTGTATTGGGAACCAATTTCTCCATTTCCTTATCGCAACATTTTAAAGTTCCGCCACCTGTTTTAACCAGAGCGACTATGTTGCCGCATATTCCACATCTATAGAATATTTCACTCATAAAACTTCTCCTTTCTTCCTTAAAATTTATAATTTATGTATTATCTGTTATTACCACATAACAGTCCTTACTAAACATGAGAATTCTTCCAATGTCGAAATCTCAACTGATTTGTGTATCGATTGACTTATGATGTCGTTTTTAATATCATTACCCTATAGATTGCATCTTTTTTTGATTAAAGATATTTTATTTGAAAGGTATGATCGAAATGACACATAAAAAATCTATGATATTGTTTCTTCTTATTCTTTCTTTGCTGATAAATCCATTTATTTATATTACAAAATCATCGGCTCAGCAGGTCAAACCCTTTTCGGACGTACCTCAAAATCATTTTGCTTACACTCAGATCCACCGTTTAAGGGAGTTAGGTATTACCGAGGGAATCGGTAACAATATGTTCGGCGTTGGCAGAACAATTACCCGAGGCGAATTTGTAACTTTCCTGGTACGGCTTATGGGATGGGACATCATAAAGCCGGCTAAAGGAAGCTTTCTGGATAACATGAACCCTGCCCATAATTTCTACGGAACCATCGAAACTGCCCTTGCTCATGGTGTTATAAAAAAGGACAGTGATTATTTCCGCACAGACGATCCTATAACCCGGGAAGAAATGGCAATCATGATCGTCAGGACTCTCGGTTATGATACCCTTGCAAAACAGCTTGATATACTGGGGAAACCTTTTGATGATGTTACAAGGAATTTCGGATACATTACCATAGCCAAGGATTTAGGCATTACGGCAGGCACTGGCCCGAATACTTTCAGTCCTAACGGCATTGCAACAAGAGAGCAGGCTGCCGCAATGATGATCCGCATGTATGATAAACTCAACACCCCTATGGAAGAGCTGCATGCCTTCTATGCAATCAGTTCCTCCAGCCAGATGGACAAGTTTTCGCAGCTGGATTCGGTAAGTTTTGGTTGGGCTCAGCTGGAATATGACGAAAAAACCAAACAGGTCTATATTAATACCGACGGAGGAGACAATTCCTATTACATACCTCAAGGTTATGAGGGAGTGCTTAAAAAAGCGGAAGACTACAATCTTTCCCGCCAGCTTATGTTCTTTGTCAAAGATCAGAGTATAACCGACCCTGCCACCGGCAAGACCGTCAAACTGGCTGAATACATCGTTACGCGCCCGGAAGTAAGAAAACCGGTAATTGACGCTATGGTGAGCATGGTTAATGAAACGAAAAAATATGGTTCATCTTTCAGCTTTGACGGAATGGTATCGGACTTTGAAGGGTTCAAAGGGGATACCCTGAAACAGGCATATAACGAATTTTTAAAAGAGCTTAAAGTTGAGCTTTCCAAGACGAACAAAAAGCTGTACGTGGCCGTCCATCCAAGGGGAAAGCCGGGACAAACCTATTTTGACGGATATGATTACAGAACGATCGGTGAAATTGCCGACAAAGTTATCCTTATGGCTCATGACTACGATGCGGTTTCTTTAACAGAAGAAGAAATGCAGCGGGGTTACACCGATACTCCGGTTACTCCCATAGACGAAGTTTATTGCGCTTTAAAGAGTATTACCGACCCTGTTACAGGAGTCCGGGACATTAATAAAATATGGCTGCAGCTTTCCATGGATACTGTTCAATGGAAGCTAAAAAACGGAAAGGTGGAAAGGCCCGTTCCTTACCATCCTTTATATAGCCAGTTGATACAAAGGTTTTTAACGGGTGCCCAGTTATACTACTCTGAATACAGCCAGAATCCGTATGCTAAGTTCTACAACAGTGAAGACGGTACGGATAATGTAATATGGTATGAGAACCAGCGGAGCATAGCCGAAAAGATCAAGCTTGCAAAACTCTTCGGGATAAAAGGACTTTCTCTTTGGAGATTGGGTAACATACCCGAGTATAAAGATACTCCCGATATTCGGCTGGAACTTGATATCTGGGGTGAGATCATCAAAAACTTTTAGAGTCTGAAACTTTTGACCACTTTTACAGGAGTTTGGTGACAAAACATGGACAAAACTATACTACACTGTGACTGCAACGGCTTCTATGCTTCTGTGGAGTGTATTCTTTCACCCCGGCTTAAGGATGTACCTATGGCAGTTTGCGGGAACCCGGAAAACCGGCATGGGATAATCCTTGCTAAGAACGAACTGGCAAAAAAATATAATATACAAACTGCAGAAACCATATGGGAAGCAAAAAAGAAATGCCCCGATCTGGTACTGGTCCCGCCTCATCATAATGAGTATAAGAAGTATTCAAAAATTATAAATAAAATCTATGAACGGTATACAGATAAGGTTGAACCATTTGGAATCGATGAGTCATGGCTGGATGTAACCGACAGCGTCCATCTGTTTGGTGATGGCAGGCAAATCGCCGACACTCTCCGCAAGGTCGTCCGTGATGAAACGGGATTGACCATATCTGTCGGGGTATCATTTAACAAAGTATTCGCCAAGCTTGGCAGCGATTACAAAAAGCCGGACGCCACTACTGTTATAAGCAGAGAAAACTATAAATCAATCGTATATCCCCTCCCTGTCTCATCCCTTCTCTATGTCGGGAAACAGGTAAAAGAGATACTTAACAAGATAAATATCTACACGATAGGAGATCTGGCAAACAGCGATAAGGATCTTATAATCTCGCTTTTAGGCAAAACAGGAAAGCTGATACATGAATACGCCAACGGAATAGATGACTCTCCCGTTAAGTCTGTTTACGAAGCCGACCCGATAAAATCTGTAGGAAACGGAATGACTTTCAAAAGAGACTTGCGGGGTCTGTCCGATATAACCGTAAGTGTTAACTCCCTTTCAGACACTGTGGCTGCAAGGCTTCGTAAATATGGTCTGAAATGCTCCACCATACAGGTCTCGATCAAAGACCCTGATTTTAAAACAATATCAAGGCAAAAGCCATTACCCTATCCCACTTATCTTGCAAAAGAAATCTCGCAGCATGCGCTGGAGCTTATAAAAAAGTCATGGAATTTAAACGCTCCGATAAGGACATTAACGATCACAGGCACCAATCTGGTGCCTGCCAATGAAGAAATCGAGCAATTATCCTTATTTTCCGATTCGGACGATAATGAAAGAAAACGGCAGGAACAATTGGAAACAGCCATTGATAAAATTCGTGAAAAGTACGGAGCAAAAGCGATATCTTTCGGCTCCGCGATCAATAACTGTCTGGGGATAGCCGAACCTGCTGATGATGATTAATCAGTCCGGTCATGCCTCAATTTTCCTTAAAGCATTCTGAGCCGCGCTCTTGAGAACTTTTATCGAAATATATGAGAATGCCAGAAGAATAGCCAGCATTATAATGAATGCCACAAAAGTATATGGCACGAAAGCGGCTACAAAGTAGCCGATCACACCAAATATCGAAAGTGTGACAAAGCCCAGAAGCATTCCAACAACAACATTAAAGTTTTGCTTTATAGCTTCCTGGGGATTATTCCATACCAGCTTGGGCCGTATCATGTCTATATAAATACCTACGGCACTTATCGGCACCAATGCGGCAGCAGACAAAATAATTGCCATTATGGTCGTTGCAATAGGTATCCCAAATGACAGCGTAGCCATAACAGCTGCCAGTACCATACCTATAAATGATATGGAATATCCGGCCAAAAGCTTGCCATATACCTGGATTTCCGGTTTGACCGGGATATTCTTAAGTATCCATATGTTTTTCCCTTCCCTTGAGAATGTGCTGGATACTGCTGGATTGATCATCACAAACAGTGTGACCACCCCGGCTACGATCATAGGCAATAAAGAAGTTGACGCGCCTTTTTCAATAAGACTGAACAGAAACTTAATATCCGGGTCTTCGGCGAAATTACCTCCGAACATAGGCAACAACATAAGCAAAGGCGCTATAAATATCATAACCAGTGAATTCAGAGCATAAATAGGAGTTCTTAATATAGTCAGCCATTCAATTCTGAAAATAGCCCATATTTGTGATGTGCCCCTGTAACTCAACCGGGTTTTCCCTGTTGAAGCTTCAGCTTCCAATTGGGCAGTAGCTCCTCTCTGGTATATAAACGACGCAATCAGATAAACCAATAAGAAGGAACATAATGAAACAATAAGCAGATATGCCATATTGACTGCCGCTTCATTGAATGTACCCGAAAGGATCTTTGTTATCCATATTGCGGGAGGAAATGCTCTTCCCATGAATTCAACAACCAGATTGCTGTTCTTTACGAGCTCCGCCAAAAACTCCTGCTGATTTTCAGGCATTCTGCTTATTAAATAATTCTGGCCCAGAAACAATCCTATAACCAAAATTATGCTCCCGATAACAGTAATCAAATCCCGGCGTCTGGAACGGCCGACTATATTCATAAGAAGCAGCGAAAATATTGCGGAAATAACCAGGGGTACCAAAGGGATAAACAAGATGCAGATAAGGGCCAGAAGATAATAGACAACACCCATATTCTGATTGATACCATAAATGATTACCGGCGGCAGCATCAGGAAAAAAGCAAAAGGGTATTCGCCTAATAATACCAGTAAAAATTTTGATGCAAAGATACTTCCCTGAGAAAGGGGCAAACTTGCAAGAAATTCGGCATCTTTTGCCAGAAAAATACCGCTCAGTATATAGAAAATGCCGAATATAAGCGCAAAAACTCCGGTAACTACCGCCGCCATTGTCAAAACTATCTGGGGTATATTAGCCGCCGAAGCTCCCTTATATAGCTGGATCATCATAAAAGTGTACAAACCTACGACTTCAGCTAAAGCGAAAAGGACCACAAGACCCATTCCTAAACTTTTCAGCAGAGCCTTTTTATCGTTTTTAGCGTTATACAAAAGATTTGACAGCCCATATTTCGCGTTTATCTGAAGTTTCATCAAACTAAGAAATTTACGCATCACTGCCACTTCCTTCTTCAGTCAGACTTAAGAATATGCTTTCCAAAGAGGAATCCTTCGACTGCCTTAATTCATCAATAGTACCGACGGCTATAATTTTTCCCTTGTTGATAATTCCTACCCTGTGGCATATCTTCTCGGCTACCTCCAGCACGTGAGTGGAGAAAAAGACGGTGTTTCCGTTAGCGCAGTGGTTATTCATCTCTTCCTTAAGAAGGTGGGCTGATTTCGGATCCAAGCCTGTCAAGGGCTCGTCCATTATCCAAAGAGGAGGCTGATGCAAAAGAGCTCCCATGACGATTATTTTCTGCTTCATGCCGTGGGAATAGCTCTTAATAGGCTGCCCGACTGCCTTCGTCATTTCAAACATTTCAAGATATTTATTAATTCGTTCTTTTCTTACGTCAGACGGGACCTCATACACATCTGCAATAAAGTTAAGATATTCAATACCCTTAAGCCTTTCATAAATATCATGAGTATCGGGTACAAAACCCATGCTCATCTTGGCTTTAATGGGTTCTTTCTCAATATCATACCCACAAACCGTAATTCTGCCTTCGTCTATGGGTAAAATTCCGGTTATCATTTTGATCGTTGTGGTTTTACCTGCACCATTGGGCCCCAAAAATCCGAATATTTCTCCCTTTTTTACAGACAGAGAAATATTGTCGACTGCTTTTACATTACCTTTTGAGTAGGTTTTGGATACATTCTGTATTGATAGCATTATTAGCACCCTTTCTTTTGAATTGATGGGCATGACATTTGACTTTACTTCAAGTATAACTAACCTAAAGATCAAATAAAAGGCCGGGCAAAAAAAATAGGCAAAGTAGATAACTTTGCCTTGTGTGAGTCTAAAGATCCTTCAGCTCCGCTACGCGACCCTCTGGATGACATCGTGAAATGCATGGTATCAGCGAAGCGCTCTTTTCTTATTCTTCTTCTCTCTCCATATACCGAAAATCACAGGAACCAATAAACTTATTCCGCCTGCTATCATCCATTCATTTAAGGTTAAGGGAACAGTACCGAATACGGGAATCATGAAAGGCAAATATATTACTCCCAGAAGCATAAGTACAGAACTTATAACCGCAAGAACCAAATATATATTCGAAAATAGTTTAATCTCAAACAACCCTTTTGTTTCGGACTTGCACTCGAAAACATGAATGAGCTGCGAAAGAACCAGTGTAACCAGCGCTGCAGTTCGGGCAGTGGAAACATTTTTAGTGTTTGTAAATACTATAAGGAAACTTGCCAGTGTTGAAAGCGCTATTAATATGCCCCTTGTTACGATTACTCCTGAAAGCCCATGGGCAAATATGCTTTCATTAGGCGATCTGGGCGGCACGGTCATTATTTCCGGTTCACCGGGTTCAAGCCCAAGGGCGATAGCCGGCAATCCATCAGTTGCAAGATTGACTATTAATATTTGAGCCGGCATCAAGGGTATGGGCAAGCCGAATAAGGAGGCTAAAAACATGGTAAGAACTTCCCCGACATTGCAGGACAACAGATACCGTATAAACTTTCTTATATTTGAATAAATATTTCTGCCTTCCTCCACCGCTGCCACTATACTTGAAAAATTGTCATCCATAAGAATCATTGCGGCAGATTGACGGGTCACGTCAGTACCCGATTTCCCCATGGCAATTCCGATATCGGCGTCTTTTACTGCCGGAGCGTCATTGACTCCGTCCCCAGTCATGGCCACGATATGGCCTTTAGCCCTGTATGCCCTGACTATCCTGAGTTTATGTCTGGGATACACCCTGGCATATACCGTTGTTTCATTGCATATATCCTCCAGCTCTTTATCACTTAATTGATCCATTTCAGCGCCGGTCAATATCCTGTCTCCTTCCCGATATATATCCAGAGCTGCAGCCACCGCTTTTGCCGTTTCCTTATGATCGCCTGTTATCATCACTGTCTTTATTCCGGCCATTCTGCATCTGAAAACAGCATCTATAGCCTCTTTCCGAGGCGGATCGGTCATTCCCGCAAGGCCAATAAACACCATCTTTTCTTCTAATCTGTCACTCCACAGTTGATTCCTTTCAACGCTTCTATAGGCAAAACCGATTACGCGGAGAGCCATAGCCGTCATTTTTCTGCATTCTTTCATCACGTTTTCACGTTCATTAAAGGTCATTTCTCTTTCATACTCTCCGACCAATATCCTGTCACATTTATCAAGTATTACTTCCGGCGCTCCTTTGGCAAAGAGAAAAAGCTCTCCTTTATTGATTCTGCTTACTACAGACATTAATTTCCTGTCAGAATCGAAAGGTATCTCCTTTACCCTTCTGTAACAGGAATCCAATGCATTTTTATCCAGACCCGAATCTATGGCTGCCCTCACCAAAGCAACCTCCGTAGGATCTCCTTCTATATCTATGGTTTTTGTTTTACTGTCCTTGACCTCGGCAAGACGGGCATTGCTGCAAATCATACCTGTTTTTAAAAGGAGCCTTAACGCAAATGCCTTATCCTGTTTGATTTCTCTTCCTTTGCTGACTATGACCATCTTACCGTTTGAATCTCTTTCGAGATTATATAAACTTTTTCCGGCATAAGCTGATACTACCGTCATACGGTTTTCTGTCAGGGTCCCTGTTTTATCCGAACAGATCACAGTTGCGCAACCCAGGGTTTCTACAGCAGGAAGGCGTCTTATCAGCGCATTACGCTGTACCATCCTCCGAACGCCGATTGCCAAAGCTATGGTTACAACTGCAGGAAGCCCTTCAGGTACCGCCGCGACAGCCAGGCTGATTCCACCCAATAGCATCTGTACTATGGGCTCTCCTCTAAAAATGCCCATAAGAGCTACAAGGCCACAAATAATAAGGCAAAAAGTAACTATTATTTCTCCAAGCCTTTCAAGCCTTTTTTGCAAAGGTGTTTCCTCAGTTCCTGCCGTTACGATCATATCGGCTATCCTGCCCATTTCGGTATTCATTCCGGTTGCCGTTACAACAGCCTTTCCGGTACCGTTGGTTACCATGCTTCCCATATACAGAATGTTTGAATTGGTGATCCCGTCCTGCCTGTAAGTCCTTTTATTTATTTGATTTTTTGACGCGGGTATCGATTCGCCGGTCAGCATTGATTCGTCCAGAAACAGGGAATTTCCTTCTA
>Ga0134103_1001073_pt1 | contig 27462 bp, 22 predicted proteins | sample 14_taG_2_FD_94445 | JGI IMG/M metagenome (GOLD analysis project Ga0134103, IMG submission 94445) | Switchgrass degrading microbial communities from high solid loading bioreactors in New Hampshire, USA - 14_58_20_212_A1 metaG | ecosystem: Engineered > Bioreactor > Semi-continuous > Anaerobic >...
GCTTCAAATTTCACAACAGGTGTATATTCCTTAAATTTATAAGCTTTTACCCTGTTATCTCTTTCTTTAATATCAATAACCTCACCAACTGCGGGCTCCCATTTTTTTAATCTTGATTTTTTTATTTGTTTAAAAATAAAACCCAGAAAAAATATCGCCAGACCTGAAGATAGAAAAATAACAGCTCTGCTTATAGTATCCATTTAACTTAACAATCCAACAATCCCCCTTTTAATATAATTAGTTTAATGAGAAAAACCTTAAAAATCAGGTTTAAAAATATAACCCCTATTCTCATTCATTCAATAAATATTTTTACTATTTAATTTATTTTTGTCAATAGTTATTATAGAAATTCGATATCCTGACACTTTTTCTGCCCCTTTAATAAACAAAACTATCATATCATAAACTTGATAGTCCTTCATTTAAAAATTATCTTGTCTTATCGTTTTTTGATATAATACTTTCTTTTTCTAAATTTTCACTGTTTCTATTTTGTTTTGCTTCTTCTATTACAGCTTTCCATTCAGATTTTGTCTTTTGAACTTTGTTATTGATTTGTTCTTCACTTTTTTCCATAGCAGGATTTATTCGTTTTGATTCTCTATTGTCCCCAGATTCCTTACTATAAACAGTATTCTCATGATGCAGAACATATATCTCCCTGAAAGTAAATTTTATCTCTTCGCCCGTCAGCTTAGAATAGCCAACATATTTAGTATCAGAAAAAGGTTCTATTTTTTGCAAATCAGTAATTTCAATTCCATACAAATCATAATTTTTAAATACAATATCCCCGGGATAAAGAAATTTTAGTGATTGAACGTCCTTATAAGTTACTGGATTTTTAGCTCTTAAATCTGCAGCTTTAAAGAAGATTGAAAAATTTTTTTCTATCTGCTGATATCTTTTACGATATTCAACAGTAAGAATTTCTTTATTTGTTTTAATTTCTGCATCCAAAATGCTTTTTATTATTTCAAATTCTTTACGGATGTCCAGACCTATCTGTTGCCTTCTTTGTAATGGTTCTGCTAAATCTGCCGGAAAATTTGTATAGGTAAAACTACGAAAAAAACGAGTTTTTTCGCTTGAATCTCCAAAAGTAATACTAATAATGTCCCCCTCTCGCAGTGAATGTCCATAATGATTTTCTGGCTTAATTGTACGGTCACTGGCCGAACGGAGAATCTCTACTTCATTTGGAATAGTTCCGTCAGTGTAAGTTTGGGTATAAATTAATTCATAATCATTTTCTTCAGCATAAGTATGACTATTTCCTAGAAATCGCGAACAACCACCCAATCTGTCTCTTGCCTCATCTGTATATTCAAAAATAGATACCCTGGGCAAAGGTTTTGTATTGATTAATTTTTCATATTGCTTTTTATATTCGTCCGCCAGAAGTTCAGTCGTTTTTTCATCCATTCCGGCTGCTGCATTTTTAAAGATTTCAGACTTCTGAGGTTCAGCGAATAATTCCCCTTTGTTGACATATTCAAGTATCGCAATATCTCTTATCAGCTCAACGAATGAAACATCTTCTTTTACCATTTCACTCATATATATCCCCTTTTAAAACGATATATTTATTTCAGTTTTTAATCATTTACAACAAAACTTGTAAATTGTTCATATCAAACGGTTGATTTTATTCTTTTAAAAAATTGTTGTTTCTAAAAGATTTATCTTTGTCCGGACCTTTCTTACAAACTGTATTTTTCATTTCTTGTTTTGCTTTATTGATTAAATTTTTCCATTCAGCCAGTGATTTAAACTCTTTCATTCTATCATTGGCTGATGAAAATTCAATTTTGGATAAATATTTCATATCTCGAAAAATATCTCTTTCTATATTCTCATGGTCCAAATAATTAATGATATTATTGCGGTGAAAAGAATAACAATTTTCATAATGGCACTCTTCGCCAAAAACTTCTCTTAAGTCAGATTCCTTAATGGATAATAAAAAATTGTCCCGTAATTCATCGTATCTTTGCTTAAAATAATTTATAGTCATCAAATCCAGCCCAAGAACTTTACCTATAGAATGCAATTTCCTAAAAATCTCATACTGCACGCCGACATCCATATGTGAATGCGTTAAATTTATTAAATTAGGTGTATAAAAATTTGAAATTTCATTTAATGTTTTACCATCAAAATAATAAACATCTGACGCTATGATGATATCATTTTTTTTAATGGGCTCTCCATAAAAATTCCTCAGTTTTCCTGTATGATTTGTAAAGCGGTCAATGATTTCATCTTTAGCTGGAAAATCTTCATCTGTATTATAGGCTTCAATATAAACTGGTTCATATTTAACAGTCTTTTTTACGATTTCACCAGTTTCATTCTCCCTATAATATCTGACATTATATGGACGTAATTCTTCCATTAGTATGGATGAACCTAAATCCTTTTCCAATTTAATATTTTCTTCTTTTAGGACAGACTCAGGAAAATTCCTTTCCAGCTTGACTTTAGGCTGTAATAAAACAAGCTTAGGATAGCTTTTATAGATAATTATATTACTTACATGGCTTAGTTGTTCAGAGAATATATTTTGTAATTCTTCTTTTACTATCTCATTTAATGGTTCTGAAATTTTCAGAAATAACTCGGATTTCATAGGATCTATTCTGCATCCAAAATAATTACTATTCATTATCTCAATATTTGCAGCACATTTGACTGCTTCTTTTGCAAAATACAGCTCGTCTATAACCCTTTCAAAATATAGCTCATTATACAGCTCATCCATTATATATCCTCCAACGAACAAAAAATAAAAAAATATTTCATTTTAATCAAAGTATTTTTTAAACTTTTCTGTAATAAAACGAGAATCAAAGCTTGCTTTTATTCTTTAAAATATTCATTTTTCCTTAAAAGATTTATCCTTATCTGTCACCTTTTCTTTTTCATTAAAGGTATTTTTTTCTTGTCCTTTTAATTTATTTATTAAGTTCTTCCATTCATTCATAGATTTAAACCCTACATTGGATAAAAATTCTTTTTCTGCTTTATATATCATAGCTTTATAGATATCTGTTACCTTATTATCACAATTCAAATATTCCATTACATCCTGCGGGTGAAAAACATAAGCTTTCTTCTCATCTCCAAAATCTAGTCCATGATCCCTGCTTAATAACAGATACTCCTTAAAAAGCTCATCGTATCTCTTTTCATAGTTATTTAAGGACAATAAATCTAAATCCAGTTTTTCTCCTATTTTTCCTAATTCCCCTAATAACATACATTCTACGCCAACATCCATATTTAAAATAATTCTATTTTTTAAATTTGGTTTTATAAATTGATCAAGTTCATAAAAAGTATTATTCTCATAATAATAAGCCCTCATATTTAAATTATCATCGGATATTAAAAGAATATCCTGATCCCTTATGCTTCCTCCGTAATAATGGCTTAAATTCATTACAGAATTTGTGAAACGATCAATAATCTGTTCTTTAGCCGGAATATCTTTTGGCCTGTTATAAAGTTCAATAAAAACAGGTTCATAGCTAATGGTCGTTTTGATTAATTTACCATCTTCTTTATCTCTGTTATACAGAACATTGTGTGGAAACAATTGTTCTTTAGGTAAAGATAAATCCTCTTCATACTTAATATATTTCCCTATAATAGCAGCCTCTAGAGGATCTTTTTCAATCTTTGTGTCAGGCTGTAATAAAACAAGTCTGGCATATCTGTCTTTTTGAATAATATTAGCCAGATATTGAAGTTGTTCATAATATTCTTTTCGTAAATCATCTTTTACTTTCTCATCCACTTGATTTGTGATTTTTTGAAACAATTTAGAATCATCAGCATCTGTTGTGTATCCAAAATCATCACTATACATAAACTCAATAATTGCCGTATGCCTTATTGCTTCTTTTAATAAAGATAACTTGTCCATAGTATACCCCCATAAACAAAATAGAAATTACATTCTATTATGAAAACCTGTTTATATCATCTTTATTTTTTATATTTTCTTTTCCTTCATTTTTATGAAGCGCTTGCCCTTTTGCTTCTTTTATAGCCTGTTTCCATTGAGCCATTGTATTATAATGTGACTGTTCTTCTCTTCCAACTTGACTTTTTTCATTATCAACATTCAATAATAATTCCAAACCTTTTGTTTTAACTGCCTGCTCATCTCTATTAAATTCTGTATTATTTCTATGAACGATATCAATGTCATCAAAAGTAAATGTGATTTCTTTTTCAGTCCTTGGGTCTCTTCCCACATATACTGCATCAGGCGTGGACTGTATATCTTGTAATTGCTCAATATTAAGACTGGCTGGCGACATTTTTGTAAAGACAAGATCCCCTGGAAGAAGGGAAGTAAAGGAATCAAGACTTTTATATGAAACCGGATTTTCTGCCCTTAAATCAGCTGATTTAAAAATTTGATCAAAATGATTTTCTATCGTATTATATCTGTTAATATATTCATCAGTAAGAATTTTAAAGCCAAATTTTAATTCATTATTATGAATACCTTTTAATAATTCTGCTTCTGTTCGGACATCAAAAGCTGAGAAAAATTTTCTTTCCATTGTTTTATCCAGAACAGCAGGAAATTTCGTTAAACCAACTCCATCATAAAAACGGGCATTTAAAGATTTTCCATCAAATATAACAACAATATCCATTGCTCCAAACGAACGTCTGGAATAATAATCCGATGGATTAATCGTACGTTCACTGCCAAAATAGAGTATATCTTTGTCAGCCGGAATACTTTCCTTATCGTGAAAATCTCTGACAAAAACTAATTCATAGTCTTTTGAATTGACCTTTATCTCTGCCTCTTCTATACTCGGATATCTTTCAAAATTATACTGGGCAATTGCTTCTTCAGTCCTTTGAAAAACAGCCAGACGAGGTGGAATGTTTTTGCTGTTTTCTAATTCCCTACACTTTCTTATAAATTCACCAGCTGCAAACGCTTTTATTTCATTATTGAATTGAAGCTTAATATTTGAATCAACGTAGTTTTTAAATAATTCATATTTTTCTTCCACCAACCCATCTAATACACCTTTGTTAATATATTCAAGTGTAGCAAGATATTCTACTATGATGGAGTCGGATAAAAGATTTTTTCCTTTTTTATTACTCATGATAATCCCCCTTGACTATTTTTTATACAATCATCATTTTGAAGACATCAATAATTTTCCTCTGCTTCATCCTCTGGCAGTTCTTCATAATCTTCCACCAGACTTTCAAATACTCTTAACGCCGCTTCATATTCTAACTCAGAATAAATATTCATCAGTTCAATACCTTCTTCTTCACCCGTTTCTTTATTGAACACATATTTATACTTAAAAAGATGTATTTGAAATTTATCGTCGTGAGGCAACAAAGCAATGTAATCCTTTCCCTGGGATTCAAAGGTCGTCAGTACGGTGCAATCCATTGTTTGTCCATTTTCGAGATTTACAGTGATAATTAATTCTTCATCGCCTGTTTCATTAAGAATCTTGTTATTTTTATTCATTTTTTATCCCCTTTTCTAAATATAATCAATATTTATTAATATTTTTAAAAAATCAATCAAACGTTTAAAATCCATTTCATAAATGATTGGTTTAAAATTATTTATCGATCTTCTAAAACACTTCTTTTACTATTTTCATTTTTAATATTCATAGATTCTATTCGTCTTTTAGCCGATTCCAGTTCTGTTGCAAGTTCTCCGATTAACTTTTTCCATTGTTTCCTGCTTTTTTGTTTGATACTATACTTTTCTGTATTAACAGCATAGGGTAGAAAAACTTTATGTCTTAAGCCAAGGTCTTTTACGTTATTTATATCCAGTTCATTTCTAAAACTGTTATATAAAAGTACTTTACTTTTAGAAAGTGAGTAACAATTTTTATAATCAAAATCTTTAGTTTGCCTTGACAATAAATAGTTAACAATAAAATCTTTCCCGTATGCTTTTAGCAGCTCATATCTTCTTGTAAGTTCACCGGACAAAATTCTCATATTAGCATGTGATTCATGTCTAGCTAAGGTACGGAACAAATACGCCTCAGCTTCAACATGATAATTGGTCAATATTTTATTTAACAAATTTCTGGATAAAAAGTTATCCATTTTAGAGAGTGATTTGCCATCAAAAAAATAGGCTGTTGTTTCCTGTTTGTCTTTATTATGTATTACAACGATATCTCCTTGACGGAAAAGTTCGCCATAATAATTATCCAATTTACCATAAGCCTTTAAGCGCTGAATAATTTGATTATTATCAGGAAGCTTTGATGATTCAGGATAAGTTTCTACATAAACCAATTCATAATTTTCTGCTTTTGCATTGGTCTTTTTTATTTTTCTTTCATTTTCCAGTCCCTTATTAAACTGTAATAGTGCTATTTTCGAAAGAGAATTTTCTGAAACAATTTCTAATTTACTTATTTGTTTCGTATAAGCATCGGCCAGCAATGCAATGTGTTCTTCATCTAATCCCTCTGTAATATTTTTAAACAACCCTGAGTTCTTAAAGTTTATTTCCAAAGTACCGTTTGTATTTAAAAAATCAATGGTTGCAACATATTCAATCACTTGCTCTGCCTTATAATAATGATCCATTTTTTCCACTCCTGCTTTGTTATTCATCAAAATAACAAATATCTGTGCTAAAAGTTCAACTAAAAGCTATTGTTAACGGTTTTCTTTATCAGTTTTTTGATGATGTTCTCTGTTATGACTAAGATGATTTATTTTGTTGTCCTTTTCTAACCGTAACAACTTTATTTTATTATGCCACTGGGACATTTTATGGCTTTTTTCAACTGGTTCTGGTATTCTTTCGTACATTCTCCTAAGTTCTTTATTGCTTAATCCATACTCTTCATCTAAACTTGCAAACAATGAAAAGTATCTTGTCGGCTCTTCATGATTTAAATCGCTGTTTTTAAAAATCAAATCATTACCATATATATAGGCAGTATACACTTTACTATAATACAATGAATAATACTTACTTTCATAAACAGAGCCCAAACTATCCGGTGTATTCAAATCAATTTCCACAAATTTGTCAAAGTATTTCTCTACTAGCTCATTAGCCCTGTTCAAATAGGCCTTGGGTAAAACTTCACAATCATAAGGACCGTCTATACGAATCAACATACGGTAATAAAATTCTTCTACCCGGACATCAAAATTGCCTCTTACTCTATTAATCACTTTGTCATTTACAAATCCATCTAGTTCCTTAAACACCTCTTTTTCAAAAGAATATGCCCTTGTTGTATTTGAATTTTTGTCATATGTAACCACTACAAATTCATCTCTTAAGTCGCTCCCATAATAATTATCCAACGAATAGCTGCTCCTGAAGCGCTGAACCAATTCTTCTTTATTTGGCATCGCTGCACCCGGATAAAGATGTTCAGCATAAACGATATCAAAATCATCTGCTTGAAACTGTCTTTTATCCACTAAGTTATTATTTCTGGCTTGCAGGACTGCTATGACACTATTTGAACGATGAATAGCATTTTCAATGTTTTTTTGGACTTTCTGATATTCTTTTATAAAAGCTTTTAGACGTCCTGTTTTATACTTTTCAGCAAGTTTTTTAAATACAGGTGATTCTTTTGGATCAGTTTTTTTACCATTGTCACTGTTAAAAAAGTCAATAACGCCGCAATGGCGGCCTAAAGTGCCGAAATACATCCGTTCATTAACCATGGTCACTATTCCTCCAAGTCTTTCCTTCTTCCTTAATTAACGCACTTTTTGTGATTTTGCTTTATTTGTCTCCTTACTCATATCCTGTAATTGTTTTTCTTTCTTCATAGTTTGAATTGCTTTTTTCCATTGACCTCTTGTTACTGGCTTACTTCCCGTTTCTTTTGGGTCCTTTGCATCAATAGGAAAAGCCTTTTTTGTTAATACTGTATCATTAAAGTTATTAATGTCCCTGCCAAGTGTAAAATCGTTATAATCTACAACTTTTCTGTATGAAAGAGAGTAACAGTTGTTATAATCAAATTCTCTAATCTCTTTTGACATTAATTTATTGATTAAGAAAGCTTCTCCATACTCTTTTCTGATTTGACTATGTCTTTCATCTAATTCTTTAGGAAGTACTTTTAAATTTCCCAAATCTTCATGATGCTTTATAGCACTGTATATAAACTCTTCAGCTTCTACATGAAAATTTGTCAATAATTTATTCATCATACCTTGAGTTAGAAAATTATCCTCAAATCTTGTAAGTTGTCTGCCATTGTAATATAAAGTCTCTGCTTTTTGCGCATCCTGATTATATATAACAACAATATCCCCACGTCTTAATGGATGGCCAAAATAATTGTCCAATTTATTAATATCTTTAAAACGCTTAATTAATTTTTCATTATCAGGTATATCCTTTGAATCAGGATAATTTTCTACATAAATCAACTCATAGTTTTCCGGATTTACTTTACTTTTATCATATTCCTCCCTGGCCTGAAAAACAGCTACTTTAGAAAGGGAATTATTCTTACTTTCCATCAGCTTATAATATTGTTTTAAATAATCCTCTGCTATTGATGTCACATCGTTTTTTCTAAAACCTTTTGCCACATTTTTAAACATTTCAGATGCTTTAGGCTCTGGCTGTATATCCTCTTTTTGATGCAAAAAATCCAGAATTGCAACATACTTGACTGCCTGAATGGCAGAATGAATATCTTTTTTCATTTTTACACCTCTGTTTTCAATGAATTATTCTTTAAACCTTTTTCGCAGTCTTTTTCTTATTTATCCCTGTCATGATCATCTCTTGTCGGCATTTTTTCATTTTTATCTGATAACTTTTGCTCACCTTTTATATTTTCAATTTTACTTTTCCACTCACTGATTGACATGACATTTTTCTTATCATGATTAATTGCTAAAGTTTTTGTAAATTCTTTATTATTCACGTAATCTAAATCAAAAACGACTTTATCTCTGGATTCAGAATAGCATTTTTCATATTCATTTCTTGTTTCAAGAAGCCCTCCTAAATCCGAAATTACAATTGCCGGAAGATAATTATCGCAAATTTCTTCATACCTTTTTTTATATTCTTCAGTAAGCAAGTCAATATCTAAAGCCTTCCCAAAAAGATCTAACCTTTTTAATAATTGATACTCTACAGCTACATCTGCGCAAAAAGCCGCTCTGTGTTCCCAATTTCTGTTATCATGGGCATTATACTGAAAGAAATAAGGGAGTTCAACAAAAGACCCTTTTATATAGCCATAAGCTTCCATGATTAAATTCATATCCGTAACAGTAACAAGTACATCCCCTTCTTTTAAGGGTTCTCCATAGAAATATTTTAAGTTATCTACAGATTTCGTAAAGCGTCTTATGATCTCGTCTTCGCTTGGAATATCAAATATTCTACGATATGTTTCAACATAAACAAGTTCATATTTGATTTGCTTATTAATGAGCGTATTTGTATTTTTATCTATTTGACATATTTGAAGACAAGGGTGGAGTTGATGTTCTGACAAGGTCTCATTATCCCTCAGAAAAATAGCAGCATCAAATAAAGTATCTTGTAACTTACTTCTGGGTTGTAAAAGCATTATTTTGGGTGAATTATTACTTAAAATTTTCTCACTTTCAAGATACACAATTTGCCTTGCACACTCCATTGCCAATATATCTTTCGTCTTCTTACCGAAATTTTCAGCTATTTTTCGAAATAATTCTAAACTCTCAGGAGTTACAACAATATCCGTATCCTTATATCTTTTATTCATAAACTCAAGAATCGTAGCATATCTGACTGCAGCTTTAGCAATAAATACTTTTTCCATCACTTCACCCCATTGAATAAAAAATTTTATTATTATCTTAATTAAATTAAAATGTTTTAAAAATCAAATAACTCTTCCAGTATCGTCTTCTCTGCTGTCGTTTACAGCCTGCTTTTCTTGTTCATAAATGTTTTTTTCCATATCCTTTTTTCTTTCTTCTAACATACGCTCATAGTCTGACAAACTATAGCGTTTTTGGATTTCAAACGGATTCAAATAATCGTCTGCTATTTCCCGTGTCTCACGATCCAGTTTTATAAATTCTTTTATTCTTTTTTCTTCAGGCAATAACATACTATCTCCCCTAATATTTAAATATTCTAATAATATTTAAATTTTAAAAGCAGCCTACTCCTCTGAAGCATCGATGTTTCTGCGATTTTTAATAAACATGACAATGCCTAACCCGCATAGTAAAATAAATAATAAAATAATGGAAAATGTATTTTCTTTTAGTTTTATGATAACATCCGTCCAGATTCCCTTTTCTTCTGAAACCTCTTCATTATTTTCATTTTCTTCAATTTCTTCTGTCTCTGTATCCTGCACAGAAACTTCTTCATTATCTGAATTCAGATCATTTGAAGGAAGCTCTTCCTTAGCTTTTAAATAGTGAAATCCAGCCATAAAATTATAAGGCTCGCCATTAGCCTTTATATAATTGTACTGCCACAGCATAATTTCTTTAAAAGCCTCTGCTTCTTCTTCACCATAATTTTTCATTGTTCCATATATCGTGTTGATATTTTGACCTAAAAATTTTTCTTCTGAACCAAAGAAATAGTCATACTGTCCTACTGCAAGATAGCTACGCTGCCTTAAATATAATTCATACCAGAGAAATTGCTCAAAAGTGGTCATTTCTAACCATTCTTCCTGAGTACCGCCACAATATTCCACATATTTTACAGCCCGGCTTTTAGAATAGACATCATATATTCTAAGAAATGGCTTCCAGTCTTCACTATACTCAATGTGTTTAATTTTATTTAAAAAATTATTAAATACCGTATAGGCTTCTTCATCCTCTATATTGATTTCAAACTCTGAATTGGCTGCTGCAGCATCTTCAGTTTTCGAATCACTTGCTACAATATCCCAATTAAAGGTATAACCACTTTCTGTCGCATGAAAACTTTTTATTTCTGAACCATCAGAATTAACAAGCATAAATTTATCTGACTGGTTAAAATGAATGCTTATTTTATAAGTGGTATTTGCTTGAACTTCCAGGACATAGGGGATTTGTTTCCCATAATGTTCTTCATGTTTTATAGTACAATAATAAGTTTTCCCCATAGAAATATCTGTAAGTGTCACGTTGATATCTTCATTAAAAGACTGCCCCGTTTTATCTGTAATATTAAATACAACGGTACAATAAACCAGTTCTTTGCCTGTTAAAGGAATATCTGTTTCGGTTCCATAAACAAAATTTACAGAAGTCATTAGTAATAAGAAAAGCATAAGTAAAGAAAAGACTCTTTTCATTTTGTCAACCCTTTCCTGATTGGTTTAATAGCTCATTTTGCCATATCCATAAATTACTGAACTATCTAACGAATAAGCTTTAACCCGGCATACGTCACCGCTGTTGCCTTCGACTGTATAAACATATGATTCGTCCCTTCCAATCACTAAGCCGACATGATCAGAAATACCATCGCATTCCCAATCGAAGAAAATAACATCTCCAGGAGCTAAATCTGTAAAACCGCCTGGTTCCCATAACCCCCGGGATTTAAAAAATGGAACCCCCTGATAATGACATGAAGCAAAACGCGGTTCACTATAACCGGATTGATTAAGACACCATGAAACAAAGCAAGCACACCATTCTACTCTCTTTTCAAAGCCATACCAGCTCCAGTAAGGCTGTCCACCCATTTGTCCAACCTGAGCTAAAGCTATATCTATGATAGCCTGGTTTCCAGCTCTGCTTCCAAAAACCCACTCAATTCCCGCAAGGTCTTCAATACTCATTCCTCCGCCATAAGCAAGACCAACCTCTTTTATTAACTCCAGACAAATATCATAAAAATCTTTGTATTCTTGAAGTTTTTCTTCCTCTTCTTTTGTTCGTTCTTCTTTATTTGAAAGCTTTTCAATTGGATCTAAGAAATATTTCTGTAAAAGCCCATGAACCCCATCCATGTTTAATTTAACAATTAAAATCTGATGTCCTCCACAGTAATGATAACCATTACATGTATGTTCTTCATCACCATCTTCATTAATTACAAGGTAACAACAACTTGGACAAGTATAAGATCCATGAATACCTGTAATCATGTTAGGGCAACTGGATATATCTGCATGCGTTTTACCACACTCTACACATGTAGGAACCAAACCATCTTCTAATTGCCCACAGTATTCTACAGTGCTTGTCATTTCATGAGAAAAAAGTGAATTAAAAATTTCTTCCATCCGTTCTTTAGCCTGTGTTTCAGTCGGTGAAAGCTCATAATCCATTGCAATCGTAGCATTAAAAATAGGCTGAATAATATTCATCATTTGTTCCGCAGAGTAAAAAGAAGAATTAATCGCTTCATAAGTACAATCAATCGTTTTTTCTTCATCTTCACCCTTATAGATACGAACATAGTGGTAAGAACCACCGTTTTCTACTAAATAACCATTTAATTCATTAACAAGGTTATTTATATATTTTTCACGTAAGGCAGGTACGCCTTCTTCTGTATCACTAAGAAATTCCCGGACATCGTAGTCCGTATAAGAAACTTCATCTTCGGTACTGGAAAAGGTACCACTAAAGATAGACATAAGCGTAGATACGGGACCGGAAATAAAAAATATAATTGCAAAAATAATAGTTCCTAAAATAAGCAGGGGTAAAAGAATTTTTACACCTATCAAACTAGCGACTTTTATGATCATTTTTACAGCCGCTTGTGCCAGTAGCTTAAGTGCTTGTAAAGTCAACTTGCCAAGCATCTTTAAGGATGCACGTAACCCATTTTTTTGTACAAATTGAACAGCTTTCCATAATCCTTTAACAGTCTTTACTCCAACCTTAGCAGTCTTTACACCAACTTTTACTCCCGTCTTTACTGAATACGCAGTGGCTTTTCCAACATTAACTGCTGTTTTTACACCATATTTTACACCAATAAGAGTATAACCTACTCCCTGTAAAGCATAATCATCTGTTCTTGTAAGAGCTGTCGCAGTCATATCATAGGCTGAAACAGCTACTTTTTTGCCAACTTTATACGTTTTGGGTACACCTTTTTTAATCGTCCACTTTGCACCTTTATAAGCTGCTTTTCCAGTGTGTACAGCAACCGTTTTAATACCTGTAACCACTTTGTTTTTTACTTTTTTTAATAAATTGTGTGATATCTGGGCAGTCATTCTCCCATGAACAACAATTCTTACAATTCTATATGTGTCTCTGATAAAGCGCTTTGTGGCTTCATAACCTCTTTTAGCATTATCGATAGCCCTTTTAATCATCAGGACCCTGTATATAATTCGCCTGGCAATAAGAGTAGAATCAAGCCCTGTAGCCTTAGCTTGTGCTCTTAACATGTAAAGCGCATCTTTATTAAGGGATACAACACCTGTTTTTATATGCGCCGCAGTATTTACAACAGTAATGGTAAGCCTTCCGGCAAAGGAACAAACTTCCCATGTTCCTTTGCCAACTTTTGCAATAGTTTTAGGTGTTTGCTTAGCCACATTAACAACAACAGGCGCCGCATTTTGTGAAAACTTTACTACTGAATAAGCTTTTAAACTAGTTTCAATTCCAGTCGCTAAGCCCTGGGAACCCAGGTCATTATGCTGTTTTGCTGTACTTTTTATTTGCCCTAATGCGCTACGGGCGGCATCTTCCATATGAAAAGCTTTTGCACCAGAACTTGCTCCCATTAATCCCACTCTTTCTAATTGCTAATATTTCAAGATACGTTTTCAGTAAAGAAATCATCAACTTTTCCCTGTTCCTGGTTATCTTCTTCCTTATTTTCAGTTGATGCCATAATTTCATTTATTTGTCTGTCGATTTCTTCTTTAGACATTTCTTCACCAAACTTCGTAGACATCAGCCTGTAAAGATAACTATCAGTTGGGAAACGGTCAATAAAAGGAACAATGACATTTTCCGCAAACAATAATCCACTTCCTGCTTCAGCCCCCATTACAAAACCCATTTCTGTTTCAGAAATGTTAAGGATGCTTGCAAGAATTTTTAAGTCTTCACTGGCTTGATTTAACATCATGATAAAGTCACTGTTTCCAATCATACCTCTGGCTAGTTCAGAACGTAATAAATCCTCGACGTTTTGTGTAATTCCTGTAATACACAAACCATATTTTCTTCCTCTTTTATATAATTGTCTTAAGAAATATGCTGAATAGTATGATTGGAACATCACGTGAATCTCGTCACAATAACAGTAAGTACGTATACCCTTGTTTTTATTGGCAATCATTCTGTTCCAGATGAAATCAAATACAATAATTAAGGCAATTTGACGTAATTGCTCTCCTAAATCCCTGACATTAAAGACAACCAATCTGTTATCTACGTCAATATTGGTTTTATGAGCAAAAATATCTAAAGAACCCCGTGTGTAGTATTCAACGGCTTCGGCTATAAGTCTGCCATCTTCACTTTCCTCTTTTTCTTTATCCAATTCATTTTGGAAATCTTGTAACGTAGGTAAATAATTGATATCAAAATCATGATCAAGGTAATCTTTATAGCAGCGATATACACAGCGGTCAATAATCGTTTTTTGCTGAGGTGTTATACCTGTTGTATCTGGTCCTTCAACGCTAATCATTCGCTCAACAATGGACATAATATACTCTGATTTTTTCTTAATGGCTTTACTCTTTTTAGTCGCTAATGGCGTATCTTCCGGATCGTCTTCATCTAATCCATAATCTGGTGGCATGTCCATTGGATTGATGTAATTCATTGTATCCGCACTTATCTTTACCACTGTTCCGCCAAATGCACGGCAAAAATCGCCATATTCGTTTTCTGGGTCAATGATAAGAACGCTGGTTTCACTATCATTAAGCAAGACATTAAGAATTTCTCTTTTTGTTGCAAAACTCTTACCACTACCACTGCTTCCAAGAACAAAGCCTGATGGTGTTTTCATTGCCGTACGGTTACATACAATAAGGTTATGAGATATTTGATTTAAACCATAATAAAAACCACCTGGCTGAAATAACTCCTGATTTGCAAAAGGCATAAAAATTGCCGTACTTTCTGTTGTTAAGGCCCTGTCAACACATAAATCCTTAGGTGGATACCCAAAAGGCATGGTCACCTTAAAGCCTTCTTCCTGCTGCATGGTTAAGATTTGAAGCTGACATGTATATTTTCGAGCCTTACTCATTAAAATATCTGTATGCTGGTCAAGTTCCTCCAAAGACTCACCATAAACCATACAAGTAATGGTTACAAAAAACATCTTTTGGTTTTTATTCAGCATGTCATCGTACAATGCTTCTGCTTGCGCATGAGCATCTTTAATACTGTGCTGAATTGTTTCAGGATTATATCCTGCACGAATTGCTCTTTTTTCCGCTTCAATCTTATTGGCCTCTATTCCTGTTAATTGTTTTCGCACAATCCTTAAGCCTTTTTCCTGGGATACAGGTTTAATTGATAATGAAACCGTCACAGGAAAATCATTGTTATACAGTTCCCACAAAAATTCATCGGATAAACTAGCCGGTAAATTGTTTAAAAACAAACAGCGGTAGTAACCGTCATCAATTTTGAAATATTTATTTTTGAAAATAAATGATGTAGGAGCGATATAGTCTTTACTGCTAATTCCCTGCATTTTAATAAAATCATAATCAATTTGAAATTCACCTTCATGACCTCTTCTAAACTTATCATGATAATAAGCAAGTCTTTCCGTTGTTGAAAGCACCGTAGCATCAGATCCAATTCTGCGTAAATTATTAATGATTTCAGCATCAATCTTATGAAATTTCAATAAAGCTTCAATAGGTGTATCGGCGTCAATTGTAACGGTAAGGAACTTTTCAACCTGAATATTATTTCTTCCAGCCATAATCTGACGTCTTAATATACTATTGTACTCTCTCCTGTGTTTGTCATATTTGTCTCCAGTCAATTGGTAAAATACCTTACGCTCTTGTTCTGCACTTGAAATAATCCTGTTATCTATGCAAAATGCAAAATGCATTTCTTCTGAAAAATAGTTTAAAAATTCCCCTAATTTACAAAATATGGTTACCTGTTCTTCTTCTTTTGCTGTTTTGTAATTGATGTCTTTAATTTTATACATCTTACTGAACTTATTAGGAGCAACTTCAAACATACCTTCCTCATAATCTGCTATGTATGGAATCGTTTTTTGTACTGTCGTTGGGATAGAAGTTTTTGCACGGCGTCTTTTTTTCATGCTGGCAGATTTTTTAGCCAATTCTTTTTTGCCTTTTTCGATCTCTTTTTTACGTTCTTCTAATTGCATTTGTTTCCATTTTTTTATCACTCTGAATTCACTGTTTGAAAGAACGTAATATGGATTTTCTGCCTGTTTTCTTTCTATTTCTTCAACTTTCTTTTCTAACAGGGACTTTTTATTTTTTTTCTTCTTATCTTTTTTATCTTTTTTAGGATTATTGCCTGACTGTCTTCTGTCCTTAACTGTAATCAGCTCTATTTTGTCCACATCAAAATTTTCAATATTTTTTTCTTCAGCTTCTGCCAATAAATATGCTCGTTCTAAACTTGCCTCTATTTTTTCTTTTAAACTTGGTCTGCCATAGATTTTAATATCTTCTTTATCTGCCATACGTTCCCATTCACGAAAAGCATTTTCTGATTTATACTTTCTTTTTTGAGGATATAATACTTCCGACTTAACAAAAGCCACGATAAATTTTTCCATAGGCATTCCGTTAAAATTAAAGAATCCTATGGATACAAAAGGTATTGCTAAAATAATGATCAACCATGATAAAAGATCTTCAGATATTTTGCCCCTTCCATAAAAATATATGGGAACACAAATAATTAAGGCAATCATAGTAGACAAAAGTTGACGTGCAGTTAAGCCAAGTAATATTTTTTCTTTGTATTTTCTGATCTCTTGTGGTATCCTTACCGCAATCACCAACATCCCCTCCTTTTACATAGCATCTAAAAGATTTTTAGCCCAGGTTCCGCTTTTAACAACAGACATAACCAGTACAATTGAACCTAAAAGCATTGTGGTAGCTAGTTTAATAATTTGAGCAGAGTGTGGAACAGGCGGTTCTTTACCCGCATCTTCTGCTATTTTAGCTAAAACCTCGAGAATTGAACTTTCCATTACCATGCCAAATATACGCAGACAAAGAATCATAAATACACTTTGCAAACTCACTGCGGCAAAAGTTTTGAAATATTTTGAGGTGATTCTGCTTACTCCACCTCCGGAGCCGTCTCCTAAAGGGAAAAAAGCACAAGCAATAGGACTAACGACTAATAAAACATATATTTCTATAATACGGCCATAAGCAATTATCTGAACTGCCAAACCTGCAAAGGTTATTATTATGAGTACCAGAACCATTATCAAAAATACACCTAATACTTCTCCCCATCCCGATAATTCTTGAACCAATGTTTTTATTTCACTTTCCTGAAAAATTTCACCCATTTTTACATAATCATCTGATAAAGAATAAGTCCAGTCTGCTGCCTGCGTATAAATTGCTTTCAATACAGTTGGCGCCACATCTATACAAACTTTTGAAAGTACCATTTTTACTCCGATTTTTAACCCATGTTCCCATTTTAAAAGATCTACTTTCATTGCTATTTGTGCCAATTCTATAAGTAAGCATATGGCAATAATTGTATAACAAAAAGGCTCTAATTTTTCAGAAAATAGTAAAACACCATCCCAAAGATCAAGCCAGCCTTTAACCAGCACTTCTCTTGCACTTTCGATTGAATTATCATATGAAACTAATATTTGCTCCAATAAAGAGATTAAAAAAATCTTAAAGCTATTTAGCACATGTGACCTCTCCCTTCACACAAAAAACCGTGTGCCACTTTGACCCACGGCCTGAAATAAAAGAAATACTTTACTTGCCACCGTTAATTAAAATATCACCTACCAATTTAGCCATTGCGGCTACAATTCCTCCTGCAACCATTGTGTTAACACCTCTGGTTTTTTGTTCTGCGTCATCATTTTTAAATCCTAAACCAAACATAATACCACCAACAAAAACCACTACAGCACCCAGACGGAAAACCCAGTCCTTTATTTCGGTCATCACATTATCCCACATGCTTTCAGCCGATTTTTCGCCTACTCCGCCGCCACCAGCACCACCACCGGCGGGTTCATCAGCAAAAACTATCCGAGGAAGAATAACTACTCCCAGCATAATTACCAGTGCAATGGCATCTGAATGTCTTATCATCCATCCACCAAGATTTTGAAGGATAATACCTGATTTTTTTCTCATCTTTTTTAATAACAAATCTGATTTTTTAACAATACTTTCTTTCATTTCTTTTAACCCCTTCCTTGTTAGTTTTTTTGTATATAATTTTGATTTTAAGTTTTTTATTTGTGACTTCTTCATCCTTACTTTTATAAACCAACTTCTGCAGTTTCAGCTTCCTGATATTCTTCTGCAGCCAATTCCTCAAGACCACTGATTAATATTTCCTCTTCACTTAAATCAGGCATTTCGCCATCATCTACTACAAGCTCTTCATCATCAACCGGAATTTGCTTTTGAATGCTTTTACTTAAGCGATTAACCATATTTTTTAAATCATCATCTACAAGAATCTTTTCGATTTCCAGTTCAAAATCTTCATCCGTGAATTCAAAGTTTTCATCAAAGTCTGCTACTGGATCTTCTATATCAGACTCCTCTAATTCTCTTGCAGGAGTAAATTCATAGGAATATGAAGGATTAGCATCGCTAGTATATCTATAATTGGGATGTGATGTATAATCATATTTTTCTGAATAAAAAGCATCCTTGCCACCAATAATAAGCAGACAGTGCTCTTTAGGCAACTTTCTGATTTCTGAAACGTCCATTAATTCACGACCTATAACATCAAAATTTTGGGAACTGCTTCCCTGGCGACCACGAGTCCTTCCTGTTGTCCGCTTATCGAAAGTTGCTTTACCAATTAACTTAGACATATATTCCAAGGTGTCCATATGACTTATGCTGCCAAGGTAAAGTAAGGAGTTACAGTTATCAACAATAACGCCCCATTCGTCTTTATACATGTTTTTAATTTGTTCAAGAGATTGAAGAATCGGAACAATACCGATCCCAAAAGAACGGGCATAAGCCAAAATTTTTACGAAGTTGGGTATTGTACAAGTGTTAGCAAACTCGTCTAAAATGAATCGGCAAGGAACAGGTAGTCTTTGCCCCTCATGTTTATGCACTTGCGTAGCACAATACTGCAGTTCCTGGAACAATTGGGTAAACATCATACCCGCTATAAAGTTAAAAGTATTGTCTGTTGGAGGTACAACAACAAATAAAGCCGTTTTTTCTTCACCAATTCTGTCAAGATGTAAGGTATCTTTTTCAAATATTTGTCGGATAGCTGCTGTTCTAAAAGGTGCCAGTCTTGCCACGGCAGAAATAACAATACTTTTTGCTGTTTTTCCACTTGCCTTGCTTCTAAACTCCCTATATTGCTGAACACCTATATGATCACTGCCATGTTCTCTTTCGAAAATTTCAACAAAATAGTCTAAGTCACTGTCATAATTGTCTTCATCTTCTTCTATCTTTAACATACCTATAAGTTCGAGGACAGTATTCATATTTCTTTCTTCTTCTACAAAGCCATCACAGGTGAAGAAAAAAATTGCTTGTAAAAATAGCCGTTCAGCCTTGTCCCAAAATGGGTCAGTTGACCCCTTTTTTTCTCCCCCGTCTGTATTAATAATGATGGCTTCGATAAGAGAAAGTACCCTTTCTTCATATCCTTCTCTTTCAGGATGAATATAAACAAAAGGATTATAACCATCTGACTTTAATTTATCATCCAGATTAAGAACCCGGATTTTATAACCTTTAATCTTTTCAAGAAAATAACCTGCTTTTTCAAGAATCTCTCCTTTAGGGTCTGTAATGACATAGGAACTATGTGCTTGTAGCAAATTCGGCATAACAAATCCTCTTGTTTTTCCCGAACCACTACCTCCAAGAACCAGAATGTTATTGTTTAACTTATAATTATAAAGACTGATTCGTTCTGTTTTTGTAAGCAGCATATCTGCATCTTTGTACTTATCTTTGATTTTTTGTATTTTTTCTTTTGTATTGTAGAAAGAACGTATTTTTTCACGGTATTCATTTTGCGCTTTTTGAATTTCTTTTCTCTTTTCATCTTCTGTATATGTAGCATTGGATTGAATTTCATGAATACGTTCTTTTAATTGCCATTTATATTTATCAGGCTTCCATGCTTCCAACAAGGCAAGTCTTTTTTGTTCTTCAACTTCTTTTTTTATCTTTTCTAATTCTGCTTTATACCAATCCCTCGAATAACTTCCTTCTTTTTTCAGCATATCCGCCCTATCAGAAAGTTCTTTTAATTTTTGTGAATAAAGCACTTTACAATCTTTCTTTGCCTGACGGACTGCTTGCCATTTCATAAAATAGCGGCTCCAAAAGCGACTTTCTTTTTTAGCTTTTTTAATTTCTTCTCTTTCAATATTTTCTGCAAATAGATCTTGTATGTCTGATTTCTTGCCCCAACGGGCAGTACCGTATTCTTTTCCTGTAATAAAATTTTTCTTTGTTGTAGTGAAATAAGCAACGCCCATTAACCAAATCAAAAAACCAAATGTAAGAAAGCTTTGACTATAATCATTCCATTCAAATTCAAAAATTTTTTCTGTCAGCCTTAAATTAATATCAGCCAATAATACTGAAAAAGCATTTACATTATCTGTTGCAGTTGTTTTAGCTAATTCATATTGATTCCACGAAGCTGACAATTGCAAAGAAAAATACAAAACTAAAACTAAGCTGATAAAAACGATAATTAAATCTATATAACTTTTTTTCCTGGGTTTCAATTTTATTCTTCCTTCCTCCCATAATAACCATTAGATTTAATACTATCTGTTCATAGCTGTTTTTTTCTCAACCATTTTTTGTGCTTTTTGAAATTGTCGATCCACAAAATCGTTTGACATTGGTTTTGCTTTCTGGCGAAGATTTACTATTTTACCTCTGTAACTGGCCATGGTCTTTTCTTTTGTTTCAAGCTCATCAACTCGTTCAGTCCTTCTGCTGTCTTCTCTTTCAAATTCCTTCCTTACTTCATGTTCTCCCCGGATACTATTAATTTGCTTTCTCATTTCTATCAAATCATATTCTTTTGCACGGGCCTCATCATAACGTTTACAAATTTCATTATAATGAGCAAGCGCTTCAGCGTGTTCCTGAGTACCTTCTCTGCTCGTAATCACGCTGGCATTTGCTATTGCAAGCTCCGTTTCAATATCTTTTAAAGCTTTATAAGTATTAATCTGTTCTGCAATCAATAATGATTCAGCAATAATTATTTTTTCTTCTTTAGTCATATCACTATTGACTTTTAAAGGTTCTTCTGTTTTGCTGTCTACAGCCCTGCCGTCTTTATATAAAGCTCCATTTTTATTTAAATCCTCTTCTAATTTGCTGCAAATCTCATCATAATTTCTATCAGCAGAACCGTCATATTTCAGATGGTCCAGCTCATCTTTATTTTGCTCCATAACTTTTTGTGCCCATTTTTCATATTCTTTTACTGAATAAAATTTTAAAACGCTTTCACTAAAACCACCAAACTCTTTGATGGCTTTCTTTTCATTTTCCCAATAACCAGCAGGTCTACCTTCAAATCTTCCGTCATGCGTTTTGTAAACCACTTTATCTCCGTTATAAACTTCATATTCTGTTTTAACGTAGGTTTTTCCATTAAAGGTATCATTATATCCGAAACACTTTATATACTTTGAAGGATCTTGTGCATCACATATGATGGTAACTTGATTCCTGTCCAATATACCACCTGTATACCGGTCAAGTGCTCTGTCAAAAGAAACTTCCTTGTCTTTATATTTCTCATAATCTTCTTTAAAGACTTCTTTAAAAATTTTTGCTGCTTGTTTTTCATTGAGCAATTCGCAATAATTTCTAAGAATTTTTTCCCGCTCTTTCATTAATTTATCAATGGCAAATTTATCATATTTCGTAAGAACACCCTTACTTTTAATTTCCTCTATTTTTTTATCAATGGCCTCAACCATTTTTTCATCATTCATCCGTTTTACGATATTTAAAATGTTTTCTTTTTCTGATTCAGGACATAAAATATTATAAACTTTCGTCTTTTTATCTTTGTCATCAACATTTATTGTCGCTGTAAAAAGGATTTTTTCTCGTTTACAGTAATCACTGAATCTTTCCATGTCATCTTTGGACATAGTAATCCCAAGGGCTGTACATTTAATACCCGCCTTCTCAAGTTGTTTATATTTGACATAACCACTTTTGCCCTCAAGTTTTTTTAACATCTTTTCTCTGGTCTGTTGTTCTTTAATTTTTTTTAATTGTTCTTTTTCAAGCTTTCTCTGGTTACGGGTTGCCCAATAATAAAAGATACTTTTAAAAAGAGATAAAATAGCAGATGACAATTTAGAAATGACTTCTTCTCCCATTCTAAATGTGGTAGTTGCAAGTTCGCTTCCTAAATCAGACATATTAACCTCTCCTTGATTATTTTTTTAAAATAATAACATAAATGTTATTAATTTGATAAGATTATATATTATTAATTATCACAATACAACTACTTTCTATGTATTTCTTAATTTTTTGCATAAAAAAATAAATGATTTTAATCATTATGTTTTATCATTTAAAAATATAATCATTAATGTAAAATTTTCAACCATTTAATAAAATATCATATATATCATAAATTATCAATAATAATAATTTTTATTTTTTAATTTGTATTTAAGTAAAATTTTGATGAATTATTAAAAAAGTTCAAAGACTTAACTATCTCTGAACTTTTTTATAAATAATGGATATTATCATTTGATTGTATAATTATATTTTACATATGATTCATTCATTATTATTTAATATTTTAACTTCACGCTATTTTTTAGCATTTCTTTTGTAATTTAATTGAGCATTATTGATGAATTTTTTATATTAAGCATCATTCATTAGTCTTTATCATGGCTTATATTATCTTTTTCATAAATAATTCTCTCAATTTCTTCTAATGTAATTTCTCCTCTAATTTCTTTCTCTATTAATTCTAAAAATTCTTTTGAAGGTTCCGCACCATTAAGTTGGGCTAAGGCTAATGCAAAGTTCCAGGCCTCTTCTTTATTAATATTTGCCATAATAAGCTCCTCTCATATTATAATTAACTTTCATTTTTATTTCTCAAAACTTGTTTTATCTTTAGGTGTTCTGTCCTTGCTGACTTCATTGTTTTGATTATTCTTTACATCACCTTTCTCTTTCTCAAAAAAGAGCATTTTATAATAATCTCTCAAAGACTTTTTTCCATCTTTTGATGAGTCCATGTACTTTTCCATATCTTTTTGATGTCTTTCTATACTTGCTCTGATTATTATTTCTATTGGCTCAAAAAGATCTTTATTAGGTATCCCGTCATAATAAGCAGCAGCAAGAACAAGTGAATCTCTTAAAGGAAAGTCTTTATTCTTTTTAAGATTTTCAGCAAAATAAGCCCTGGAAAGATATATTTGTTGTTCTTCCATATACTGAATAATAAAATTCGTTATCGTCCTGGTATTCCCCTCCCGAAAAGGATGAACTTTCCACAATTGAACATAATGACTGGCAATTTCTGAAACCAGTTGTTTTTGGTTAAGATCTTTCCATGGAACAGCTTTCATGCTGTCAAGTATTTTTGTTGCTGATTTTTCAATATTAAACGGTGATTCATAGCGTATAGAACAGTTATTCAAAATAGGCTCTTCTTTTAAGAGTTCTACTATTCTTGGTTTCCCTGCCCATGAATAAAGCTTGCCAAAAATTCTTTCATGCATCTTACATAAATGGGCAAAATCATATTCTCCTTCTAAAGGGAATACATGTAATTTATATAACTCATAAGTTACTATTTCTGCTTCTTTTCGTAAAAGCGTTTTTTGGTCTTTAATATCAAATTTATTTTTTAGAACAGTTGTCCCACTATAATAATATGGATCATACCACAACTATTTTCCACCCCTTCAATTACTTAACCACTTATAAATAAACTTAATTAAATTGTAATTTTTCTGTTTATTTCTTTTTCTGTTAATTCAAAGAATGCCTCTGAGAGTTAAGCACCATTAAGTTGAACAAAGCGACCAGAAACTTCCAAACCTCTTCTTTTTATTTGACAATAGAAGCAACTGCATTTTTATTAATTTATTTCTCAAACCTGACTTCATCCTTAGCCGTTATGGCTTTGCTGATTTTATTATTACCCTGAGAACTTATTTCGTTGCTTTTTTCAAGCCAAATCATATTATAGTAATCTGTCCAGGACAATTTTCCATCTTTATTTAAACTTAAATATCTCTCCATTTCCTGCTCATGTCTTTCCATACTCGTTTTGATTATATGCTGTAAAGGCTTAAGAAGAATACTTTTATTTAAACCATCATAGTAAAGTGAAGCATAAGATAAGGCTTTTCTCAAATTGGGAATACTTTCAACAAAATATAACCTCGAAAAAAATATCTCTTGTTCTTCCATATATTGAATAATAAAATTGGTTATGGTTCTGGTGTTACCTTCTCTAAAGGGATGAACTTTCCACAATTGAGCATAATGACTGACAATTTCTGAAATCAATTGTTCCTGAACAAGCGCTTTCCATGGAACCGTTTTCATACTGTCAAGTATTTTTGTTGCTGATTTTTTAATATTAGGCCATTTTTCATACTCAATTGAATCGTTCTTCAAAAAGGACTCTCTTTTTAATATATTCATATTTCTTACTTGTCCTGCCCATTCATAAAGTCCGCCAAAAATTTGCTTATGCATCTTACATAAATGGTCTAAATCATAATTACCCTCTAAAGGAGAAAATTGTAATAGATATAATTCAAAAGCTACTATTTCGAATTCTTTTTTTAGAAGTGCTTTTACATCTCTAATATCAAATTTATTTTTTAAAACATTTGTACCTTCATAAACATATGGATCTGCCATTATTCCATTCATTCCAATCTCATTTAAATAAATTCATTGATTGAAAATGCTATGATTTAATAAGACTTAATCATGTCATAAATTTAGCATCCTATCTCTCTTTGCCAAAAATATCTTTGTTTCTGCTGTTCAGGCTATTTTGACTATCTCTTGCATTTGTTTTTTTAGTAAAAATTTTTTTCAGATAATCTTTCATGGACATTTTTCTTTTACTGGTATTGTTCTTATATCTTTCCATATCTAAGGTATATCTTTCCATGCTTTTTTTAATCATGGATTTTAACGGTTCAAGATATGCTTGTTTCCCTGTACCATCGTAATAAGCAGCAGCAAGGACTAAATAGTCCCTCAACTGAGAAACCTTTTGAGAAAAATAACTTCTGGAAAGAAAAATTCCTTGATCCTCCAAATATTGAATCATAAAATTCGTTATCGTTCTTGTATTGCCTTCTCGAAAAGGATGGACCCTCCATAATTGGGCATAGTGACTGGCAATCTCAAAAGCTTGTCGTTCCTGATCAAGTTCTTTCCAGGAAACAGCTTTCATGCTGCTTAAAATTTTTGTAGCTGAGTCTTCAATACGCGTCCAGTCTTCATACTGAATTGAATGATTATTTAAAATCTCTTCATCTTTTAATATATTGGTTATTCTTGGCTGTCCAGCCCAATCAAAAAGTCTGCCAAAAATTTGTTTATGCATTGCACATAAGTGGTCAAAATTATAATCGCCTTTTAAAGGTTTTATACGCAAGGTATATAATTCTACAATAACAATTTCAAGCTCTTTTAATAAAAGTTCTTTTTGATTCTTAATGCCAAATTTATTTTTTAGTACCCCGCAATCATCATATACATAGGGATCTGACCAACTCAAATTGCTTCAATCCTTTCAATCCATCAAACATTTCTTAGGCATTACTTTCTTGTGGTACAAATGATTTAACTTTTTATACAACTAATTCAATCTATTATGGGTCCGGTAAGAATAAATTTCTATCCAATTTCCACCATTGTTTTCCTATCTCTATCGTGTCCAAACTTTTGATTTCTTCTGTAGAAATCTTTATTGGCTATATCAGACTTTGGAGAGAATCTTGAGTCAGCCCTATATTGCCTGTGTTCTTCTGAACTTGCACGAGCAAGAACGCTATCTTCAACGATATTATATAAACCTAATTCTTGTCTAAAGTCCATTCCTTTTTTAAAATACGCTGAAGCATTCGCAAAAGAATCTCTTAATTTATCAAAATCCCTGGTAAAATATTTCATTTCAAGATGAACCCCTTTGTTTTCTAAATTATTCTTTAGAAATGCAAGACTTGTCGCTATCGTTCCTTTACAAGGCTGCAATTTATACATACCGGATAAAAATTTGTAAATGGCATAAACACGAGAATGTAAATTAATGTTTTTCAAATCTTTATTATTAAATTTATCAATGATTTCAGCTGCTTTTTCTTTAATTTTATCTGGGGATTCGTAAAGAATCGATTTACCTTTAAAGGCAGGTTCAGCAATTTTTAACTCTTTTGTCCTTAGCTGGCCTGCCCATTTCTGTCCATTAAATAAATGTTCATGTAATTTACAGAAATCTTCAAAACTCTCATATTTTAATCCTTCAATGGGTTCAAACATCTGGTGACTGTCTTTTTCTATCAGTACTCTATCTGGTTCAAAATATTCTTCTACGGAATACTCTTCAATATTAGCCTTCGCTTTGGCTTTTTCTCTTTCAATTAATTTTACATAATCGCCTAATGAGCGGTAAGACACTTCTTTTATTCCAAGCGCTTTATCGCTTTGACGTTCTATACCTTTTTGAATGCTTTCTTTAATTACATCGTCAAAATATTCATAATAATCTTCGGGATTTTCTAAAGTATCATACATGGAAGTGAAAAAAGCCACTTCATTCTTTAACCGATTGTAATTTTTAACGAGAGTCCCTGCATCAAATGGTATTCCTTCTTTTTCTAAATACGTAATAACAAAAGCTGCACTGGTTATCAGGTTCCCATCATTACAAAACTCATTTTTGTATAATCCTGCTATAACTTTATGGATTTTAAAACTTACAACATGCAAATCATTTTTATTCTGTAAATTAAACTTTTTCCAGTCCTCAGATTTAATTTCAGCAATCGTATTTTCCATATTCTTTTCCTTTTCCTTAAGATTTTCGGATTCTTTTGTCTTGCCTGCCCAGGAATATTTATCAAATAAATGTTTATTAATGTCCCTATAGGTAATCAGGTTAAATGTTTCTATAATTGGATACTCTACTAATTCCAATAATCTTTTAGAAAGATTTATCATTTCTCCCTTCTTAAGCGAAATCTTATTTTTAACATCA
>Ga0134103_1001079_pt1 | contig 27343 bp, 28 predicted proteins | sample 14_taG_2_FD_94445 | JGI IMG/M metagenome (GOLD analysis project Ga0134103, IMG submission 94445) | Switchgrass degrading microbial communities from high solid loading bioreactors in New Hampshire, USA - 14_58_20_212_A1 metaG | ecosystem: Engineered > Bioreactor > Semi-continuous > Anaerobic >...
ACATATTGACCGACATTGCTTGTAGCAACATTAATCATTGAACCGGTGGCGACAAATGGAGGCATTGTATTATAGGTGACAGTGTTGACATCAAAATCCTCCGTTACTCTGTTAACGTGAATGGGGCTGGGATCATCACCGGTTTTGAAAATCACAAAAAGCCTTAAAGTTGCATTGTCAACTGAGGTCACCGGCAAGGGTGGCAGGGGGAATTGCAGAAAGCTAATGCTTTCTCCAAAGACAGGGTTTGTGCCAACGATTAAAACCGGGCTAACTGATAAATTCAAATCAGGCAAAGCGCCGGATACAAACACGGTACCTGCAGATGTTAGGGTTATGGTTTCTGTGGCCATACAATCATCATTCCTTTCTACTGATTTTGTTTTGGATTTACACTTGGTAGAAGTGTATTTTATAGAACTGGTCGATATATTCTATTAAAAACTGGGACAGTTTGTCCCAGTTTTAATTGGATTTTTTAAAATAATATTCAAAATTTTCTAAAGCCCATGACTCATGATATAAATGTTTTTTTCTGGATTCGGGATCCAAAATCGAAGCACAATAGGCGGTTCGCTTTCCTTCTTCCAATTCCTTAAACGTGGCGAGATATTTCCATTTAGCTTGTTTAGCAAAGCTTTCATTCATATTTGACTTTTTGCTCAACATATAGCAAGTATTGATACTTCGGTTAAGCTTGCAGAACTTTCTGCCTTCACATTGATTGCAACCGATCGTTTGGGTCATGTCAATTTCTACATTTGTAAGAAATCCTGCTTTAAATGAGGTGTAATGGACTATCCTTGGAGATATCTCTGCATCACCATAGCCGTTCTCTTCACTCCAATATCCGATTTCTTTAATTAATTCCGGTCTTAAGGCTTGGAGGTGACCGGGAACAAAATCCATTATGCAGTCAATCTGGGCATTCTTCAGTTCAAGGTAAGATAGGTCTCCTTTAACCCTTGGAATGACGGGGGGCAAAAATCTGGGATAAGGGTTGTCTCTCATTACTCCTAAGAGTCCCACTTCGGGAAAAGCCTCAAAGACCTCCAAATATTTTTTTAGCCAGTCTTCTGTTTTAATATAGACATCACTGTCAATAGTGAAAAAGTATTGATTCGGTTTTCTTTTTGTCAGGTTGTAGTTAAGAACAAAAATGGGTCCCAGGTTGGCTTTGAAGCGGGTTTTAGATTTAATTCTTGAGTCATTTAGACTTTTTATATAATCCCAGGTGTTGTCTTTGGAATTACAATCAATAATATGCATTTCAAAGTCATCCTTGGAAGCCAGAATCCTGTTTAGGTTTCTGACTGTAAGCCCAAGACGATTAAAGGTTGCAAAACTGATAAAAGGAGGAGGTGGAGAACTTACACTTTTGGCATTATTGCCTCCCTCGATTATTTCATCAATAATGGATGGATTGGTAATTTGCTCCAGAAGCGATCGAGTTCTATTATCTTTGTTGACTGAAAGCCCGTTTTTGACTTCCGGGAACTTAGGAACATTCTGAAAAGGCTGATTTTGGTTGGAACTTTCGAAAACAACGGGTTGGTAGTTTTGTTCCTTTGGAGGTGATTGTATTTTGGTATTTGGGGAATAAGTTTTTGTTAATTTATAAACATCCAATAACTTTTGCAAAACAAAGAACAAAATATCCATAGCATTCTAGTCCTTTCTTTTAAGATGATTGTTGGTGTTCAATGGGTTCCAAATATTTTAGCGGTCTGGCAGGAACGCCTGCAGCCAGGCAATTTTCCGGGATATCTTTTGTTACCACTGCACCCGCTCCGATAATACTCCAACTACCCACAATTTTTTTGGGTATTACCACAGACTTTGAGCCTAGTTCACAACCTTTATTAATTCTAACGTTACCTGACAGGGTTACATTCCAATATAAAGACGAGTAGTCATCGATTACGGTATCGTGGCCAATCCCGCAGCCTGGATTCAAAGCTACATGATTCCCTATTTTGGTGTTTACGGATAAGAAGGTATTCCAGCAGATTATATTCCCTACTCCTAACTCAATAGTTTTATTGAGGCCAACATTTGGATGGATTAGGTTGGCATAATTAATTTCAACTGCTGATAATCTGTTGATAATACGATACTTTGCTCTTGATTCTCCAATTGCACAAACTATCCAGAGGTTAAGGCTTGAATTTTTCTTAAGCCATTCCATATCCCCTAAAACTACATGCCCATTTATTAGTTGGCCTTGTTTTTCAGGGGTATCGTCAATGAATCCTAGGAGATTCCATTGTTTTTTATCCATGTTAATGTCTTCGACAAGTTGAGCAGTTTCTCGGCCGAAATTACCTGCTCCGAAGATTACCAGATCTTTCATAGCATCATTCCCCATAACACTTGATTGTTTGTCCCGAATGGGTCAATTTTTTTTGTTATTAAAACTTTTTTGTTGGATTTTTCTAATAATATCGCAAACTTTTTCTATATCTGTTGTATTCAAACTCCCATGCAACGGAAGAGTTAAAACACTGTCTGCCACTCTGTTGGCCACTGGAAGATTGGATTTAGAAGCGGACGACAGATTCCTGTAACACTCGAAATTGCTGCAAAGAGGAAAAAAAAACTTGCGGCAGATAATGTTATATTCCTGAAGTTTAAGGAAGAGCTGATCACGGTTAAGTCCATATTCATCGGGATTCACTCTGATTGCAAAATAAGAGTAGTTATGAGTGACACCGGCAATATCTCTATTAAACGTTATTCCGGGAATGTCGGAGAGTAACTGTCGATAGAGACTGGTAAGTTTATTTCTTTTCTTAATTTCTTCTTCTACCTTTTTAAGAACCAATAAGCCTATACCGGCTTGCACTTCATTTAACTTGGCGTTGGTGCCTGGTTCCGGGTAATTAGCGTCTCCCTGCCCGAAATTTCTGAGGTTGTCAACCCTTTCCTTTAAATATGCTTGACTGCATGAAAGGCCACCCCCTTCGATAGTATGGAAAACTTTGGTAGCATGAAAGCTGAACATGGTAATATCTCCGAAGATACCGATTGGCTTTCCATGCAGTTTTACACCAAAAGCGTGGGCCGCATCATATAGTACTTTAAGGCCATGTTTATCGGCAATTTGCTGAATTTTTTCCACATCACATGGATTACCGAAAACGTGAACCGGTAAAATGGCAGAGGTTTTCCGGGTGATTAAGGGTTCGATAAGGTCGGGATTGATGTTAAAAGTATCCTCTTCTATATCGCAAAAAACCGGCTTCAGATTATTCCAGGCCAAGCTGTGGGTGGTGGCGCTGAAAGTAAAAGGTGTGGTTATTACTTCTCCGGTTAGTTTTAAAGCTTTACAAGCAATCTGTAGGGCGGCAGTGCCGTTGCAGAGAGCAGAGAAATATTTTACTCCCAGAAATTTTTCCAGTTCCTTTTCCAGTTGCTGAACCATTGGGCCATTATTGCTTAGCTGTTTGCTCTGCCAAATTCCTTCAATCATTTTGTAAGTTTCTTTTAAGTCCGGTAAAACCGGCTGCGTTACATATAACGGTTTAATAAAATATTGCGGTGTACTCATGATCTCACTCCAAAATTTTGGATGTTTTTTTTGCTAATTGGCATTGTCAATATAAAACTGTAAATTTTCCACAGCCCAATCCATATTAAATATTCTGTTGGAAAGTGATTCGGCATCGTGTAATGAGGCACAGTAGATAGGGCGTACTCCGTTTTCCATATCTTTGATAGTTTCTTCCAGCTTCCAGCCGTATTTCGCTCTGAAAAGGTTGTCCTTATCCAGTTTCTTATAAATTGAAAAACAAGTTTCTTTAGATTTATCCAGGATGCATTTGTTTCTGAATACGCATTGGGAGCAATCGATTTCTTGCAGTTTAATAAGGCTAATATCTGCCGTATAGCCAACTTTGAAAGAAGAAAACCGGTTAACTCTGAATAACAGTTCCTGATTGCCGTAATAGTTTTCTTCACTCCAGTAGCCAATCTCATTTATTAGCTTGGGGTTAAGGCAAAGGCATTCTTCTGGAAAATAAATTTGTAGGGGATTAATTTTTTCTTTACTTAGTTCCAAACATAATAGGCCATTTTTATATCTGGGGGTAAGGGGCGGAAGTTTTTGAGGATGAGGAGCGGGCAGAACGCTGAGCAATCCCAGCTCCGGAAAAGTATTAAATATTTTCAAAATGCGGGTTGTCCAGTCTTTGGTCCATATTGTTACTGTATTGTCCAGTGAAATAAAGAACTGGTCTTTCTGTCTTTTGGTTAAGTTTAAATTCAAGGCATGGAATTTTCCTGAATTTACAGGGAGTCTAGTTTTAGATGCGATCCGTTTATCGTTTAAACTTGTGAGGTATTCCCAAGTTCCGTCTGATGAGTTGTTGTCGATGATATGCATTTCGAACTTATCAGGAGTGCTAAGGATGCTGGATAGACTTTTTATTGTCAGACCCAGGCGATTAAAGGTTATATAACTTACAAATGGCAGAGTCATAATTTACATCCTTTCCAGTGGAGAGTTTGTACCAGGTATACAGTTTATAATATGTTGCAGTTCGTCCAGAGTGACAGCAAAAGGCAAAAAAAAAGATCTAAATTCCAAAGCTTATCCACCTTGCTCGATTAACCTTTTGACAACCACCTCAATAGACTATAAAAAAAGGGACAATCTCTAAATTGTCCCATTGTAAACAGTTGAGGGGGTGGGTATATGAAAGCCCTGATTTTAAGCGGAGGAACCGGTACCAGGTTGAGACCTTTAACCTATTCCAGTGCTAAGCAGCTTCTTCCATTGGCCAATAAGCCCATACTATTTTATATTATTGAGAAAATTATCAAAGCGGGAATTACTGATATAGGTATTATTGTTGGAGACACCCAAGAAGAGGTAAAAGCAACAGTAGGAGATGGAGAACGGTGGGGGATAAAGATAACCTATATACACCAACCTTGTGCCCTAGGTCTTGCCCATGCGGTAAAGACAGCTGCGGAATTTTTGGGTGACAGTGATTTTGTGATGATCCTGGGAGATAATGTCTTCAATATGGATTTAGATATAATAATTAAAAATTTTTACACCAATAAGGCCAATACCACAATCCTCCTTCATAGGGTGGATAACCCTTCCCAGTATGGAGTCGCTGTGGTCAAAGACGACTGCATAATTAAACTTGTGGAAAAACCTAAGGATTATATCAGTGATTTGATCATTACAGGAGTATATGTATTTGATAAAAGCATCTTTCCAGCCATTAATCAAACTCCTCCTTCAGCCAGAGGTGAGTATGAGATAACCGATGCTATCCAGAAACAGTTGGATATGGGCGGTAAGGTCACTTACGAACTGGTGCGGGGATGGTGGAAAGATACAGGTAAATTGGAAGATATGCTGGAAGCCAATCGCCTGATACTTGACGAACTGGAAAGTGAATGTAAAATAGCCGCCTATCCCGGTTCTTCAATTTTAGGCAAAGTTGTGTTGGACAAGAGTGTTATTATTAAGGACAGCGTAATTCAGGGTCCTGTTCATATTGACCAGGATGCCGTGATTATAAACAGCTTTATCGGACCATATACCTCTCTTGGTAAGAGAGTAAGGGTGGAAGAATGTGAAATTGATAATTGCATTGTATTAAATGACACCAAGCTGATTGGTATTAACAAAAGAATCAGCAAAAGCTTAATAGGCAAAAATGTTTCCATTATAGGCGGAATTAATAAGAGGCCTTTAATTAGCTCGTTCCTGTTAGGGGATAATAGCGAAATTAGCCTTTAAGCCGAAAAGAACAAGGGTGGAACAAGTGGAACCAGGTGATGGTTCTGCTGTCCCACATATGGATAGGAGAAGAAGGGATATGAGAGTTATCATGGTAACCGGCGGTGCCGGATTTATTGGAAGCAATTTCATCAGGTACTTCATGGGAATGTATCCTGATTTTTATGTAATCAATTATGATAATTTGACTTACGCCGGAAACTTAAAAAACGTTCAGGATTTGGCAGGTAGTTCAAGATATGTGTTTATTAAGGGAGATATTTGTGACACAGAGCAAATTAAAAAAGTCATAAGACAATATAACCCTGATTATGTGCTGAATTTTGCAGCCGAATCTCACGTAGACAGGAGTATCGATGACCCTTTATTATTTGGTAAAACGAACGTCATGGGAACTTTAAATCTGCTTTATTGCCTGCAAAAACACTGGCAAGGCGGCGGTGGTCATAGCTCAAAACGTTTCTTGCAAGTATCCACTGATGAAGTATATGGAAGTATTGCTAACCTGAAGGATTCTTTCGACGAAGAATCAAACCTTTTGCCCAATAGCCCGTATTCAGCCTCAAAAGCAGGGGCGGATCTATTGGGAAGAGCTTTCTACAAGACCTATAATTTTCCCATAATTATTACAAGATGCTGTAATAACTATGGACCGTATCAAAATAAAGAAAAATTTATCCCTAACTCCATCATCAAAGCTATTAAAAATGAACCAATTACTATTTATGGAGACGGAACAAATATCAGAGAATGGATTCATGTTACGGACCATTGTGCAGCCATTGCTCAAGTTCTTTTTAAAGGAAAGCTTGGGGAGATTTATAATATAGGAAGTGGTGAAGAAGTCTCCAATTTAGAAATGGCTGAGATGATCCTAAATTATCTTGGAAAGCCAAAAGATGCAATTGTTAGAGTTGCGGACAGACCGGGGCATGACTGGCGTTATGCTCTGAACAGCGAAAAAATCAAGAAGATTTCCCAATGGAAATGTAAATACAGCCTAACAGAGGGAATAAAAGAGACCATCAGATGGTACCAAGAAAACAGAAGCTGGTGGGATGAGAATTAAAGAAAGGCACTCTACGTAATTTCAACGTAGAGTGCCTTGTCTATCTTCGTTATTTTTGTTAAGCTTAACGGTTTGTTTAAATCTTTTTTTAGAGTTTCGTACCACACTCACCACAGAATTTTACTCCTTGAGCCTGAGGTGTTCCGCAGGATGGGCATTTCTTCAAGGCCAGGCTAGCTCCACAGTTGTTGCAGAATTTACCTGTTCCTCCCGGTTTGCCACAGGAAGGACAGGTAATTGTTTTTGTTTCAATTTTTCCTGTAAAAACTTGGGTGTTTTGGGCCGCTTCTTCAATATCTTGAAGCATTTTTTTGGCTTTGGCTGCAGATATTTCAACATTCATTCGGGGAGCGCATTCCACGCATAAACCTTCATCTTCGTTAAAGTCAGCATCACACACCCATCTGCGACATTTATGGCAGCGGTGAAAATGTCTTTGAGCTTCATTCTGAGCTCTTTCAAATGCTTTTTCGTGCTCTTTTTGCCATTCGGGACTCATTCCATGAAATCGTTCAGATAAAATATCGGTACCATGACTGGCACTCCAGACAAGATTATTTAACTTGCTTCCAAATAATCCGCCTAGGGCTCGAGCGCCGCTGGCAACTCCACGAAGTAGGGCACCCTTTTTATAGGTTTCGGATTCCACAAAGGAAGACTTATAACCATCATTGCAAAGGTCACAATAAAAGGTGAATTGGAAACCGGCTTCCGGGGAATGGTCCTCATAATTTCTTGTGAATGCTTTCATCATTTTATCATCTCATCTCCTTAGGCCTTTTTTGGAAAAATTGGGATTTGCTTTCCCGCAGGCCAGGCAGTGGCTATTTTGGAAGAAAATCATTTCACCGCAACGCTTATTGGAACAAGGGACCATTAAACTGGCCTGACATATTTCACAGCGTTCGCCAGCAAAGGTTTCCTTGCCGCATTGGGGACATTGCACTTTGAGAAAATTCCCACATCCTGCGCAACGCAGATCTTCTTTAGAAATCTCTCGTAAGCAATAGGGGCAACGCAATACGAAAGGGCTGCTACTCCCACACTTTGGGCAGAAGCGAGAATCCGAGTCAATCAAGGAGTCACAATACATACAGTTCTGTTTGTAAGATGCCATTGTCTTTCCCTCGCTATTAGGATAACGGATTGCCGCATTCACCGCAAAATCTAGTGCCTGCAGGATAATCTATGCCACAATTGGAGCAACGGAGATTGCCGGTTCCTCCCAATTTGGTGCCGCATTCCTGGCAAAATTTTACTCCTTCTGGATTGACAGTTTCGCAGTTGGGGCAGGTGCGTTTAATTAGGTCTTCCTGTTTCTGACGTTCCTGGAAAGCCTTTTCATCCTTGGCTTTTTGTAGTTCATCCCGGGCGGCAGCCAATCGTTTTTGGATCAAGGTTAGCTCTTCTACGAGATCACTGTACTCTGGCAGTTGGGAGAGCTCGGGATAGGCTTTTTTAGCTATTTGAACATAGATTTCTTTTTCCCGGTTTTCAAGTTCATTAATATTTGCCTGGGTTTTAAAAATCTTTGTATTGGGATCATCTTGGGGCATAAAAGCGGCGAAATTTTTCATTAGGCCACCTAACCCTCCGAGGAAATCATTGGACATGGCAAAACCTCCCAAAAGTTTTTTTCTATTTTTATTTTTGGTTTTTTCCAACGGTTATACTTACCTCTTCGTTTTCAATCAGATAGGTGATTTGGATAGTAATTTCATCATCGGTATTGGTAGCTATAAAGGTCTTGGATGAGCTGTCCGAGTAGTTGGTTTCATTTTGGGTATAGCCTGCATCTTTAACTCTTTCTAGGTATTTTTCAAATTCCGCATTTTTAATACCTTCAACGATAATCATGCACATTGCATCAGAGTTGGCCACATAGGTCACATTGCCATCCAATTTAGGAATATACTTAGCAAGCTTATCCTTTGGCCATTCATTACCGCTAATGGATATTTCAGAACCATCCTTTGTTTCTATGGTGACTTTATCCCCATCGACATCGACTTTACCTCCGGTCATATCTTCCAAAATTTTTTCAGTTAACTTTTCTGCAGCTTTCTCTGACGGGCTTTTACAACCTGTTAAAGTAAAAATGAAAATAAAAACCAGACAAAGAATTAAGGCTTTTTTCATAAGGAAATCCCCTTTCCAATAGCTCTTTGTCTATTGGTACTTTATAATATCGAATTTTCCAATGAGCGGTAAGCGTTTTGCTTCCCCTTGCAGTCCATTGACAAGTCCAATAATTACAAAGACCAGAATTACTAGGGAAAAAATGGGCAACAATATCCAGCCGATGATAGGGATAATGCTTAAAATCACGGTACCAACAACACAGGTGATCAAAAGTAAGAGGCCCTGATTGGCATGGAATTTTCCAAAAGAAGAATCCGGGCAAACAATGAGGGGGAGGAAAAATATGATGTAAGCAAGACCTGCCATAACTTTTCCTTTTTCAATATCGGCGGGATCAAATTCATGAACATCAATATTGTTTTGTGGGTTTTCACTCATAATCAATTTCTCCTTTGTCTAATGTTTATTTATTTTATTTAAAAATTTCAGGTTTTTGGTCTCAACCAATGTTCTGTTGTTCATAATCAGCGGGAATGTCAAACATAATGGGAGGAATATTATCGCTCAGTTCTAGAATTTCTAACACTTGGGTACTTTCCTCGTCAGTTATTTCCATGCCTACCAGCTTATTGCCCTGAAAGAAATACTTTACGAGAAAGCCGTCTTCGGAGTATTCCTCATATGGGAGAGTTTGCCCCAGGAAATCTTCCTTGCCTTCTTTGACGAAGACTAATCCGGCGTAATTAACATCTTCTTCCTCTTCAATTGGGTCAGAGCTCATAATCGTAACAGTCTTGGTTTCCGAATCAATCAAATACATCTTTTGGTCTTTGACAACCATACGGTTTTCTATACCGTCCGTCACTGTTTTAGTGGCAAAGTCATCACCTTTATAGGCAATTTCTGCTTCAATGGTTTCTCCGTTCGCAGTCATGCGGTATTTCATATAATATTTGCCACTGGCCATTAAATCTTTGTAGGTTGTTGCCAGTCGATCTCCCATCTGAGACATCTCTTCGGACTGGACTTTTTCTGAACCTTTAGCCTGGTCTGGAGTTTTGTTTTCTTCATCGGGTGACTGTGTTGGTTGGGATTGTTCTTGCTTAGCGATATCCTTTTGCTCGGTGGATTTGCCGGTTTCTTTGCTGCCTCCACAACCGCTAAGCAAGAGAAAAAGGATGACGGATAAAGAAATGAAACCGATAAAAATTTTTCTTTTCATGCTTAACTCCTTTCACATAAATAATCTTATACCGCCCCGCGTCTAGCGGTATCTTAAATACTTATTAGTTAATTGTGTTATTAATTTTAAGAGTTGTAATCACCCTTTGGACTGAATAAATCTATCAATGGGGTGATTGTGAGGGGTGATTTTGGGGTGATTTTTTCCGAAAAAGTGTTTTAATCATGTCTAATATCTGATAAAAAGAATATAGAAATTAAATTGAAGGGGGTTGCGGGGTGAAAAGAGAAAAAAAGGGGAAGTTTTGTATTGCCTTTGTTTGCTTATTGCTTTTCCTCTTGGTGCTTGGTGGCTGCCAAAGTAAAAAACTGCTTGATCCTAATCGGCCTGTGACGTTAACTCTCTGGCATAATTTTGGAGGACAAATGAGAGGCACTATGGACGCCATTGTAGATAAGTTCAATGCAACCGTGGGAGCAGATGAAGGAATTGTTCTCAGCGTGACCTCCATATCTGGCTCTGCTGATCTTCATAAAAAGCTTACTATGGCAGCCAATGGCGATCCCGGAGCACCGGCATTACCGGATATCTCTACGGTTTACCCTAAAACCGCCTTAATTCTTGCTGAAAAGGGTTTACTTCTTGAGCTGGATCCTTTTTTTACTGAGGAGGAGATTGCTGCTTATATACCTCGTTTTATAGAAGAGGGGCGCTTGACCGATAAAAAGCTTTATGTATTTCCTTTCGCTAAATCTACAGAGGTTCTTTTTGTGAATAAAACCATTTTCAATCGCTTTTCCCAAGAGTGCGGAATTAGTTTAGAAAGTTTAGCAACTTTTGAGGGGATACTCGAAGCCGCAGAAAAATATTATGAATGGACTGATAAGCAAACCCCGGAAATCGCTAATGATGGCAAAGCCTTTTATGTACCGGATTCTTTGTTTAATTTTGCTCAAGTTAGCTTCAAGCAGTTAGGTAAGGACTTTATTAAAGACGGACGTCTTCAGCTTTCGGCCCCTGAGTTTTTACGGATTTGGAATTGCTATTATCCATCGGCTGTTCGCGGCCACATTGCCATCTTTAACGGCTATGGTTCCGATCTTGCCAAAACTGGCGATATAGTCTGCAGTACCGGTTCTACGGCCGGAGTATTATTTTTTTCGCCTACCGTTACTCATGAGGATAACACTTCTGAGCCGGCTGAATATGCTATCTTACCCTATCCTGTCTTTGAAGGAGGGGAAAAAGTCGCTATCCAGAGAGGCAGTGGATTATGCGTTATGAAATCCGCTCCGGAGAAGGAATATGCAGCGGTTGTTTTCCTAAAATGGTTTACCGCTGCGGAACAGAATCTGGATTTTGTTTCTTCCACAGGATATCTTCCTGTGACCAAAGAAGCTTATGATATTTTAATGGACAAAGCAACTGAAACCAGTAATGATCCTCGAATTGCCGCACTCCGCGCTACGGTGATCCAGATGCAAAAGGAGTATGATTTTTATATCCCTCCGGTTGTTGAAGGTTTTGATGAAATGCAGAAAGACTTTGAGGAACTTTTAATGGCCGTTGCATACTCTTCCAAAGAAAAATTCCAACAACAGATTCAAGAACAAGATCAAGATCCCGAGGCGGTTTTCGATAATGTATCCAAAGGAGTTTATGAACAATTTATCAACGATATGATCTTTGGTAGATAAAATGCATTAAGGTGATTGAGTTGTTCCTTAAAGAATTTTCTCCGAAAAACAAGGTTCGAAAATTGTGGCAAGTTTATAAAAATGCCGGTACTGTTGGTATTTCGATGCATCTAAGGTTGTTTTTATTTCTCATTTTGCTGGTATTAACCATGCTTTTGGGGGTTATCGTGATTCTCTTGGGCACGGGGCATTTCACCGCCGGCCGAAATGAGATTATAAAAGCAATGGAAATAGAACTGTCCCATATAAGAGATGATATCTCAAAACAATTTGGGTATCTTTCCGTTTATGCGGTGGAATTGTCCAGGGGCTTGTCTGAAAGTATAGAAAAAAACCTTCAGAATCGTGGCATACAGGTTAAGGATTTGTCCAAACATCCTGAGGTTCTGGAAGATATACTGGAAAATGAATACGAACGTCTTTTGTTTTCCCTGCAGAAAGCTAAGAGCAGTGGAGTCTTTGTTATTTTGGATGCCACGGTAAACCCTCACTTAGAGAATGCAGCCTACTCTCGTGCGGGATTATATTTAAAAAATATGGAACCGAATATTATTAGTTCATCGGACCCCACGATTCAGGTTCTTCATGGTTTCCCCAAAATTGCCCGCAATAATTCGCTTCCTCTACATTCTCAATGGACTATGGAAATGGATATAAGGGATGCATCTTTTTTTCGATTACCGATGGAACAGGCCAAACGATACCGGCTTCCGCTCACTCGCCTTTATTATTGGAGCTCCCCGCTTATTTTACCGGGGACAAGTGAAAAAGTTATGCTTTGCTCCATACCTCTCCTTGATTCTTACGGCAATGTGTTTGGAGTATGTGGATTCGAGATTAGCACCATGTTGTTTAAGCTAAGCTATATGCCCGACAATAGTAATCACAGTCGAATTTTCTCCATGCTTTCTCCTGTTAACGATACTTTACTTCATACATCAGAAGCTTTGTTTGCAGGGGGATATCTTGCTCTTGACAGCGGATTGCCCGGCCAGTCCCTTCGGATTAAGAAAGGACCTAATTCTTTGTTTACCTATGGTTTGGAAAAAGATGTGTTTTTTATCGGTTTGCATGATGAGGTTCAGCTTTATCCAAAAGGATCGGTTTTTGAAGATCAAAAGTGGGCTGTAGCCATCATGTTGCCGAAAGAAGATATGATTTCACAACTTGCTGCAGCCAAATTGCGTTTAACTTTTCTTTGCCTGATTTTATTTATAATCGGAGTTGTTTTGTCTTCCATTATCAGCCACCGTTACCTCCAACCCATTACCGAAGGGCTGAATATTATCAAATCCAAGAATTTTAGCCGTGGTCCCTTAACGAAAATCCCAGAGATAGATGACCTTATTCAATTCCTTTTGGTACAAAATAAAGAACCTTCACCAAAGCTTGATGAAGGTTTGTCCGAAACAGTATTTCAGGAATTCGTAAATAACACCAAGACCCTTTCACCCGCGGAACGAGCCGTTTTTAATCTTTATGTGCAAGGCTATACGGCCAAAGAAATAACGCAATTACTTTGTCTAAGCATAAATACCATAAAAACCCATAATAAGCGTATTTATATGAAGCTCAACGTTTCCTCCAGAGAAGACTTGCTGAAGTATGTCAACAAGTTGAAGGAAATGGGATGGGATTTTAATAATCAGATATGACCTTTTTAGCTATTAGAATATCTGCCGGTAAAAGGTTATATTTGAGTAAATCATTTATTTGAACCCATTTGTACTTATCATGAACAGAAACCTGAATCTCTCCTTCAATTATTGTGCAATAATAGGCAACTAGATTAATGCTAATATTACTGTAATCATGGGTTACCTCGGTGCAAAATCTGTCAATGGAAACACCTATATTAAGTTCTTCTTTAAGCTCTCTGACTAGGCATTCTTGAGGAGTTTCGTTATCCTCGATTTTACCGCCTGGAAATTCCCATTCTCCGGCGAAGTTTTCTTTTGGCGCACGTCTGGTGATTAAAACTCTGTTATTATTCATAATGACTCCTGCTGCGACTTTTATTATTTTCACGCTTCAATGCCTCCTTGGTAATCTAAAATCATGAAAATGGGGAACCGCCCTCCGATTTGCTTGGGGAGGTGGTTTTTTACTTGATTGAACATTTTTTTTCATGATTAGATAGGGAATAAAAATTAAATTTTATCTTCACTTTTATTTTGTCAAGATTTTTATTACGCTTTCGTTTTTCACCGCAGGCAAAGTAAATAATAAGAAAAGTGACAGGGGGACATTGTAGGTGAAAGAGAAAGCATTTGTTTCACCTAGCCATCCAAAGATCAGTACTTATTTAAAATAACATTTTTGTTACTGATTATAAACAAATTCAGCCTATTTTTATAACCGGCAGGTTTATAAAATAAAATACTAACGATTATGTTAACATAGTTCCTAATGACCGGATTTTTCACTGATCGATAATATTTACGGGCCAGAATATGGTGACGATAGCTCCGGGAATCAAGAATCTATTAAAGGAGGATGGAAAATGGTTGAATTTAAGGGGACTTTCTACAAGCCGGGGGGTACTATGTATAAAGGACCTACCATTATTGATCCCAACCGGTTTAATGATCCTGTGGCCCTAATGACCGATTGGGAGCCAGTATCCGATGGTGCGAGCTTCCGCACACATAAGTTGGTAAGAGTAAACCCCAATAAAGTGGTATTTAAAATGACCGGTCAATTAATTGCATTTTTCTCCATTCTACCTTTAGCTGGAGTACTCCTTCTTATTTATGTTTTTTCCGGTCATATGAGCTTTTTGCCTTTGTTTTTGGGCATAATCTTTGTGCTGTTTGGAGTTTATCTGCTGCTTTATCAAACTGACCCTATTGTTTTTGACAAGTCAACCGGCATGTTCCTAAAAGGAAGGAAGAAGAAAGATAAATCTCCTGATCCTGATAATCCGAAAAACATCGTTGCTTTGGATAAAGTGCATGCCCTTCAGCTTCTATCCCAATATGTTCCCGGAAAAAGAGCCTACTATAGTCATGAGTTAAACCTTGTACTGAATAATGGGAAGCGGGTGAGGGTGATATCCCATGCCAATAAAGAAAAGTTCATGGAAGATGTTCGCTTGCTCTCGGAGTTTTTAGGAACACCTATCTGGGATGCTACTGAATAATGGCGATTAAAAACCATGGGAAACTTAAATGGAAAAGCGAATCAAAAAATCAAAAAAACAAGCAAAGAGAATACTAATTATAAAGAGGAGGTAAAAATATGACAAAAGCTCATGAGATTGATTATCAGATTTATGGCGATGACATGCAGTTTGTGGAGATTAGTCTGGATCCGGGAGAGACCGTCGTAGCCGAAGCCGGAGCCATGATGTACATGGACGGTTCTATTCAATCGGACACAGTTTTTGGGGACGGTTCAGGCCGGGATGCGGGCAAAGGATTTATGGATAAGATGTTGGGAGCCGGGAAACGCGTTCTAACGGGAGAAAGCATTTTCATGACCACCTTCACCAATCAGGGACCAGGAAAAAAAGCGGTGGCTTTTGCCGCTCCTTATCCGGGCAAAATTATTAAATTTGATCTAAGTGAATCTCAAGGAGAACTTATTTGTCAACGGGATGCTTTCTTGTGTGCAGCCAAAGGTATTGCTATTGAAATAGCCTTCCAGAAGAAAATCGGAGTAGGTTTATTTGGCGGCGAAGGTTTTATTATGCAGCGGCTGGTGGGTGACGGACTGGCCTTCCTTCATGCCGGTGGAACCATAATTAAAAAAGAACTTGGTGTGGGTGAGCTCATTAAACTTGATACCGGTTGCCTGGTTGCCATGACACCGGGGATAGATTATGACGTAGAATTTGTGGGCAATATAAAGAGTGCAATCTTTGGCGGGGAAGGATTGTTCTTGGCCACTTTAAGAGGTCCGGGCCAAGTTTGGCTCCAGTCTCTTCCGTTTAGCCGTTTGGCCAATCGCATTTATGCGGCCAGCAGCAGGGGAGGGGGAAGCAGCAAGGGCGAAGGAAGTCTCCTGAGCGGGGTCGGATTAAAAGGCTTTTTGGGTAAGGATTGATGCTTAATTTCGAAAAAGATGCTTTCATCCTTTGTATAGCCCCCCAAACGTTGGATGTTTAAATTCAACGTTTGGGGGCATCTCATTATCGAAAGCTTTTTTTTGCTCATTGAGCTTGTTCCAATACTATATTCGTATGGGTCCTTTTGAGAAATTGCAACAGCGGTCTCCAAAACCGTCGGTCATAAAATTATTATGGAAAGTATACTTGACATTTAAGTTTGTATGTTGTAATTATTAATGTAAATCAAGCTTTACATTAAGGGATGAGGGATATATTTGAAGAATCGATTGGAAGAAATCCGCAAACAACGGGGAATGACTCAAGAGGAACTGGCGGCAGCATTGGAAGTGTCCAGGCAAACGATAGGTTCATTGGAAAACGGGCGTTACAATCCATCGATTGTACTTGCCTTTAAAATTGCCAGATTCTTCGGGATGAGTATTGAAGATATATTTATTTATGACGAGGAGGAAGCAAACAATGAAAAGTAAAGGTATTGCAAAATATATTGTCCTTTCGGCAGTTGGGCTTTTGGTTCTGATAGCGGGAATTGTGCTTGTGATATTTCTGCCGGATGCGCAAGGTATTATGCGTACATTACCCTATATCTGCATAGGAATTGGCGCCGGCTTTTTTGGAGGAAATCTTGGAACTTCTATAAAGATATATCTTTTAAAAAAGGATCCTAATGCCGCCAAGAAAATGGAAATCGAAGAAAAAGATGAACGTAACGTAGCTATCAACAATAAAGCAAAAGCAAAAGCTTATGATTTGATGCAAATAATATTTGCCGCCTTGATTCTCGCCTTTGCATTTATGCAGGTTGACATTTACGCATTATTAATGTTTGTCATTGCTTACTTGTTCATTATTTTTTCTATGGTTTTTTATCTCAATAAATATCACCGAGAAATGTAGCACTTGCCAAAATAGGTGCAATGATTTTGGGGTCCAGAATGAAAAAGTAACATTATTGAAGATCAGGAGAGGAGTGATCTTTTTGAAAAAAATAAAGATTTTGGCTATTGTGGGTTCCCTGCGCAAGGATTCCTATAATCGCCAATTGGCTTTGGCGGCAAAAGAAATCATTGGAAATCGAGCCGGCTTTACCTTGCTCGAGTATCAGGACGCTCCTTTAATGAACCAGGACATTGAGTATCCGGCACCGGAGGCTGTAAAACGTGTTCGTGACGAAGTGAAGGCTGCAGATGGGATTTGGTTCTTTACGCCTGAATACAACCACTTTTTCCCCGGTGTGCTGAAAAATTTAATTGACTGGTTATCACGGCCAATAAGCGATCATGAAAAACAGGTTCTTGACGGCAAACCTGCGGCAATAAGCGGAATTTCTCCCGGAATGTCGGGTACAGGGCTGGCTCAAGACCATTTAGTTACGCTTCTCCGTTTTCTGAACATGGATATTATGAATGTGCCGCGGTTAACCATACCCAATGCCAGGCAACAAGTTGACAATCAGGGCAAACTGGTACTGACAACAAGCTATCCCTACCTGGAAAGACAGGCCAATGCTTTTTTGGATTTTATCCAGAAAAGGTGTTAACAAGGGAAAAGAAGTTCCCAATCATATTTTTTTCCGAGAACGGCCGTTAAAAAGATAAGAAATTCTTGTATCCCACAAGCGGGGTTGTGTGAAATTTGAACATTCATACAGCCCCGTTATTTTTCTGCAATTTTCAGATAAAGTTAAGATAATGGACATTGCGCCGCCGATCTTAAACTTTATGCTACCGGCACTGAAGGCCAGCAGAGACCCGATACCGCCCAAGAAATTGACGAAACCTTAGCCTGGCTGCGAGGATGAGAGGTTAAGAGGTCGGCAATCAGCGCAAAGGCAGGTGTTTGCCTGATGGACATATATGCGTCAAACACAACTAGTTTGGGCTATTTTTTTGAAAATCATATGTTATTGGAAACACCGGTTTGATCAGTGAGGCGGTTGAATCCAGCTTGCCTAACCCTCAGAGGATTACAGGTAATGATAAATATGAAAGAAATATTAATATAATCAAGTGTTTTGAGCATGAAATAGATTTCAGCAATGTCTGTATCGCTACGGTAAGAGATTTTCCAGATGCTTTGGCGGGCTCGGCTTTTGCCACACTGGTGTTCTCGGCAATTGTACTTGTCGATGACAGGGACATCAAAGATATCACGACGAATTACACCAGTGAGAAATTCCAGCAGATAAAATATGTCTATATCTTTGGCCTTCAAGGTGCGGTAAATGATCAAGCTCTTTATCAAATAATTAAAGGTAAATAATTTGGATTATATTCGCTTAAAAATATTCATTTCTAAATGGATTCGCTTATTAATCTATAGATATTTGCGAATTCAGTAACTTATTAAATGTTTTAAATGTACTTAAAAATGTGCAAACTGTTTTAGCGGTTTTATAGAATTGGAAAAGTAAGGAAGGTTGAGGAAGATGAAACGTTTATTGACAATTATTTTGATTATCTGTTTAAGCATGACTTTGATCGGTTGCGGCGGCAATTCCGAACCGACAGCCCAGGATAACGGCAAACCTGCTGCAGAAGTGGAGCAAGAACCTGCTAATGACAGCGGCACCGAGCCTACCCAAGGGGCCACTCAGGAAATGACGGTTAAAATAGGCCAAGGATAAAGATGAAGTTACTGTTACCAGCGGTCAAGGCCTGGATTGGGATGAAGATAAAGTGGGAGGACTGCCTAAGCCTGATGGGGTAACCGTTAAAATGGGTATGGACATGACGAATGTTTTAGGTAAAGAATACGCCTATTCTTATGTGGTTGGCGGGTTTTCCGAGGAAAAGTACAAAGAATATATTGAACTTATATCCGAACAATTCCCTAGTGTTGTGACCGAGACCCAGGTTGAAAATAGATTCGTTCACATTGCTGCTTCTTCGGATGGAGAGCACAATGTTTTAGTTGAATGCAACGGCGATTTGGAGGAAGGGCAGATACGCTATTATAAATAATTCACATTGCCCTTGGCTTGGTTGATTGGTTAGCATAAGCCTCAGAGGTTTTCTCTGAGGCTTATTGCATTCGGTACAATCTGAGAATTAATAAAAATAAAGGAGAGGAGTTAAAACAGCTCTGCCGAAATAATAATTAGAAATAAAATTGAGAGAAGGGATGATACTTCATAAAGAAAAGAACTGGCGGGAAAGGAACTTCAGGCAAAATGGAGATTAAAGGTCGCTATAATACGGCTATTGTCTATACTGAAAATATTGAACCGGGAGCGATAGCCCAAATCAAGACCTTATGCGATCAAGAGTTTGTCCAAGGCAGTAAGATTAGGATTATGCCCGATGTTCATAGTGGGGTAGGATGCACCATCGGTACTACTATGACCATTAAGAATAAAGTCGTTCCCAATTTGGTGGGTGTGGATATCGGTTGCGGTATGGAAGTTATAAAACTGGAAAACCGTAACTTTGAACTGCAGAAATTGGACAAGCTAATCTACGATAAAATTCCTTCCGGATTTAGTGTGCGCCATAAAGCGCATAGCTTTAATGAAGAAATCGATTTGACCAAACTGAAATGTAAATCGGAAGTCGATCTCGAGCGGGCACGATGTAGTATTGGGACGCTTGGAGGGGGCAATCATTTTATCGAGATCAATCGAGACAGCGAAGGCCATCTCTACCTTGTAGTCCATTCCGGCAGTCGCCATTTAGGGTTGGAGGTTGCTAATTTGTATCAGAAAGAGGCTTCTAGGTCATTGAATAAAACCAAACCCGATATTCCAAAATCCTTATGTTATTTATCCGGTGCGCTGTTTGAAGATTACCTCCATGATATGAAGATTGTGCAGCGCTTTGCCGAGCTCAACCGTAAGGCGATAGTCAACGAAATCGCCAGGGGCATGGGGTTAAAGACTCTGGAGCAGTTTACCACGATTCACAATTACATAGATATTAAGACCATGATTTTGCGCAAAGGCGCGGTTTCTGCACAGAAAGGAGAGTTGCTGCTTATTCCGATCAATATGCGTGACGGCAGCTTGATTTGTCGGGGAAAAGGGAACCCGGATTGGAACTACTCAGCTCCTCATGGCGCCGGGCGCCTGATGAGCCGAACCGAGGCAAAGAATTCTTTAACTTTGGCTCAATATAAAGAAAGCATGGCCGGAATTTATACTACCTCGGTGAATAAAAAGACTCTCGACGAATGTCCCTTGGCTTACAAACCCCTTGAAGAGATTGTCAGCAATATCGGGGATACCGTGGAGATCGTTGATCGGATTAAGCCGATTTACAATTTCAAAGCGGCGGAATAACTAAAGTGATAGTAAACTGAAATAATAATTAATATGATTCGGAATCCGGTTGATAAAGTTGATACTTTATACAGCTGATGCTCTGTTTGCAGATGCTAAAAAGATAAGGAGCGAAATAAATGGACATTAACCTTAATAGAAAAACGATTTTGGTTGACGGTGTCAATGTCCGATGCTTTTATGCCGGAAATGGCAATACTCCGGTAGTCTTACTGCATGGAGCCGGAGTGGATTCGGCAATGATGTCATGGGCTGAAGTCATGGAGCTGTTGGCAGAGGAGTTTAAAGTGATTGCTCCCGATTTGCCGGGCTATGGGGGCAGTGATCGTATCGAGGGTGAATATACTTTACAATTTTATACGGACATTGTTAAAGGGATTATTGAAGCATTTGAGTGTTCCCCTGTGATTATGGCAGGGCTTTCTTTAGGCGGAGGCATCTGCTTGAATATGGCACTTAATTATCCGGAGCTGATCAAATTATTAATACCGGTTGACGCCTGGGGGATATTTCCAAAGCTGCCTTACCACCGGCTCACTTATTGGTATACTCGTTCCAAAATTAATGACAATCTGTACCAATGGACAGGGAAGTACCAATCCCTTATTCGCTGGTCACTAAATTACAATTTAATCGGTGATAAATCGAAAGTTACCGAGGCTCTGGTAGAAGAAGTTCAAAGGGCCATGCTCGAACCGGATGCCGGGAAACCTTTTATTTCTTTTCAGCGAAGCGAGATTACCAAGACCGGATTAAAGACCGATTTATTTAGCCGGCTTGGTGAAATATCCATGCCCACTTTACTGATACATGGTAGCAGGGATAAAGCGGTGCCCTTAAAGTATGCTGTTGCAGCCAGTAAAATAATCCCCAATTGTCGATTGCATATTATGGAGGGTTGCAAACATTGGCCTCAAAAGGAACGTCCGGGGGAATTTGTCAAGGTAGTGGGAGATTTTATTAAACGGCATTAAATGCAAAAATCGGGAAAAAAAGAATTCAAATTCATAATGAGGTTGTTTGTTATGAAGAGACATATTGACACCCTGGTCTATAAGGTATAGACTTAATAATGAGGTCGATATAGTATAGACCGAAGGGGGTTTGATGATGAAAGTATATAAGCTAACAGAAAGTGAAGAAAGGTTCGCAGAATTAATTTGGCAGAATGAGCCGATAGGTTCCGGCGATCTGGTGAGATTATGTGAAAAAGAAATGAATTGGAAAAAGTCCACAACATACACGGTCTTGAAAAAGTTATGTGAGAAGGGCATTTTTAAAAATGAAAATGCTGTTGTTTCATCTCTGATGACAAAGGACGAATACTATTCCAAGCAAAGTATACGTTTTGTTGAGGATACGTTTGGCGGATCTTTACCCAAATTTTTGACAGCTTTTATCAGCGGGAAAAAATTAAGCAGAGAGCAGGCCGAAGAATTGAAAAGATTGATTGACGAGCACAAGGATGTGAAGTAATGAGTGAGATTTTTCTTACTGTTTTAAATATGAGCTTTACGGCCGGTTATGTGATCCTCATTGTGATACTTGCCAGGCTGTTACTGAAAAAAGCTCCCAAATTCATATCCTATTTATTATGGAGTATAGTTGCCTTTCGCCTTGTAATTCCATTTTCCTTTGAAAGTATGTTTAGCCTGTTGCCACGCAATACAAATCCTGCTCCAATCTCCCATGAAATAATTTATCAAAGTCCGCGGATTAATAATGGGATTGAAGCAGCAAATTCATTTGTCAATCAATCGGCAGTTGGGGCAAGTGTGAATCCAGTTCAGATCCATGTAGAAATTGGGGCCTATGTTTGGCTTTTGGGCATAATAGCATTGCTTATTTATAGTCTCGTGTCTGTTTTGTTAATAAATAGACAATTGAAGGGTGCTTTACCAGTAGAGAAAAACATCTTTGAAGCCAATAATTTGAAAACGCCGTTTGTGTTTGGAATAATAAGACCTAAAATATATTTGCCGGTTGGGTTAAACAGTGAAGAAAGAAGCTATATTTTACTACATGAACAGACCCATATTCAAAGGAAAGACCACATCATAAAAATCTTTGCTTTTCTGATATTATCAATACATTGGTTTAATCCTCTTGTCTGGCTTGCCTTCAGGCTTATGAACATGGATATGGAGCTGTCCTGTGACGAAAGAGTACTGAAAGAAATGAGTGAAGACATTAAAAAACCATATGCCAATTCCTTATTATCACTTGCTGTGGGCAAGCATATTCTTAACGGAAGTCCTCTTGCTTTTGGTGAGGGGGATGTAAAAGGGAGAATCAAAAACGTTTTAAACTATAAAAAGCCAAGGTTTTGGGTAATTCTTTTATCACTAATAATTGTGATAGCTATTGGAGTAGGATTGGCAACAAATCCTAAGTCTGCAGCCTCTTTTAACGGTTCATCCTATCATGTACAAGAAATTTTATACCAAGCGCCAATTTACTCTTTCATTTATACATTGGAAAATACACCTCAATACTGTATTTCATCCGATTACGTGCTCTTCAGCAAACAGCCCTCCGCCGATAATTGGGTCATGCACGGCGGATTGAATCCTTATAAAATTAGCAGACAAGAGTTGTACGCACTATTCATTCCACCTGTTGGGAATATTCAGGAAATAATAAATAATACGAAATTAATATATCGTGCCGATGCAGGTGATGATAAAAAGACATTTTATTTGGTGATGCAACTAGAAAATGGTGATGTGTTTTTGGCTACGGGTTACGATAAAGAAAGTCCTCGCCATATTCGCTGGCTGTTTAAATTAGAAAAACAGGGTGATGACCAAATCGCTGGTTCTGCATCGGAATCTATTAATAAAAAAGAGTTGACAAAAACTAAAGATGAAAATGAGATTGCAAAACTTGTAGAAGAAAACCTTACTCACAATAATGTGACTGACGAAACCCTTACTCCGCAGGAATGGTATAATGCTTTGTCGATCAGGCAAGAAGTCAAATTGCCGGACTTTGAATATGACGGGAACGATTCCATTGAGAAACTGGTCTACGCTACCGAAATAGAAAAGAACTCTCAAACCCAAGAAGGATTTACCATAGTTGCGCCTAAAATTTTCGGAAGCTATGAAGAGGGCGGACTGTTAAAAGTATTTGTGACCACCTTCAGCGCAACCTACAAGCTTTACGGCAATGTGCTGGATATGGTGAGTGGTAGCGTTGTTCCGTCGGCCATTACCTATAAAAAAGATAATAGCGGCAATTACATACTTGAAAAATATGAGCAGTCCAAAGACGGTGCAGACTGGCTGCCATCTATTAAAAAGTTCTGCACCATGCCCGTATCGGGAAAAGTAATACCGGGGCTTGCCGATAAAATAATTGACCATTATGGGAATCGCGATGATATACACGTTCTCATGTGGGAAAATCTATTTAAGCATTTGAAGGCAAACGGTATAAAAGAAGCGACTCTTATTAATTCCCGCGGGGAGATAGAGTTTTCTATGAGTAATCCGCAATACATTAAATAAAAATGACGAAATATGTGGGTTCTTATTGGTAATAATAAAATAACCTTCTCCAAACGCAGTCTGGATTGGAGAAGGTTATTTATTTGTTTAAAAATAAGGCCGGATGACGGTTTTGAGCGGCTGCAGGTCTAGTTATCTTAACTTAAAGGTTGGTATTGCCTGATGGAAAGATTAGGTATATTATTAAGAAGATCCAAGAAAAGGGGTGTATTATGAAGAAAATTGGTTCAACGTTGTTGTGCATTTTGGTGATATTAATTATATTTCCATTAAATGCCCGGGCGGATGTAGGGCCAAAACCGTCCATCGTGATCGATTTCAATGGTCTTGAGGGCGAGACTTATTATGTTACACTGCTTTCAGACAAAAAGTCCACCGGTCCCTACTCGGCACTTAATGACAGTAACCGTTCCTATGCACGTTATCAGGAAGGCGACGAGGACTATGTGATTTTTCTGAAATTCTCGGAGTACCGGGACGTGGACGGATATTATTTCCTCCAGTACTTCCAAAACTGTAGCCAAACCCATCGCTTCAGCTGGACTTACTATCCACCGCAGAAATTTAAAATTTTACTGTATTTTCCCGAAAAAGACCGTTTTGTTGTCAGCAATGAACATTTTGAGCGCTATGCTTTTGACAGTTATTTTACCGCCAATGTTTTCGCTCCCGACCCTTCTTTTCAGGGTGAGTTTGAAGTAAAGGTAGTAAAATCCTATAATTATACCTACGAAATGCTATCTTTGTTGACCCGTATTATATTGACTATTGTTCTCGAGCTTGCAATTGCCTTGATGTTTGGCTTTTGGGAAAGGAAGCAACTTCGCCTGATTGCTCTTGTAAATGTCGTAACCCAGATTGCGCTGAACCTCACCTTAAGTATTATCGATTATCAATTGGGGTTAATGGCATTTCTGATTTTCTTTGTTCTTTTGGAAATCGCAGTGTTGGTGGCAGAAGCTGTTATTTATACTTTATATCTGCAAAAGATCAGCAAAAAAGAGATCCCCAGCTGGAAACCTGCTTTATATGCTTTAACGGCCAATGCAGTTTCCTTTGCTCTGGGGTTGGGATTAGCATACTGGATACCGGGAATTTTTTAATGTGAGAGCAAGCTTGTTTCAGACACTGGAAAGAAGTTATTAAACTTTAAAATGAAGGGGTGTTTAATATGAACAATAAGAGCAAAAAACAGCCTCCATCCGTCGACCAATGGCTTAGAGAAGCAAAAGCTGATCCTAAGGCTTTGCAGGAGGGGATGTTCTTAATCCATAACGGTGTTGTGCGCCAAACGCCTAAAGCCAAAGTACGCCAAGGAATTGACGACGGTTCGCTGGTGAAAGGGTTGATATTTAGTTATGATCCTGCAAAGGTCAATGAAGCTATTGCTGAAACTTATAAAATGGACGGCATCTTTCATGTCAGGGTTTGGCTTAATGAAGGTCAACTTGAACCGGGCGACAACATAATGTATGTGTTGATCGGCGGCGACATCAGACCCCATGTTATTAATGCCCTTCAATTTCTGGTTGAAAAGATTAAAAGCGAGTGCGTTACTGAAATCGAATTAAAGGATTAATCATATAATCCGGCACCGGTTATCCTTTAAATCCTCAGTCTTAGGTTAATAAACCCAATTATGATTTGAACAAACCAGAATAAGTTGACACCGTGATTTCAAAACAAATTGGACAGAGGAAAACATGAAGTCTTAGTTTTCCTCTTTTGTTTGTAGTAGGTGCTTCTTTGACGGATCTTTAACCGTGATTATATAATTAAAATCATAGTAATGAAAAAACATAAGCGCACTGTTTATAGCTTTAATATAGAAGCTTGGGGGATAGTATGAGTGATTTTTACAATACGCTGGTAGTCGTTTTGAAACAGGACAAGCGTTTTTGGACCAAAAACGGGGAAATGCTTCGCAATGCCATTTATGAAGCGGCAATGCAATTTGATGAAGATTTAATCAAATTATTGCTGAGTAACCCTGTAACAAAGCAAAGGTTCTTTAAAGAGGTCAGCGGGTGTTTAATATTTGATAAAGTGGAGTTTGGCTGGGTAATTAATAACAGGCAGTTTTTGCCGGATTCATTTACCCGCTTTAAAAATAAAATCGGTTTAATTGACAAAGAAGGCCGTTTTATAAGTGAAAGTAATGATGTGGAACTGGTTTTTCCCTATAAGGATTGTGTTCTGGAGGGCGGACAGACCAAAGAAGAGCAGAAGAGAAAGGAGATTTTTTATAATGAGACCCTTGCCCCGGATGAAATAGACAGGCTTTTATATCCTAAGGTTTTTACCAACGCCAAGCGTTATACAGGAAACGGGGAGGAAGAGGTCACCGAACTTCAAGATACGGACAACTTGATAATAAAAGGAAATAATTTGCTCGTTCTTTCTTCACTGGTTAAAAGATATGGGGGAAAAGTTAAGTTGATATATATTGATCCGCCCTATAATACCGGTTCCGACAGTTTTGGGTATAATGACAATTTTTCCAGGTCTACTTGGCTCACTTTCATGAAAAACCGAATTGAGATTGCAAAAAAAATGATGAGGCCGGATGGTGTATTTCTGGTCCAATGCAGTTTTCATCATTACCCGTATTTAAAGGTTTTATTGGAGGAAGTAATGGGTGAGAAAAATTACAAAATGACCTTCCACATCCTGGTAAGACATCCTGAAAGAATTTTAACCGGTGACAAAGAATTTAACGATGTTATCGAATATATTTTGGTCTACAGCGCCAGTCCCGAATATAAAATGCCCAAGAAAGCTGAAGCCAAGACCATTGATGATTACGTCTATGAGGTTGAACTGCTAAAACCCGGTACAATCAAGATTATTGACAACAAAAAAGTTGAAATATTCCTTCCTTCCGAATATAGAGTGCATAAAGGTGCACCGGGAGCGGATAAATTTAAAACTATTTCTATCCGGGGAAGCATACGGGAGAAGAATAGCAGCGGCCGATTTTATGTTAAAAATATTGAAAAGCTTAAAAATGAATATCCCCCTTTAACCCTTTTTAAAGTGGAGGGTATGGGTGATGACCTTTATGATTTCAGGTATTTCCAGTTACCTAAAGACGGGAACAAAAACGGCACCTACTTTCAAGGCATGCCGACGTCCAGCGATACAACCTATACCCCTTATGCCAATTTTTATGATTTTATAGCGGAATACAATGTGGTTAACGAGGAAGGCGGAGTTGAATTCCGCAATGGCAAAAAGCCTGAAGCGTTAATCAAATTCTTGTTGGACATTTTTACCAAGGAAAAGGATTTGGTTTTGGATTATCATTTAGGGTCGGGAACTACTTGTACCACAGCCCATAAAATGAACAGACAGTACATTGGAGTGGAGCAACTGGATTATGGCCCTAACGACAGCGTGAAAAGGTTGCAGAAAGTTATAAACGGTGAGACTACAGGAATATCGGAAGCTGTGGGGTGGCAAGGCGGCGGTTCGTTTATATACTGCGAGTTGAAGAAGCTCAACCAAAATTATGCCGATCAAATCCAGTTGGCCAAGGATGAACAGGAATTGTGGGCTATATGGGAGAACATGCGTGATTCTGGTTTTATTAGCAGTGTAGTGTCAGTCAATGAGATCGATAAAGAAGCGAAGGATTATCAAGCCTTGTCTTTCGAAGATAAAAAGAAGCTGTTTATGGCTATTCTTGATA
>Ga0134103_1001087_pt1 | contig 27234 bp, 17 predicted proteins | sample 14_taG_2_FD_94445 | JGI IMG/M metagenome (GOLD analysis project Ga0134103, IMG submission 94445) | Switchgrass degrading microbial communities from high solid loading bioreactors in New Hampshire, USA - 14_58_20_212_A1 metaG | ecosystem: Engineered > Bioreactor > Semi-continuous > Anaerobic >...
AAGGGAGACAGCTCTATCAGGCGATTCAAGCGAACATGCCCGCACTACGCGGGCGACGTACAATGCTCACGCGAGCCCTACGTGGGCTTGCAGATGCCGTCTGAGCTTGGGACGGTGAGGTCTTTATTCTTCATCCGCACCCCCGATTCCCTGTCCTACAGTAAAGTTACACTAACGTGTACGCGCAATTGAGTGAGTGGCCAGTCCTGATTTTAGGTTGTTGGCCATCGGAACGTAAGAGCGCCTCCTGCGTGAACCGAGCGTATTTGCAAACGAACAGTGTCGCCAGGCTTCTTATTGGGAGGAACGTCAGCAGTGTTTTCGATATGTCCGACCTTTCCACTAATTGGATCGATCGCTTTCCAGCCGCCTTTCTTTGTCTTCTCTTCTAGTAGGACAGCATCGATAATCTCGCCAACCTTCAAGTTGGGCTCTGGCTTTGGCTTTTCGGTCACTGTCGGGGTTGATGCAGCGTTCTCACCGAATCTTCCGTAGCCCAAAGCGGTCTTCGCCCCAGCGCCAAACCATCTTAATGCCTCCCTGAGGTGAGACTCAAGTTCCCTGCTCTCACTGGGTGAAATGGATCCGTTGTTAGAAATCATGCAGAACAGGAACTTGGCGCCCGGTTTTACCACAAGGAACGGGATAGGCGTAGGCGACATCCAGTCTCCAGGCGGATTGGTCTCATTCCAACCGGCATAATGTGGAGTCATGATGTCGATACCCAGTTTCACTGGCTCGAGTGGGACTGCATCTAGAAAACATATGCTTCCAACCTTGCTTTTGGTGCCAAACCACTGGTTCACTTTTTCATTTGGTTCATGAGCTTCGCTTATTACCCATGATCGCACTAGGCCCTTTATTGACGATCCAGCTAAGTAGGGGACTCCCAGAGTGTGGTGCCATGCAAAACCATTTTCAACAGGGTGGCTCCGCCCTAAACCGGTCACAAACGGAGATTCTGTCGTCAGCTCGATTGCCAATCCGCCAAAGGCTGCAGTCATCTGACGCAAACGCTGGGTCACCTCTGCAAGTTGGGCTCGATCTCCGACGGGTCCACGACTTGTCACTGTTCTCATCCAAGCTTCTTTAGGAGATTCAACCTTAGACGGCTCATCTTCGGGTTTGGAGCAGTCCGTTGAAAGGGTCAGAATCGTCTTAGCTTTCCATAAGTTGCCTTTTGTCTTAACACTGCGCCATTGGTCGCAGAATTTGTCGTACCATAGCCCAGCGTTCGCATTTCCAGTGTATTTTAGGTCTTTAGAAGATAATTCTTTGTATAATGGGCGCATGGTATCGTCCTCCAAAGAACTCTTGCGTCCCATTAGACTAACACCTCACTCAGCCTCTGTGTCTCGAGGTAGGTACGCTCGACAGAACCGTTTGTGCCATTCTAGCCACGCAAGCGCCTCTGATTGTGCTTTAATGTACTCACTTTGTGAACCGTTCATTAGGGCTGTAATCAGGTCATTTGCACCCGGGTAAATACCTGAGGGCTGTCGGCACAACCAACTGCTTATATTTTCATACAGCTTAGCATGCGCAATCTCCTCAGGTTTGACCGGATTGTGGCCAGCAGCTGCCTGTTCAGTCGCTAGGGCCTGTCCTAAACCGTTTGAAATAATCATTGGACCCAACCGATCGACATAAGCTCTGTACCGTTTCTGAAAAGTGTCGTTCTTATCGTCCTTTGTGCTGCACTTATACTTCTTCACCGCTAGGACTTTTTCCAGAGCATCGGACGCTCTTTCCTGAGCAATTGACATAGTTCCCCACCGTCCCCTCACGAGTTTTGATGGCCGCCAACCTGAACCGAGACAGCGAACCAGCCTTGCCCCGTGGTCTCATTTCCTCCTGCTTGCAGATAGGGCGTGTATTTGCTCGAGAAGAGGTTTTTAACATAGTCGATGCCTTCAGATGTACGACTCGTTATGAGGGCATACATCACCGTGTCAGGAGGAAGAGTTTCTTCGTACCATAAACCTTCACTGCGCTTATCATCATTCAGTTTGTTGCGAGCCTGCACAGGCAATCCAAATTCGGCAAACCATCTGAAATCATTGTCACTAAGTACAACAAGTTGCCTGAATAAGCGCTTTCGAGTTGCGTCGTGAAGAACTAGGAAACCTGTTGCCTGGACGAAGTCCTCGGGCGGTGGTCCGACGACGTTGAACTGGCGTTCCTCTAAGTAGATAACATCGCCGTCCCGAGATAAAGCAGTGCCGTCTTCCACAGCGGGAACGCTAAATTGCAGACAAAATCCAGCTCGGGTCAGGTCTCTTTGAAAGCGTTCAATTAGTAGGGGGCAGGTGGCCCACTTCATTGATCCAATAAGGCTTCTCACTGGCAAGAACAGAAGCCTGCAATCAGAAACCAGGAGTTTTCCTGCGCCTGTTTGGTCGCCAAACCATTCATTTGCGTCACCGTGTTTGAAACTCTCCGCCTTGTCTCGGAGCGACCCCTTAAGGCTAGATCCCGGGATTACCGGATAACAAGTAATAGACTCTCGAGCGACCGGCAGATCGATTACTCCAACGCTTCTACCGCTTCCTGAGTGGATTGATGTCTCAGCAAGGAGACCAAGAACCACAGTTTTCATGGTTATTCCCCCTGTCCTTGTTCAGACCAAGTAGTTAGTGCTACAAGACCAAAACCGTACTCAGTCCTATTGCCTATACTCAAATACCCTCTGGTACCTGCTAGGCTGGCACCGAATTCCTTAGGGCTATCTGTAGTGCAGAACAGGACGGAGCCGGCGGGAAGTAGGCTGCGAAGAGGTAAGGGACCACGGTTAACGCTGTCCCAACCACCAATGCGCTGGTGACGATCAATACATGCTGAAATGACTGAAACACTGCCTGCAAGATTCGGGATGGGCTCTCGTCCGGTGATGACTTTTTCGTCCAAATCTATAGGAGTCAGGGCGATAAGAGCGACTCTGCCTTCAGCTATGGCCTTGTCCACTTGTCCGTCAAAAGAGAGTTCCTTATCCCACTGACCGCAGAACGAAACACGGCTTTCCCCACCGAGCGGGACGATACTGTTGTGCGGGACTTTCCAACCGTCAGGAATCCCGTCGATGTATACGATAAGTTTCACCTCTGACTTAAGGCGTACATGGCGGGCTGTATAGAGCAAACCTTCCTTTGCAGTTCGTGTGCTGTCATCGCGTTCTAGGCCAACTCTAACTTCCTGGCGCCACGGTGGCTCGATTACATCTCCTTCTGCCGGCAGTTGGTGTTGCAGTATCTTCGAAAATCCCGTAGCGGTAACCCACATGTCATTTGTCGGCTCAAAGGTATGATCAGTAGAATCGGCAGAACTAACGAGTTGGGGTAGCCTTACTTGATCACCTAGATCACAGCAAACAGGTGGCCCCGGACTAAGAAAGCCTCGAGGCGTCCACTTGTCCTGGATAACCTCACCTACAACGTGTCTGGGCATAGGATAAAGGAAATCGCCTTTGTGTGCAACTTCGTGTGCGACAATAGGCCCAATAAACGTCAAACATCCGGGATCGTCTCCGCAGCCCAGAACTGCTTTAAGCTCATCGGACCATGCGCTGTACCCGTCCCACCCTTGGCAGCGGGCTAGTGCAGCCTTTAGAGCTCCGACGACGGTGAGAGGAGAGGGTGGGAACAAGCCGCCGACTTCATCTTGAGAAGCACTCTCGGATGAGAAGGGTGTCCCATCTCTGAAAAACAGCGTGTCAAATGGCTCTAGCGAGAATCCGATCATTAGCGATCCTCCTCGCGTCCGCCCGTTGAAAGGAATCGGGCTAGCAAAAGTCCATCTATTGTTACCGGTAGTGCATCTGTATCAGAGGTTGTGAAGTTCCTAGCTACTGGAAGTAGATCCCAAACAAGTTGGGCGGTTTCATCTACCAGTTCTTGTTTACTTTGCTGTTCGGGATCTACGAACATGCGTATGACCTCAGCCCGAATGAACTTATATCCATCGACACCGGCAGGGAGTTTGAATTGATCACCTGGTCTCCAGTGAGGTTGATCTGAGAGAAGCCCGAGCACCTGTCTCAGCCTGTATAGAAACGATGCGGAGACTCCTGACTGATAGGCTTCACCTGCAAGCCTTTGGCTGAGTTTGTCTACCAACTCCACGGACTTAACTTTTCCCTCTGGCTTGAACAGCGAATTTCTAAGCCAAGTGGTAGTCCATTCGCAGATTGTACCGCCACGGTTGCATACAGCAGCCGCCAGCGAGTTGCGTCCGTTGTATTCTTTCGCTTTTTCGTCTAGCAAAGCATGAACCTGACGCAGCGCCGAGGTAAGGGGGAACCTTATGTGGGAAAACGCAATGCCAACTGAGAGTGTGGCTACGTCAGCTCCGCCAAACGCTTTGTTGTACTCTTCAGAAAGCTCTTGCGCACATTGGAGAGCTTCTGGTACTGGAAGCATTGCCAGTACGTCGTCCCCACCTCCATATACAAGCACGCCATCGTGTTTGCGAACGATGGAGGGTACTAGCTTTGAGAATCTTGCTAGCCCTGTGCCAACGGCATCATTTCCTAGCTCAGGTATCAATCTGTTGCCTACACGATCTCCATCAGCAAGTAACAAAGCATAATAGTTAGACGCTGGTCCTATGGTAGTGCCGTCGTTAAGGGCCGTCTCTTGAATAGCGTCGAGAGCTTCTAAGAGTTTGGAGCGTGCCTCTTCCTTACTATACTCTGCAGATGACTCCAGCGGGCACAACCGGGGATTGCGAATAAATGCTTTATGGAAGTAGTTCTCGTCTATCGCTGTCAGCCTGTTCCTGCTTTCAGCACCCGAGTCAAATGGTGGCCGTTTCTCTATGAACGTCGTAGAACCGCCTATATCCCTCACTAGCGTAGCGAAGTGCTCTGCCTTCTCCGGTGCATACGACACGGCATTGCGGATCCAGGGAACAGCAGCTATGAAGACCGTGGAGGGCCAGCGAGATGTGTCAAGCTCCCATCCAACTGCTTCTTTTGCCACTAAGGGAAACAGTCGTTTGACGAGCGCTATCGAGCACAGCCGTTCATCGTCACGCAGCTCGCTTGGCCTGAGTTTTTTCCGCAATTCCCCCCAGAAAAGACCCTGTAGGCGAGCCTGATCTTTTCCTCCCGCTCGGCAGAACCCTGAAATCTCCTGATAATCGTGCATGACAGTGCATTTGTCGCCCGGCTCTTCAGTAGGATGGTGGGTTCGCCAGTGTTTTCGCCTTGCCAGCGAGTCACTGTTGCTACAAGTCGACGAAGTCCATAAGATTTCCCAGAAATGACTGGTCTGCCTGTCCCATATTTGTTCAGTATCATTCCCGTAGCTGACGACGTCCCTTATGAACTTCTCGAAGACGGCGTTATGCACCCGATTCCACGCGCTGTATAGGGCTTCGGTAGTAGCCTTTACAACCGGATAGACCTGCGTCTCGTCTTGTATTTCGATTTGGAATCTATTGGGGAGCGAACCAACTGTAGGCGGGTCTCCAGATCGCTGACCTGAGATCCACAGAAAAACAAGGTCGTCGTCCACCCTTGGTCGAACCACTCGACCACCGGCCTGCACAGCGCCGAGCATCGCATGTCCGGATAGGAATGACAGTAAATACGAGCTTCCCCAAAGGTCTCGTGTCCGCCTTGACTGCGCTACAAATGTCTGGACCGGGCCGATGGAATAGTCAATGAATACCGTCATGCTATGACCTCCCTCGAGGTCAGAAATGACTCTTTACACCTGGCTGGACCATTGAGCCTATCGAGAAATCGGTGAATAGGCTCGTACAGCTTATCTTCTTCAGGTAGTTCGATTGTGGGAGGGCCTTTGTATGTCTTTCCACTAATTCTGACAGATGAGCGTTTACCACCAGGTCCGAGGCCTGGTAGGAACTTGGCTGGCAAGAATGACACCACGATAGCGTGATGCATTCTGTCATGGGAAAAGTTGTGAATATGGATCATTAGCGGGCTCGCTCTCCTGTCTAGACCGTTGTCAGCCGGACTGACAGCAAATCGTTCCTCTGTAGAGGAAAAGTAGTAGTTCTGAGGGAGACCAAACGCCACGCGCAGTGGATAGGTGGTTTTCGGCCTGTTGGACTTCATCAAGTCGTGGTCTTGCCTGAAATTACCCTCGGCAGGTTTGTTTTCAAGAATCCTTCCATCTTTCCCGCTCGAGCGGTATCTCAACATCTCGCGGCCAATCCTGTCAAGCGCTACCAAGGCTGTGGCATTTCGGAGTTCCAGAATTACACATCGGGTTTGATTTGATAGCGCAGTGTAGTCAGGAAGGCCTGAGAACCTGTACCGTCCAAGTAACTCGGAGATGGCACCAGCGAGGTCGTCAAAAGTCTGGGGTGCAGTCCAAACGGTTTCGTTCTCGATCTTTAATGATTGCAGCACGAGCGACCCATAGCCTCGTCGGGCCCTCGCACCCATGCCTCCGAGCATTCCAATGGCTTTCAAAGCATCGCATAAAAGTTCAGTCAGTTCGTCGTCGATGGGTTTTCTATATCGGAGGGACATGGTGAAAGTGTAACCGGGAAGTATGCAGGCTCTAATAAGTTGGCCTTCTTTCACTTGGTTTTTCCTGCTTGGAAAGGTATACACAAGACCGTAGCCGAGGTATCTAGCGCCTGCGCCAACCACTTTCCCAGCGTCATCAATGAGCTGGTCACCAGTCCTGCCAAACTTCGTGGGCGGGTCAGTTAGGAGCCTCACGAGGACACTCGATTGGCCGTTCTCGGTGCTGCCAAACAGCTTGTCCTCTTGCTTCATAATTGTTCTCAAGTCCCCGCCGTACCTGGACCATGCCAGCGCCCTCCACCAGAACCGCAACATTCCCTTGAAACTGGGCACGCGCACCTCCGCTTGGTCTCTGACTGCGCCGGCACAAAACATAGGTGTTGCGACTGTGTAAGTGGCTTCAATCGTCGTATTCATATGCGAAGCCCTCCGTAGAGTCAAGTTTGTCTAGCCATAAAGATTCAGATATTATGTAAGGATCAGCCTCTTGCTCTTGAGGAGTCCGGCGGTCTACTAACGCGAATCTGCGCACTGTCCGACCCAGAGCTCTGGCTTTAGCAGCAATTTCACTTGCTGCCATTCCCATAAGGGTAGTGCCTCCAGTCAGGTTGACTAGTACAGTAGCAGACCTTGCAATCAGCTGTTTAACCTCAGTGATCAGTCGCTCTATCTCAGAATATCCTGCATGTGGATCATCAAGAGTCAGATAGATGACCTGCCCAGTATATTCAGCAATTTCAAGGACTTTGGGTACGGCCTTTTTGCTAGAGTTCGAACAGATTACGGCACAATAATCTGGATATTTGTTCAGAGCTGCCTGGGAATTCTTTAGAGCGCTGTAAAGAACACCTGGATGATTACCGATGGGGCTGACTAGGATTGTGGTCTCGTCTGAAAAATCAAGCTTGACCGTCGGACAGGACGAGAGATACTTCCAATAATTACTAATGGACTGCAAGTCTTCGTTTATCTTATTATTTTTGGAAAGGTCCTCTTTTCTCATACCGTTATGATGGTAGGCGTTACGAAGGTCTGCAAGATCTTTCCAGAATTTTGCAAGGTCTTTCTGATCTTTGGTGAGAAGACCCCTCGTCGATGGATCGCCGTACACGCTTCTCAGGGAGTTCAAGGCGTGCTCCACTTTCTTCCTGCATGTCTTATGATCAAGCCAGCCTGCGCACTCGCCGCCTTGCTGCCACAGTGCCCAAGAAACAGTCCACTCGCGCATGACGCCGAGCGCAGTGGTAATGTTATTCTGCTCGATCAAGGTATTGATGTATCTTGCTTGGCGAGTCAGCTCCTCGCGTGTCAACTGCACTTTGCTCTTTTCCCATTTCGGAAACACCGAATCCTCTGGAAGTGCGAGAGGATACAGTGCTGCTTCTAGTTGGCTGATCAGTTCGTCGGAGAGAGGCAGCCGGTGATCATTTCTTAGAATTCTTCTTAGAGGCCTGATTTTCTCCCTAAGCAGCCTGCGCATCACGCATCCGACTTCTAGTGGCAGTCCAGAGAGATAGGCCTCTGACATGCGCTGCAAGTCCCGTGCGATTTCACGTGAACAGCTGTCTGTAGCTCTCTTTAATATCTTCGCGATTGCCGCAGCACTACCGGTTTCGCCGAGGACTCGAATACCGTGGATCCAGTCAGGAAGCTCGAGGAGAGGTTTCAAGTCAAGAAAAGGGCTCACTGAACTACTGTCGCTATGGAGCCCATAATATGCGCCGCGAATCTCAAGTCCCATTAAAGCTGAGGTGAACAGTGCAATTGCATAGGTTAGAAAAGACAAGTGGCGGAATCCATGGGTGATGTCTAATGAAAGAGACTGGCATTTGGACTTGGCAATGATATCAGCGACTTTGGACATAAACGCATAAATGCCTTCTTGAGGCGAAGGACCCTCAATATCCGGTACGTCGATACAAGTTACCTCTGCCTTATCACTAAGGCCCTCCTGCAGAACGGGGAAGGCAATCTCTCTAGCTTGGCTGGTGCACAGTGCATAAACATGACCGGGCAAGTCTGTATCAGGTAGTAGTTCGAAGAGAGCCAGGGGTGCTAGACGGGCCTGTACGTGCTTCCCGTTAAGTGCATAACAAGTTTTGTCAGCCTTTGTTCCCAAGACTGTCAATAAAATGTGCTGCACGGGCTTGTCCCTCCAACGTGCTGCGTCAGTGAGAACAACGAAGCACCGAGCACCGACGCCACTCAAGGTAATACGTCAGGCATTAATTAACCCATCCGTAAGATTCTGCATAAACGGCATGAAATCCTTCCCAGAATGTGCAAATCAACTACGAGTGATGGGTAAGAATTTCGAGGGTCCCGTCGTCTGGTGAAGTCTTTGGTTAGTCACTTCTTCGCGGGCCTTCTTTTCAGGTTTTTCTATTATGAAGAGAGTTTGAAGGTTTTTCTTAGGGTTAAATAGAAATGTGATCCTGGCATCAATGCCCAGTGAAAGAGGTGATGCTTTATAGCCTACCCGCTAAGAGGGGCATACGGGATGTAAACGAACATTGTTTTTGGAATCGTCTGTTTTCTCCAATCTGACTAGAAAAGATACATAGGGTTGTGATTATATGCGCTTGAATATTGAGTTTTCTTCAGAAAATGAAGTAAGATTGCCTGTCCATTATAACTATTTGCTTCAATCCCTGATCTATCATGTCCTTGACAAAGATTTTGCTGAGTTTCTTCATAATACGGGCTATGAGACCGGCGGCCGCAGATTTAAACTCTTCACGTTTTCTAGGCTCCTAGGTCAGTATGAGATTGCTGGACAGGAAATCTTTTTTTCCCCGGCAATACGCCTAGTCATTTCGTCCCCTCACCGTGAGTTCTGCCGTTGTTTGTTGAACGCCTTATTGACTCGCGAGTTTGTCCAGCTGGGTAATAACCATCTAAAAGTCGAGAAGATCAGTTTAGACGCACCAGTAGTAAACGGAGATTTAAAGTTGAAACTATTGTCACCGGTGGTTGCCTACAGCACTCTCTTGAAACCGGACGGGGGAAAATACACCTGTTATTTCCAACCTGGAGAAAAAGAATTCACTCATCTTATTGGCGAAAACTTGCGCAAGAAATATTGGGCGTTTTATGGACAAGCCCCGCCGGAAGGGGAGATCCAGCTTAAGTGTTTGAGGCAACCTCGCCTCCACGTAATCAAGTACAAGAACACTATTATCAAAGGTTATTCCGGGCGGTTGCAGTTGCAGGGCCCAACCCCGCTATTACAATTAGCTTTAGACGCCGGTTTGGGTGCGAAAAATAGTATGGGATTCGGCTGCGGGGAGATGATGGATGAGTGACTGGGAGAGATGATAGCTGAAGGGGATAGGTATTGTCCGATCTCTAAAGTACAAGATATAATCTAATTGAAAGTTTAACCAAAAATCAAAAAGGAGGTGGAACATGTTATCAGCCATTAAAGATTTGGCAGTTTTAACCTCCGAGGAAAAGAAGATTGATCCTCTTAGTACACTCGTCGAAAATCCGAAAAGCGGCAGCTATGTTCATGCTTTTGTGATTGAGATTGAAATGGCAAGAGACTGCGCCAGGCTAGAGGGAGTCGCGTTAGAACAACTGTCTGAGGAGAAGTATCTTAAGTATCTGTACAGGCCCGGTTCTCCACGGGGAGCGGACTTGTCTCCTTCGGCCAAAATCACCGAAATAGATAGAACTTTCCAGATTAAACTGCTAGGTTGGTTCCGTACTGTAGAGGACAAGAGTGACAAGTTGAGACTCACTGAGGATGAACGGGAATATTTAGGAATATTGAGAGATCTGTTGGAAAAAGAACAAGACAAGTTGATCAATCAGATCGAGACTAAAATGCAGTTATTGCCGAAAAAAGAAAACGCTTTGTTGACGATAACGGTCAACAACAAGTATCCTGGAGAAATTGATGTCTTCAGAAAGGTTTTTATAGGGCTTGAGAACCTGAAGGATGAGGCAATCGGTGAAACCGATAAAGTCTGTTCCATTTGTGGGAAGCGTCGGGAATTTGTCTCGGGAAATATCAGCACGTATAAGTTTTACACAATTGACAAGCCAGGCTTTATCACTGGAGGATTTGACAACAAACTGGCATGGCGTAATTTCCCTGTTTGCCCCCAGTGTAAACTGGACTTGGAAGCAGGGAAGAAATTCATTGAGGCAAACCTCCAGTTTCGTTTTGTTGCTGGGGTAAACTATTACTTAATCCCGCGCTTCTTGTTAGGGACAAAGGAAGTCTCCCGGGATGTGCTCGAGCTTTTCCTCGAGGGGCCCAAGAAGATCTCACTAGCCGGACGAGTAGTTAAACGGTTGACTGAAGATGAGAGTGAGGTTCTCCAGCTACTAAGCGCGGAGAAAGACTTGCTATGTGTTCAGTTTTTGTTCCTAAAGAGTCAACGGGGAGCAGAGCGGATTCTTCTACTTATTGACGATGTTTACCCGTCTATGCTCCGAAAGATATTTATGGCGAAAGAAGCGACCGAAAAAACTTGGGGTTTCTTAGAGCGACCCTTTACTTTCGGAACCCTACGCACCTTCTTTGCCAAATCAGACGAAAGTAAGAACCAACCTGATTTGGACCAGTATTTTCTCCAACTGGTTGAGGATGTTTTTCGCCTCCGGCCTGTGGAGAAAGGCTTTGTTCTCCAGTTTATTATCAACAAAATCAGGCACGACTTTAACAACCAGCTTGATTCCTTCCACTGGTCGGTATTGGATGGGTTACTGAGTTTAACCTTCCTACTAAAACTCGGGTTAATAAGCTTTAAGGAGGTAGGAAAATTGGCAGAAAGCAGGTTTGATGAGCTTTTTAAGAATCTCTCACCCATGCTTTCCTCCCCTGCAGCCCGGGGAACGTTCCTACTTGGGGCGCTGACGGAAATGTTGCTGAATAAACAGTACACAGAGAGGGGGAGTAAGCCTTTCCAGAAGCAATTGAAGGGTTTACGACTTACGGAGAGAGACATCCGGGGTTTGTTGCCGAAGGTAGAAAACAAATTACTCGAGTATGAATCTTTTGACAAAGGCAAACGCAAGCTGGCAGAGGAAATCGCTGTTAACTTACTGGCGGCAGGCGAGAATTGGAAGTTGAGCGGTGATGAGATTAATTTCTATTTCGCTGCAGGTATGAACCTGGCTGGAAAGATCGGTGAGTTTCTGTATCAAAAAGATGAGGAGGCAGTATTATCATGAAAAAGCTCAATCGTTCGGAAATCCTGTTTTTGTATGATGTGACCGATGCTAATCCTAACGGCGATCCGGTAGATGAGAATAAGCCACGGATCGACGAGGAGACGGGAGTTAATATTGTTACTGACGTGCGGTTAAAACGGACTATTCGGGATTACTTACATACCTACAAGCAACAGGAGATCTTTGTGTTGGAGACCAGAGATGATAAAGGCGGATTAAGAACAAAAGAAGATCGGTTGGGCGATTTTGGCAATGATTTCGACAGCTTAGTAAACAGGTGCATCGACTTGCGCTTATTCGGTGCTACGATTGCGGTTAAGAACAAGACGCTCACTTTGACCGGCCCGGTGCAGTTCAAGTTTGGGCGCTCTATGCACAAAGTGGATCTTACTTATATCAAAGGAACTACCGTCATGCCTTCCAAAGAAGGCCACCAACAAGGAACCTTTACAGAGAAATATATCCTGCCCTATTCGCTAATTGCCTTTTACGGAGTGGTTAATGAAAAAGCTGCTGAAGAGCAAAATATCCCCTTAACTCCTGATGATATCTTCCTAATGTTAGATGGGATTTGGAACGGAACCAAGAATTTGCTTTCTGGTTCCAAAGCTTGCCAGATGCCAAGACTTCTGATTCAGATCGAACATAAGGAAGGCAGTTCTCACTTTGGCGAATTAGATAAACGTATAAGGATCCGGACTGATCGGGATGATATTGCCATACGGGACATTATCGATGTAGAGCTGGAGATCAGTGATCTAGTGGAACTCCTTCTTGAGAAGAAAGAAGAAGTTGCGATGGTCAGGTTTAAAGTAGATGACCGGGTTAGATTAACCCTTAATGGGGAGAAAGTCAAGCTTTCCGATGCCCTAGTTGATTTGCCGCATGAAGAAATAGTTTTTTAGGGGTCGTTTTCTATGAGAGTGTTAGTTTTCGACGTGTGGGCTGATTACGGTCATTTTCGAAAATACTATACCACTTCGTCACCATTGACCTTTTCGTTGCCTCCGCCACCCACGGTTGCCGGAATGCTAGGAGCCATTATTGGAAGTCCCAGGGATCGATATCTGACCGATTTCTCATTGGACCGACTCTATCTGGGTATTGGCATTCGAAGACCCATACGCAAGGTTCGGATAGGCATCAACTTAATTAACACCAAAGATAACTACTGGCAGCCAGTACAAAAAGGTAGCCACAACCCGCGTACCCAGATTAGAACGGAGTTCTTGCGCCACCCGTATTACCGAATATATGTTTATCACCAGGACCCAAAGATCTTTGATAGGCTGGTGGAAACGGTAAGGGAGCACCGTTCCTATTTTACTCTTTCCATGGGCCTGAGTGAATTGTTGGCTGATTTCCAATGGATAGGCTTGTTTGAGGGCGAATTGAAACCAGTGGAAACCGAGACTGTATCTTCGGTCATCCCTGAATCTTACTTAACAAATAAGAATCTCCAAATAGAACCGGGGCACCGATACGGTAAAGAGAAGATTCCGGTATTTATGACCCCGGAACGGATTGTGGAGAAGTACGAGAATGTTATCTTTGAAACGGAAGGAAGAGATTTAACTATCGGCCCTAACTCGGCGAAGAAAGTAATTGTTCTAGAAAATGGGGAGAAGTTCTGCTTCTTTAGTCCGGAGTGACTTCTCCCCATTTTTGGACTCGACTCAACAGGAGGAGCCTATGGGCAGGAGAGCTATGTTGTATTCCCACCCGGACAAATTACTGGCCGACCATTTGAAGGATGTTGTATGGTTAAGCCATTGTTTTTTAAAGGAAAAAGAAGTGAGCCTACTGCCGGCCGCGGATGCTTTTCTAATCAGCACTATCAACGGCATTGCCCATGACTTGGGCAAAGCTACTCGGTTTTTTCAAGAGTATTTGTCTGCCCCCGAAGCGCTCAAAGAAATACTACGAAGCAAACCCCACACACACCACGGACTTTTCTCAGCTATATGCGGTTATTACTTGGCCAAAGAAGTCTTTGTCGGCCATGAAAACGGGGATTTATATGCGTTGGTCAGCTTCTTGGTTATCCGGAGACACCATGGTAATCTTCAAGACATTATGGACGAAACCATTATTAGTCCAGATGAGGCCAAGATTTTGGTAGAACAGTGCCAAGCAATTGACGAGAAAGAATTTAACTTGTTGTGCCAAGAGTTAACAACTGGAGACTTCTCATTCTCTTTAACATACGAACAAGTGGCCCGGTGGGTCGAGGAGATCCTGGAAGAAAAACTCAGACTAAAGGCTAGACAGGTACGGCGCCAACGGGGCCTGGCCCCCTATTTCCTAGTCAATTTCTTTTATTCTTTGTTAGTGGACGCCGACAAGACCGAAGCTGCTGTCGGTCGGGAAACCTTTGCCAGTTTACCACGGATTACTGTGAGCGGGGATATAGTGGAGAAGTTTAAGAAAGAAATGAAGTTTCGGCAAAGCCCCCTGAATCAGCTTCGAGAAGAGGCATACCGTGAAGTTACCGTGAGAGATTATGCCCTCTTGCAGCCTGGAGTTTACACTATTAACCTTCCCACTGGTCTCGGAAAGACTCTTGCTTCCTTTTCCTTTGCTTGTAGACTGAAACAGGCTTTGTGGGAGAAGAAGGCGGTGAATTACCGCTTGATCTATGCTCTCCCGTTCTTAAGCATTATCGACCAAAACTACCATGTTATTGAAGAAATCTTGACTGTAGAAAACCTAGCGAAAAACAGTAACGTTTTACTGAAACACCATCACCTCGCCACTAAAGCCTACGGGACAAAAGAGACAGAGTTTGAACCAGACGAAGCTAAGATTATGGTGGAAGGATGGAATGCGGAAATTATTGTCACTACTTTTGTACAACTGTTTGAAACTTTGATTACCGGGAAAAACAGTATGGTCCGGAAATTCCACCGTTTAGCCAATGCCATTCTGCTCCTGGACGAGGTCCAGACCGTCTGTCATGAGTTATGGCCGTTAATAAAAGAAGTGTTGACGTTTCTCACCACTCATTTAAAATCGTATGTTATCTTTGTGACCGCTACTGACCCGTTGATATTTCCCCGGGAAGAGCTTATTCCTCTAGTGCAGCGTGAAAAGTACTTTTTGGCTTTGAACCGTTTGCAAGTACAAGTTAACTTAGAGAAAGAAACGGTGGAAGGGTTCTTAGAAAGCCTCTCTCTTCAACCGGGGAGATCTTACCTCTTTATTTTTAACACAATTGGCTGTGCCGAGAAGTTTTATTATCTTTTTACCCAAAAAGTAGGAGAAAAGGTCATTTTTCTCTCTAGCCATATAACTCCAAAACAACGCTTGGAGCGCATTAAAATGCTTAAAGAAGGGAAAGCCCGTTTTGCGGTCACTACCCAGTTGGTAGAAGCGGGGGTAGACATTGACTTTAATGTTGTTTACCGTGATATAGCCCCCTTGGATGCCATAAATCAGGCTGCTGGGCGGTGTAACCGTAACGGGGAGGAAGTGGGGAGTTTTCGGGTAATAGCGTTAGTAGACGACAAGAACAAACTCTATGCCAGTTACATTTACGATCCAGAGCAGCTCGCCATCACTTGGGATCTCCTACAGAACACCCAGACGTATTGGGAGAAAGATTTTTTGCTCTTAATTGATCGGTACTATGAAGAAGTGAAGCAGAGGTGCTCATTTGATCGTGCCCATGAATATCTAGAGGCTCTTTATAACCTGAGATACCAGCAAACAGAAGACACAGGGGAGAAAGAGGCCGGGGATATCAATTCCTTCCGCTTAATCCAATCTTATCCTAAAGTTGACGTCTTCGTGACCTTGGATGAGCAAGCGGAAGCCTTATGGAAAGAGTACCTGTCTACCAGAGAGATTAGACCGCTTCCCCAGAGACGATCGGCATTTGAGAGAATTAAAGCTGATTTTTACCAGTACGTTATTACTGTTCCAACTACTGTTAAGAATATCCCGCCACAGGAACACGGGTTCTTTTATATTCCTAAGTTGCAGCTAGAGGAGTATTATGACTACAACACAGGATACAAGGTGAAGGGAACCAACGCGATCTGGTAGAGTAAGAGTTATTTTTTCTCTCAAGCCAATCAATGAAGGGAGGCCAATCGGTGTGGAGCAGGGGAGATAACAACTCGTGTTAATTCGGAGGACTTACATGTCACTGGAACACTAGTCTGGTATTACTTTATCTGCCCCAGGGAAGTTTGGCTTATGAGTCATCAGCTCACGCCGGACGAAGACGATCCTAATTTGGAGATAGGCCGTTTCATTCAGGAAACCTCATATAGCAGGGCAAAGAAAGAAGTCAATCTCGGACATATCAAGATCGATCTAATAAAGCGTAAAAACGGTGATTTGGTAGTTGGAGAGGTTAAGAAGAGTTCCAAATATAAGGAAAGCGCTCGCATGCAACTAGCCTTTTACCTGAAAGAACTCAAGTCTCGAGGGATTACAGCCTGGGGAGAACTCTATTTTCCTGAAGAAAAGAGGAAAGAGTCGGTTGTCTTAGATCACGATCTTGAAGCGAAACTTCTGACTGTGGAGAAACAGATATTGCAAATCATTTATAAGGAGTTGCCACCCCCACCAAAAAGAGTTGCCTGGTGTCGACGGTGTGCCTATGCTGAGTTTTGCTGGGCCTGATTGTTCTGGAACAAAGAGGTGGATTAAGTGGCTAAGACGATCTACATTTTCTCCAACGGCTCTTTAAGCCGGGAAGGAAACACCCTCTGTTATCAGACGGAACAAGGGAAGCGATTTCTCCCGATCGAGGACGTACAAGAGATCATGGTTCTAGGTGAGGTGGAGTTTAACAAGCGCTTGCTTGAGCTGCTGTCCCAAAACGAGATTGTCCTTCATTACTTCAATTATTATGGGTATTACATGGGCAGTTTCTATCCACGGGAACATAACAATTCCGGTTATATGGTTTTGCAGCAAGCAGCTCACTATTTGGACGAGACAAAAAGAATCGTTTTAGCTCGGTCTTTTGTGCAAGGCGCCATTCAAAATATGAAAATGGTTCTCAAGTACTATCATAAGAAAGGAACGCCGGTACAGGATGCTATTGAGAAATTAGAAGAAAATGAAAAATTGGTGGCGTCGATTACCGAGCTTTCTGAATTAATGGCTTTAGAAGGTAATTCCAGGGAAGAGTACTACAAGATGTTTGACGTCATCCTGGACGATCCTGATTTTGTTTTCGAGAAACGTACTCGGCAGCCTCCGAAGAACAATCTTAATACACTTATAAGTTTTGGGAATGCTTTGCTTTATACAGTAGTCTTATCGGAGATTTACAAGACTCACCTTGATCCCAGAATAGGCTATCTTCACGCTACTAACTTTCGAAGGTTTACGCTCAATCTAGACGTAGCAGAGATATTTAAACCCATTATCATCGACCGGTTGATATTTAACCTGGTCGGCAAAAAGATGATTACTGGGAAAGATTTTGAGAAGGAGACAGGCGGAATACTCCTGAAGGAACAAGCTCGAAAAAGGTTTATTGAGGAACTCGATAGTCGGCTAAACACGACGATTTCGCTCAGGAAAATGAGTAACAAAGTTTCTTACCGAAGGCTGATCCGCCTAGAATTGTACAAGCTTGAGAAGCACCTTCTTGGAGAAAAACCATATACACCATACGTATCTCAGTGGTAGGAGGAAGAGCGGATGTGTTCGTCATAATGGTTTATGACGTGGGGGTGGAAAGGGTCAGCAAGGTTCTGAAGAAGTGTCGTCAGTACCTTTATTGGGTTCAGAACTCAGTGTTTGAGGGTGAGATTTCGCCCGCCAAATTGAAAAAGCTGAAACAAGAGTTGGAAGGAATCATTAACGAAAAGGAAGATTCGGTGATAATATATCACTTGAGAACGACAAAGTACACATCTAGAGAGATAATCGGATTGAATAAAGGCGGCGAACAGAATATCCTGTAGTCGACCCCCGGTAGTGCAAAAACCCCGGGGGGTCGACTACAACCCGCAGAATTTATACCCAGCCTTAGCAGACAGTTCTCTTCGAGCCCAAGAAGCCGCAGCGGAAACTGGCCGATTGGGCTTTCAAAAGCGCAGTTTAGACGGGTTTGTAGACTACCTATAAGGAATTGAAACGCAACTCCGCTGGTAGCCTGGACCTCGCGTTCCATGTTTGTAGACTACCTATAAGGAATTGAAACGAAAACCACTTGACTTTTTTCTTCATGCCATATATAGTTTGTAGACTACCTATAAGGAATTGAAACAACGCTACCGAGGGGTATTCACCCTGGAACCGATTGCGTTTGTAGACTACCTATAAGGAATTGAAACCCGGAAAACTCGGGGCAAAGGTCATAGAGGCCGACGTTTGTAGACTACCTATAAGGAATTGAAACACGGTAGAAGTCGGTCATCAAGCGGTAGCCGTGGCGGCGTTTGTAGACTACCTATAAGGAATTGAAACTGTTCGGCGCCACCACATTTTGGCTAGATGAATTCGGTGGTTTGTAGACTACCTATAAGGAATTGAAACTTCGCCGCTGCCTGCCCACAGCAACACACGGATAACGGTTTGTAGACTACCTATAAGGAATTGAAACTGGGATTGGCTATTGCAAGTGCTGTGGCGAGAGATACCGTTTGTAGACTACCTATAAGGAATTGAAACCATGCCCAGAATGTAATGAAGTTTATCACACGGACAGTTTGTAGACTACCTATAAGGAATTGAAACCCATGATACAGCCATCAGCGAACCAGTACCCCAGAACGTTTGTAGACTACCTATAAGGAATTGAAACCTGGTACCATCACCGCGGTCTGGGATGGCCTATCGGCTGTTTGTAGACTACCTATAAGGAATTGAAACCCGGCATTTTGCCGAAGCCACCCGTGTAAGTGCGAAGTTTGTAGACTACCTATAAGGAATTGAAACTCAAAAGTACCAGTGACGTTGTCGCCCATATGATCCGTTTGTAGACTACCTATAAGGAATTGAAACCGGATATGCATGACGAGCTTCCCGCCTGCATTCTCGGTTTGTAGACTACCTATAAGGAATTGAAACTGGGATCCATCAAAATACCTGCAGGTCTGCGCGGAGTTTGTAGACTACCTATAAGGAATTGAAACCCCATATCGGCGCACCAATTGAGGAAGGCCGATAGCGGTTTGTAGACTACCTATAAGGAATTGAAACTTGTGCGCGTCCTTACTGCCGGTCTTGGTGAGGGTCCGTTTGTAGACTACCTATAAGGAATTGAAACGCGAGAGGGGGCGCAGGCTAGAGCGGATGATGCGGAGTTTGTAGACTACCTATAAGGAATTGAAACGTCAGAAGGACGAATCAGAAGCAGGAACGCCTTCCGATGTTTGTAGACTACCTATAAGGAATTGAAACTGATACTGGCAGCGGTCACGCCAGTAGGCATTGCGGGTGTTTGTAGACTACCTATAAGGAATTGAAACCATGGCCTATGGTCCGCTGTCGAACTACATGCTGGTGTTTGTAGACTACCTATAAGGAATTGAAACCGTCTAGGCCTCGTCCGCGTTTCCAGCCGACGTAGATCGGTTTGTAGACTACCTATAAGGAATTGAAACCCGACTACTACATCGACGATGTCCCGGTCAAGAAGTGTTTGTAGACTACCTATAAGGAATTGAAACTGATTGGAATACCTCTTGCAATACATCTAGGCTGGAGTTTGTAGACTACCTATAAGGAATTGAAACGCGACCTCATGAACAACGGTATCAAAAGCAGCGTGGTTTGTAGACTACCTATAAGGAATTGAAACTTGTCCGAGTTCGAGCGGGCGTTGTTCAGGTTCAGGGGTTTGTAGACTACCTATAAGGAATTGAAACAGTCTCTGCATCGGTTGGAGTTCTGTCGTCTGACCCATGTTTGTAGACTACCTATAAGGAATTGAAACACACCCTTCTCGGTAGCGCGGAAAAGGCTAACGAGTTTGTTTGTAGACTACCTATAAGGAATTGAAACTAATCAGATCAAAGGTCGGATATATCGTCATCGTAGTTTGTAGACTACCTATAAGGAATTGAAACTGCGTCGGGGCGGCCACCGCGTCGGCCGTCTGCTGCGTTTGTAGACTACCTATAAGGAATTGAAACCTGCGCTTCTTGATGCCTTGAACCCTATCGTCCAAGTTTGTAGACTACCTATAAGGAATTGAAACAAACTCAGCAACAATATTGACCACAGCGGAACAGCTCGTTTGTAGACTACCTATAAGGAATTGAAACATCGCAAGCGCGCAGCCGACGAAGCCGCTAAGGCAGCGTTTGTAGACTACCTATAAGGAATTGAAACGAGCGAGGTGGTATTAATATGCCATACCCCCCGATTTGTTTGTAGACTACCTATAAGGAATTGAAACTCAGCAATTATCTTAGATAGGTCCGGCTCTTTGCGCTGTTTGTAGACTACCTATAAGGAATTGAAACCAGATGGTGACAGGGTTAGATCAAGGCTATACAAGCGTTTGTAGACTACCTATAAGGAATTGAAACAGGATTTCGCAGATCGCTCTAGCTTCGCCAATTGTAAAGTTTGTAGACTACCTATAAGGAATTGAAACTTCTCAGCCTCAGATTTTGCCTTCTGAGCCTCGTTGTTTGTAGACTACCTATAAGGAATTGAAACGGATATGCACGCCGAGCCAACCGAGAGCCCAGTTTGTTTGTAGACTACCTATAAGGAATTGAAACTCATCAGAAATAATCATGATCAGGCCGTGACAGTTAGTTTGTAGACTACCTATAAGGAATTGAAACCGGGCTGCTTCCTGAGCCAACCTCTCGGCCTCTTGGGGTTTGTAGACTACCTATAAGGAATTGAAACTGAATAAGCTCTATTCGTCCAGCCCTTCTCAAATTGAGTTTGTAGACTACCTATAAGGAATTGAAACTTCTTCAACCAGAAAATGGCGCCGGCAGGCGAACCTGTTTGTAGACTACCTATAAGGAATTGAAACCGCCGTGACCTCAGCGATGTCGTTGCGCAGGAGCAGTTTGTAGACTACCTATAAGGAATTGAAACAAGGTGATTCTGTATTCCATTGTCTTTCCTCCTTCTGGTTTGTAGACTACCTATAAGGAATTGAAACCTTTACCTGTTCAAGTTGTGGTTCGAGGAGTTCAAGCTGTTTGTAGACTACCTATAAGGAATTGAAACTTCCGTCACTCGCTAGAATTGCAATCGAACGATCGCAGTTTGTAGACTACCTATAAGGAATTGAAACACGGAAATGTCTGGGAGTGGTGCGGTGGGCTAAGGCTGTTTGTAGACTACCTATAAGGAATTGAAACCGACCTGGTCTGAGATAAGCCCGGTCAGGTGTTACAGTTTGTAGACTACCTATAAGGAATTGAAACTTCAGGTTCAGGGCGAAGACCCCCGCATTGGAGCCATGTTTGTAGACTACCTATAAGGAATTGAAACCGAGCCTCCTTATAAGCCGCCAGAAGGTTCTCGAAAGTTTGTAGACTACCTATAAGGAATTGAAACTCTCGCTCACGGACTCGAGCATCTATCTCTTCCTGCGTTTGTAGACTACCTATAAGGAATTGAAACCCGGTCCCGATATCGGGGCGCGGCAGGGAAGAAAGCCGTTTGTAGACTACCTATAAGGAATTGAAACGCGATCGCTGATAACCACGCATATCGCCGGACTAACAGTTTGTAGACTACCTATAAGGAATTGAAACCAGATACAATGGTTGCACTGGAGGAACACTTTCGAGGTTTGTAGACTACCTATAAGGAATTGAAACTTTTTCAGCCAAAATATCGCGCCGGCCGGGGAACCTTGTTTGTAGACTACCTATAAGGAATTGAAACTCTTCATCCGGCAACAACCAATCGTGGAAAATGGCGAGGTTTGTAGACTACCTATAAGGAATTGAAACAGGTTCCTGACAAGGTCCTCGACCGTCTTGGTCATGGTTTGTAGACTACCTATAAGGAATTGAAACAGGAAATTGCGGTCGCGGATATTCGGCGGTTCCTCAGTTTGTAGACTACCTATAAGGAATTGAAACTTTCTGTGCTTTCGTCATTTTCCCAGCTAGTTTTCTTTGTTTGTAGACTACCTATAAGGAATTGAAACATCCAGCAGGCGGTTGGCCACAGCCGACCAGACACAGTTTGTAGACTACCTATAAGGAATTGAAACAATCCGTCTGGGTGTGGGCTAGTGAACACGCTGCCGGTTTGTAGACTACCTATAAGGAATTGAAACTAAATATCCACCGGCCCCAGCAACGGCTCACAACTCAGTTTGTAGACTACCTATAAGGAATTGAAACGGCAAACCTCGTATCACTCACTCTGACCAGGGGGATTCGTTTGTAGACTACCTATAAGGAATTGAAACCAGAACCACAAATCGACGCCCTTTGGCAGCCCGTCCGTTTGTAGACTACCTATAAGGAATTGAAACTCATTTTTCCTCTACTCCTTTCGGTTTTCCTTTCGTCGTTTGTAGACTACCTATAAGGAATTGAAACGGGGTATGCAGGTCTTTGTTTTTGTCGTTTTTATGCTTTCGTTTGTAGACTACCTATAAGGAATTGAAACCAGGTGATAGCGATGAGAAGGAAGTTTGAAAACGCGGTTTGTAGACTACCTATAAGGAATTGAAACTCATTTTTCCTCTACTCCTTTCGGTTTTCCTTTCGTCTGTTTGTAGACTACCTATAAGGAATTGAAACTCCACATCGCCCCAACGGGTGATGTGGACCTTCGCCTGTTTGTAGACTACCTATAAGGAATTGAAACCAGAACTTGGCCTGAACGCGCTTGAAAGCGTGCAAAACGTTTGTAGACTACCTATAAGGAATTGAAACTCAAGTTTTTGACGACATTTTGACGGCATTTTGCCGACGTTTGTAGACTACCTATAAGGAATTGAAACTTTTTCAGCCAAAAAATCGCGCCGGCCGGGGAACCTTTCGTTTGTAGACTACCTATAAGGAATTGAAACCGGACTGGCGTTCTATCCCGTCCCGTACAACGAGGGTTTGTAGACTACCTATAAGGAATTGAAACCAGAAACATGACAGAAACGTCGCCATTCCTCCCCTCGGTTTGTAGACTACCTATAAGGAATTGAAACGACGCCCCCCGGATTATCCACATCGCCCCAACGGGTGAGTTTGTAGACTACCTATAAGGAATTGAAACCTGCGATTTCCTGGTCGTCATATTCTTTTTCGTATCGTTTGTAGACTACCTATAAGGAATTGAAACCCAGGGCACTAGGCCCTGTCACTCTGCGTCTTCCTTAAGTTTGTAGACTACCTATAAGGAATTGAAACCCGGGGGCTATGCCCCGTCACTTTGCATTTTTCCGTGTTTGTAGACTACCTATAAGGAATTGAAACCGGCTTCCGCGGCGTCGCTGGTGGCCATGGCAGGGGGTTTGTAGACTACCTATAAGGAATTGAAACTTGACGCAGCGACCGAGTACATCAGGAACGCCGTAGTTTGTAGACTACCTATAAGGAATTGAAACGACCAGTTCTCGTACTTTTTGATGGGTAGAAACTCCGTTTGTAGACTACCTATAAGGAATTGAAACTGAGCTCCTGCGGCGGATCTCGTCTCGGGAGCTCACGTTTGTAGACTACCTATAAGGAATTGAAACTTTTCCGACTCGCCTAGCAGCTCGTCTACCATACACGGGTTTGTAGACTACCTATAAGGAATTGAAACATAGATACAGCAGAAACAGTGTTCCATACGTTTTCAGTTTGTAGACTACCTATAAGGAATTGAAACCGGAAACAATTCGAGCAGCATGGAATGGCCTCGTCGTGTTTGTAGACTACCTATAAGGAATTGAAACTCATTCACAACAAAGTTTTCAAAGGTTCGTGTTTTAAGTTTGTAGACTACCTATAAGGAATTGAAACTGAATATGATCCCAAGACAATACCAACACCTTCCGTGTTTGTAGACTACCTATAAGGAATTGAAACCGTCGCATCCAGGTGCAAGGCGCCCAGTCGCCTGGGTTTGTAGACTACCTATAAGGAATTGAAACGCAGTCGGTGCGTGCCACCATCGAGGCTGTGTGGACGGTTTGTAGACTACCTATAAGGAATTGAAACAACCACCCCCCTAACATCCTTGAATACAGGTATAGAGCGTTTGTAGACTACCTATAAGGAATTGAAACATTACGACCGCGATAGCACCTTCTCCAGGGCCTCGGTGTTTGTAGACTACCTATAAGGAATTGAAACTACGCCGAAGAGCAGATTTATAAGCACAGCCCCGCTGTCGTTTGTAGACTACCTATAAGGAATTGAAACCAGGAATCGCATGTATAGCAGTAGTTCTGCTCCAGCGTTTGTAGACTACCTATAAGGAATTGAAACGGCCCCAGGGACGAACGACACTCTGAAGTTCGATGTTTGTAGACTACCTATAAGGAATTGAAACCTGGTGGTGTGATCGCGGCAGGTATCGCAGGGATCGCGTTTGTAGACTACCTATAAGGAATTGAAACTCGTTACCACCCAGCCGGTCCGGCCAGCCGCGACGACGTTTGTAGACTACCTATAAGGAATTGAAACCACACCGGACGATCATAACCACAACCTACATCCGAGGTTTGTAGACTACCTATAAGGAATTGAAACCTCGAAGCAGGCATGCCAATAGATATGATTCAGAAAGGTTTGTAGACTACCTATAAGGAATTGAAACCGGAAACAATTCGAGCAGCATGGAATGGCCTCGTCGTCGTTTGTAGACTACCTATAAGGAATTGAAACGCGGCCGAGACCAAGCGGGCCATGTTTGAGTTGCTGTTTGTAGACTACCTATAAGGAATTGAAACCGGGTCGGTAGTGCAAAGGATAAAATAGACGTGTTTCGGTTTGTAGACTACCTATAAGGAATTGAAACTCCGTCAAGTGATATTCAGGAGATATGAGAGTTCCTTCGTTTGTAGACTACCTATAAGGAATTGAAACTATCCCCCATCGCGCCGGTTCGTCTCGTCGCAATTCGTTTGTAGACTACCTATAAGGAATTGAAACCGATTCCATCTTCCGCTCGATTCGCTGTAAGGCTTCTGTTTGTAGACTACCTATAAGGAATTGAAACCCAACAAGTTTGAATAATCTCCTACGCCCGGGGTTTCCGTTTGTAGACTACCTATAAGGAATTGAAACGAGTTTACAGTCGCCACGTTTTCGGCAAATGCGGTGGTTTGTAGACTACCTATAAGGAATTGAAACCTGTGCAGGAAGCCTTCATCGACGATGCGCACATTCTGTTTGTAGACTACCTATAAGGAATTGAAACTGACGTTCGGCGGGATCACCATCGCCTGGGCCACGGGGTTTGTAGACTACCTATAAGGAATTGAAACTCAGCGATCCACACGACCAACGAAGGACTGGCACAGGTTTGTAGACTACCTATAAGGAATTGAAACCGTACCAGCGAGTGTCCAACCGGCGCCTGACATCGCGTTTGTAGACTACCTATAAGGAATTGAAACAAGCGAACCGGAGCCGTCTCGGGAAACTCACAAACGTTTGTAGACTACCTATAAGGAATTGAAACACGAACCCCCATACAAACACGAAAATGCCTACAATTCGTTTGTAGACTACCTATAAGGAATTGAAACTCTTCATCCTCGTGCCTCCTCAGGTACTCCTCGATCGTTTGTAGACTACCTATAAGGAATTGAAACATCTGAACGGGACGTCTTTGCCACGTACTGCTGCCCCGTTTGTAGACTACCTATAAGGAATTGAAACCTCCATCCGCTCTTTTGTCATCGGCCAACGGGCCTGCATCGTTTGTAGACTACCTATAAGGAATTGAAACAGATCATCGGGGCCGAAGACCGTGAGGGCAAAGCTCCGTTTGTAGACTACCTATAAGGAATTGAAACATGATGATGTTCGATAGGTCCACCTCGCCTGCAGGAGTTTGTAGACTACCTATAAGGAATTGAAACCCCCGCCCGCTGGATGCGCGCCTTGGCCTGCTCGTAGTTTGTAGACTACCTATAAGGAATTGAAACTCGCCAACGGCGCGATGATTTTCGTCTCGGGCACGGTTTGTAGACTACCTATAAGGAATTGAAACTTGGAAATCTTCTGATATTCGCCCCTCAAGTTCGATAGTTTGTAGACTACCTATAAGGAATTGAAACCGATCTCCATGCCTGCATATGATAGAGACCCATCTTCGTTTGTAGACTACCTATAAGGAATTGAAACCTGGTGAGCTAACTGGTTCCCGCAACTACGGCATATGTTTGTAGACTACCTATAAGGAATTGAAACACACATGCCGCCGCAAGATGGCTCTTACCATTTCCGTTTGTAGACTACCTATAAGGAATTGAAACAGGCAATGAAGAGGTTCAGAGGTATTGTTCTGGTGGTTTGTAGACTACCTATAAGGAATTGAAACCCCGCGAACTGCAACCCATCAAAGACCGTATCCTGCTGTTTGTAGACTACCTATAAGGAATTGAAACCGCCGGAGAATGAGCGGCTGCCTGAGCACATCATCGTTTGTAGACTACCTATAAGGAATTGAAACTGAAAAAATGTTAGCAGCCGGAATTCCAAAAGAAAAGTTTGTAGACTACCTATAAGGAATTGAAACCCCCCCATTACAGGCCAGCCCGGCGAAGGCCGACCGTTTGTAGACTACCTATAAGGAATTGAAACGGACACCAGAAAGCTTCACGAGCATGACTGTCGGTCGTTTGTAGACTACCTATAAGGAATTGAAACGCGCCTCCATGGCCACAGGCGGAGCCTCCTTTCAGGGTTTGTAGACTACCTATAAGGAATTGAAACCCCTCCAGCATGAGCGTGATTCTCTCACGCGCCTGCGTTTGTAGACTACCTATAAGGAATTGAAACTATCTATTCCAGGCGGAGCTTTTTCAAGCATTCTCTGAGTTTGTAGACTACCTATAAGGAATTGAAACTGCCTTCTCTGTTGGTGAGAAGCGGTTCTAATTGGGGTTTGTAGACTACCTATAAGGAATTGAAACTTTCTTTCCATTTTAGAATACCTCCTTCAATAATGTTGTTTGTAGACTACCTATAAGGAATTGAAACCCTTGAAGGGTAGGGGAAAATTCAAAATAGCGCGGAGTTTGTAGACTACCTATAAGGAATTGAAACCACTTGCATTGAAATACCGTCCTAAAACATTGGATGAAGTTTGTAGACTACCTATAAGGAATTGAAACATGCTAATGTAACATTCGTCGAACAAATTGCCACAAGTTTGTAGACTACCTATAAGGAATTGAAACCACTTAACACTTGCGTCATAATGTAAACCATGATATGTTTGTAGACTACCTATAAGGAATTGAAACTCGGAGAGGGCCCGGGAGAGGATGAGGACAGGAAGGGGTTTGTAGACTACCTATAAGGAATTGAAACTAGTTGCATAAGTTGATGGCTTTATACCGACAGGTGTTTGTAGACTACCTATAAGGAATTGAAACTCGGAGAGGGCCCGGGAGAGGATGAGGACAGGAAGGGGTTTGTAGACTACCT
>Ga0134103_1001092_pt1 | contig 27119 bp, 24 predicted proteins | sample 14_taG_2_FD_94445 | JGI IMG/M metagenome (GOLD analysis project Ga0134103, IMG submission 94445) | Switchgrass degrading microbial communities from high solid loading bioreactors in New Hampshire, USA - 14_58_20_212_A1 metaG | ecosystem: Engineered > Bioreactor > Semi-continuous > Anaerobic >...
CCAGCAAAACGCCTGAAAAGGTCTTTCGTTTTTTGCTCTTACCAGCATGTCGCTTTCTACATCTTTGAGCATTATAGGTATGATTTCCTCTATGTTTATTTTATTTAAAATATGCCATACTATTTCGTTAGCGCAGAGAGTATATATCTTAAAATCGTCATAATTGGCTCTTAATGAAGATACCATGGCAAGATATTTGAATAAATGGTCCTGAGAAACCACTGTCGTAAAATGATATTTACTCAAAACTACCTCTCCTTTCTGGTTTGGTTTATCTTCAACAAATTTGTAAAATCTACATTAAAAGCATGTTTGAACAATTCCGACAACCCATTGATAAAGTTATGTACACCTTCCTTTTTCTCGATTGTAAGGGTCTTTTCCACGTAATAATCCAATTTGCCGGCAATTCGTAAAAAAACTTCTTTCCCGTTGTCTTCCAAAGGAGAAAAAAGTTTTTTTCTGATTACCTGCAATACATCCAGGAACAGCTGCAATATATCGTGATAGTCGGGATTTATGATCAACTGATAAATATCCCTGACGATCCCGTTGATGTCATCGCTGTTGAGGCGAAGGTTGTCACTTATACATACCAGGGGAACGTCAATAAAATATATATTGTTATACTTGTTGCACATAAAATTAATGTTTACAATAAGGTCGTCCGATCTGTAATTGGCCGGATGTTCCTGATGGAAGCTCAGTATGTGATCGGCCATTATGAATCTGCACCCGGATTTATACAGTCTGATCCCCAAATCGTAGTCCTCATAGCCATAGCGGACTATATTGTTATCAAACATTCCTACATCAATAACCTTTTGTCGTTCGACCGAAAGATTATTTGTTATGCAGAACCGCCATGGCAAATAATAATCATTGAATTCTCTCCCGTGTTTCTTGATGATATCTTTCAAATCATTTATAAAACCGAAATCAAGATCATAACTGTAAGGCAACAGTTCCTCGTTTTCTATCCATTCTTCTTTTATAAGAGGATAGCCGTCCCAATACATGGCTGGCTTCTGAAAACCAAGCTTATTCCGGATTTTTTCAAAATTGCTGACCTGATAAGCAGTAAAGTTTTTATAATAATATGTAAATACTCTTTTCCAAAACATCCCGCATACTACCATACCGGGCTTTTTATGAGCGTCAAGATGTTGTTTGATAAAATCCTTTGACGCTATCATGTCGCTGTCATGGAAAATAAGTATTTCGCCCTCCGAATTAAGTATCCCCTTGTTTCTTGCATACGCGATACCTCTGTTTTTATCGATCCTGATAACTTTCAGGGGATATTTAAGTCTGAAATGTTCCAGCATTTCCATTGTATTGTCAGAAGAGCCGTTATCAATGACCACGGTCTCAACATCATCGCCATCATAACTCTGATAATTTAAGGCCTTAAGATTCAGATAAAGCCGCTCGCAGGCATTATATGACGGTATGATAATACTAGCTTTCACTTTTTCCTGCATCCTTCCCAAAGAATTTTCTATACCAGTCTATCGTTCTGATCAACCCTTCCTCCAATGTGAACGAGGGTCTCCATCCCAAAACCTCCCTGGCCTTTTTAGCCGAAAGATATTGATGTACGATCTCGTTGCTTCCCTGATTTAAAATAACAGGAGTTAAATACGATTTCATGAGAGCAAGTATTTTATTTACAAGTTCCAGTACCGTAAGTTGAATTTCGTTACTGAAATTAAATGCCTGTCCCTCCAGATTCAAATCAGTCATCTTCTCAGCCAGAAGCAAATAAGCCTTCACCGCGTCCTCGACATAAAAATAATCCCTTATAAAATTTCCATCGCTTCTGATAACAGGCCTTTCTCCCCGTAGCACGCTCATTATTGTATGAGGAATGATCCTGTTAAAGTTAAGGTCTCCGCCTCCAAAAAGATTCCCACAGCGGGTAATGCATACAGGAAGGCCGTATGTTTTATGATACGCCTGAGCCAGCAAATCGGTGCAGCTTTTGGAAACATCATAGGGATGACTTCCTTTAAGGGGCATATCCTCGTGGTAAGGAAGCTGGGTCTGCTCTCCGTAGGCTTTGTCGCTTGATGCCACTACTATCCTTTTCACGAGCGGACTTCGTCTTGCTGCTTCCAATAGATTATATGTACCTCTTATATTAGTTTCAAAAGTTGCCAGCGGATTTCTGTTGGCTACTCCTACGATGGCCTGGGCCGCTATGTGAAATACGGTGTCAATTTCGTACTCTCCCAGTATGCGCTCCAACAGAGGTTCATCTTCAATCGAACCGAACACCATATTGATCTTTTTATACTCCTCCCCCGTATATAAATTTGATTGCGGAACAATGTCCCTTATAAGACCGGTCACATTTGCCCCCAGATTGACCAGTTCTTTTGCCAGATAACTCCCTAAAAAACCTGTACAACCTGTAATAAAAACATTCCTGTTGTTCCAGAAGCTCATACCTTTCACCACGCCTTCCATGAATGTTCACTGCATTCTTTGTTTATTTTCAAAATGTCGCTGTATGTGTCGCAGGCTGTCCAGTAACCATCGTGGATATATACTGCCAATTGACGTTCTGAAGCCAAATTCCTCAATGGCTCCTGTTCCAGGACACAGTTGGTATCGTCATTTATATACTCAAATATTTCAGGCTCAAAAACAAAAAAACCTCCGTTGATAAGTCCGTCAAAGTTTTCTTTTTCAGCAAAAGAGGTAGCTATACCGTTTTCAACAGTTAAAATCCCGTACTGCGTTTTTTTCTTTATACCGGTTACCGTTGCGATTTTTCCCATTTTCCTGTGATATTCAAGAAGTTTATTGATATCTATGTTAGAAAGCCCGTCACCGTATGTGGCCATAAAGGTCTGGTTCCCAATATATTCCTTTGCTCTTTTTAAGCGGCTTCCTGTCATAGTATCCAGTCCTGTGTCCACAAACGTTATTCTCCAGTCTTCCTGTTTTTCCAAAAACTCAATGCGGCTCTTTCCTGCATCAAGTATGAAATTATGTTCTTTCCAGGCATAATCCATAAAATACTCTTTTATTTTTTCCCCTTTATATCCCAAAAGAAGGATAAAATCATTAAAACCATAGTGTTTATAATTTTTCATAATATGCCAGAGCATAGGTTTTCCACACACTAAAGCCATTGGTTTGGGCATGTCCTCAGTAAGCTCATACATTCTAAGCCCCCTGCCCCCGCATAGTATAACTACTTTCATTCCTCGACCTCCTTGTCCGTTATACTGTACTATATCTTATGTGATATTGCGAATAAGGGTGAGAAACATTTATCGGCGTTATTTTCATCTTTATATGGGTAAGTTATATAGGAACATTATTTTTGTTTTTCAGGAGGTAATATAATGGATAATTTCACTTTTAATAACCCTACTAAAATCATCTTTGGAAAAGATACTGAGTTATTAGTAGGTAAAGAGACAAAGAAATACACTAATAAGGTCCTGCTCCATTACGGCGGAGGAAGCATCAAAAAGACAGGACTATATGACAGAGTGATAAAATCTCTTAAAGAAGCCGATATTGAGGTTTTTGAGCTGTCCGGGGTACAACCGAATCCAAGGCTGTCTTTAGTTAACGAAGGTATTGATATTTGCCGAAAGAATAATATTGATTTTATCCTGGCAGTCGGCGGTGGCAGTGCCATTGATTCAGCCAAAGCAATTGCCGTAGGTGTTCCCTATGACGGGAATGTATGGGATTTTTACGCCGGGATCAGCAAACCAAAAGAAGCTTTGCCCGTCGCTACGGTTCTCACTATTCCCGCAGCCGGCAGCGAATCCAGCAACAGTTCTGTCATCACCAATGAGGATGGATGGTATAAGCGCGGTTTAACCAGCGATCTGTTATATCCTGTATTCTCAATCCTGAATCCTGAGCTCACTTTCACCCTGCCAAATTACCAGACGGCATGCGGCGCTGCCGATATTTTGGCTCACATTATGGAAAGGTATTTTACAAATACCCAGCATGTCGAATTGACCGACAGGCTTTGCGAGGCAACGTTTAAAACAGTAGTCCATAATATTCCTTTGGCACTGAAAAAACCTGATGATTATAATGCCAGAGCAGAAGTGATGTGGGCCGGAACAGTGGCTCATAATAATCTGCTTAATACAGGAAGACTTGGAGACTGGGGTTCACATGCTATTGAGCACGAAATCAGCGCCATTTACGACATTGCCCATGGTGCAGGTCTGGCAATTGTATTCCCGGCCTGGATGAAATATGTATACAAACGTGACGTCAGGAGATTTGCTCAATATGCACAGAGAATCTGGAATATCGACGATAATCTTTTCGATCTTGAAGATGTGGCATTAAAAGGTATTGCCGCACTGGAAAACTTCTTCAGCTCCATCGGTCTGCCTACCCGGTTGAGCCATGTCAATATTGACGACACGCATCTGGAAGAAATGGCTGATAAGTGCACAGCATCCGACACGCGACGGGTAGGTGCTGTCATGCAGCTAAATAAAAATGATGTATTAAATATTTTAAAGCTCGCTCTCTGATAGCAAGCCATGTTGAAAATAACTGAGAGATGGGGATATAAACCCCGTCTCTTTTTTCATGTTGCCTTGATAACACCGCAGGCAAGTCTTTTTCCGGCATCCCCCGCCGGCTGGGATCTGTAATCGTCAGGATTTTGATGTATTATTACAGTCCTTCCTATAACCTTAGCAGGTTTGAATCTGTCAGTATAGAAGGCTAAAAAAGCATATCCGTCGTTGCCGAACAGCACAGGCATGTCTCCGGCATGCAGTGGATGAGGCGCATTTGTCGGATTATAATGACCACCTGCTGCCTGGAAAGGTTCTGATGGATTGCCCGTTTCACATGTATTCCCCTCATGGATGTGAAAGCCAAAGGGATTAACAGGTGGCATGCCATTTGAAGGGGCAACTGTCTTAGGAAGATTATAAACCTCTGCGACTACCAGAGTTCCGTTATATACCGGATAGAAGTTTACCGTACCGGTAATTGAGGGCGCCAGAGGCCCGCCTGATATCTCAGCCCTTGCAGAAGGTTTTTTATCAATTATTGTATTGGCAAAATAATTAATATTTTTTATTTTCATAATATTCACTTTAAAAATGTATTCCGGTATATTATATGCGTAAAGCGCAAAATAGGGATATGTCATAAGACCCTTCGGCATTTGGAGCATATTGGCCACTAATAAAGCGTTTTGCCTTTCAATCCATGTTAAATCAATAAAGTGAGGTTCAAAGTTATGTCCCGGGAAATAGAACGCAAATTTCTGGTTTTAAACGATGATTATAAGAAAGAGACCAACGGGATACTATACAGGCAGGGATATTTATGCGCAAATCCGAAACGCACTGTACGCGTAAGAATTGTCGGGGATACGGGTTATCTTACAATAAAAGGTGCTTCAAAAGGCGCCACCCATGCTGAATTTGAATATTCTATTCCTAAAGAAGACGCAGAAGAACTGCTCCTGTTATGTGAAACACCCTTAATAGAAAAATATAGATATATCATCCCATTTAAAGGGAATACATGGGAAGTGGATGAATTCCTGGGAGAAAATAAAGGTCTGATCATTGCTGAAATCGAACTGGAATCTGAAACTCAGGAATTTGAACTGCCACCGTGGGTCGGAGTTGAAGTTACATCGGACCCGAGGTATTATAATTCCAATCTTGCTCGCTTTCCTTTCAGCCAATGGTAGTTTATAATGTCATCCTGAGCGAAGCGCAGCGAAGTCGAAGGATCTTATACCATTATGCGGAGAGGGGACAAGGATCTTTAAGATCCTTCGCTGACGCTCAGAATGACACAAAGGGAGCACTATTGATGACAGTAACGGCGGGTACAAAGTTTTCTTGGAAATCTTTTAATTATTGTTAATACGGCTGGACTGGCACAAAATTCGCCTCACATCAGTAAGATGTTGTGAGGTGGTATGAATGAAATGCGATTTTATCAAGACTCGGACAGTCGAAGACCGTTTCTATCACAATAAGGTATTGATGGTCAGCGTAAAGATTAATTACCCTGTATTATCCTCAAATTACAGCGGTAACGCCATGTATTTTAACATGTATTACAGACAAAAGGCACATAGAAATTACCGTTATGCTTCAACCAAGTTGTACCAGACAGCCGTTAAACAATATAGAGGTTCCGTTTCTCAAGGCTTCCCTTTCCATAGCTTTGAATTTATTGAAACATTTGAACCTACTTACTGCAATAAACCTTTGATCAGTCTGTTTTACGATATTTATGAATTTACAGGCGGAGCCCACGGTAATACAGTAAGACACGGCAACACCTGGGATATGAGAAGGGGCACTCTGCTTTCGCTGGATTCACTGTTTGTGAGAAACTATGATTATAAGCCTGTTATATTGAAATATATAGAATCAGAAGCAAAAAGAAGACAAATAACCGGAAGAGCTCATTATTTTGACAACCTGGAGGAAAATTTAAATAAATATTTTGATCCCAAGAACTTTTACCTGACAGAAGAAGGGCTGGCAATATTCTATCCTCTGTACACGATTGCTCCTTATTCTGACGGCATCCAGGTCTTTGTCGTACCGTACCGCATGTTTGGAGATAATATTAAGTATGATCTGAAATAATTTGATTCAGTTTTTAGGCTAACATCAATCTTATCAGGATGGTCAATAAACCATCCTTTTTACACTCTGTCATTCTGAGCGTCTATGAAGAATCTTGTACAGATCCTTCGACTCCGCTTCGCTCCGCTCAGGATGACATAAGAAGAAAGGAATGGCACCGCTCAGGATGACATAAGAAGAGAGGAACGGCTCCGCTCAGGATGACATAATAAGAGGGGGACTGCTCCGCTCAGGATGACACCTAAATATGTCATTCTGAGTGAAGCGAAGAATCTTTATGTTGCAAATTTACATATAAGACTCTTCACTTTTCTTAACTGTAAATCTAAGAAAGAATTTGTTCAGGCGTAAAAAATCGGCGGAGCGTTCATCACTTTAAAACGGCCCCGCCTTACCCGTCCCAGTATTTTGAAATAGGATCTTCGTACCGCACCTACTTTTTTTTAATTCATAAAAAGAAAGTCAGAACTGCGCTTCATCCTCTCCCATACAACAGATTCTTTATCATAAAATATGCTGAGGGACAATTTCAAAATTACCGGAAGTTAAAAAAATTGATTCATTCGCTATTAAATTTGTTTTATAAATCTTTGATTTGGGCATTGATGATGATATTATTATATCTAAATAATAAATCTACCATAACAAAGACTGGAGGGCTTTCCATGAAAGCGGTCATTACAGTTATTGGCTGTGACAAAATCGGTATCATTGCTTCTGTCACAGGAGTTCTGGCAAAAGCGAACGTCAATATCCTGGACATATCTCAGACTATTATGCAAAATATATTCAGCATGATTATGCTTGTAGATATTTCAAAAATGAACTGCGAATTTTCAGAACTGAGTGATCGGTTAAAACAGACCGCACAAGAGCTGGGCGTTGATATAAGATTCCAGAGAGAAGAGATTTTTACAAGTATGCATCGTATTTAGGAGAGTTGAAAAATGTTTAACGCAAATGAAATACTCGAAACCATAAACATGATTTCAGAAGAAAATCTCGATATACGCACAATCACCATGGGCATATCTCTCAGGGACTGCGCCTCGGACAGCGGCAAGATTGCCAGACAGAAAATATATGAAAAGATAGTCCGTTATGCACACGATTTGGTTAAAACCGGCGAAGACATCGAGAGAGATTTCGGGATCCCTATAATAAATAAGAGAATATCAGTAACTCCTATTGCAATCGTAGCTGAAAGCAGTGATGAAGAGAATTATGCTTCCTTTGCCAGAGTTCTTGACGATGCGGCTAAGGCAGTCGGGGTAAACTTTATCGGCGGCTTTTCCGCTTTGGTCCACAAAGGTTATACCAAGGGAGACAGGCTTCTTATAAGAGCAATACCTGAGGCCCTTTCTGAAACCGAGAGAGTATGCGCATCGGTGAATGTTGCTACTACAAAGGCTGGAATAAACATGGATGCTGTAAAAGAGATGGGCCAAATCATCAAGGAATGCGCTGAAAGAACCAGGGATAAAGGCGCTTCTGCCTGCTCCAAACTCGTGGTGTTTGCCAATACCCCGGAGGACAATCCCTTTATGGCAGGCGCTTTTCATGGGATAGGAGAACCTGAATGCGTCATCAATGTAGGAGTCAGCGGGCCGGGTGTTGTTGCCCGTGCATTGAAAGAGCTGGATGGAGCCGATTTCGGTACCATTGCCGAGACTATCAAGAAAACAGCATTTAAGATAACCAGAATGGGACAGCTGGTTGCGCAGGAAGCTTCGAAACGTCTTAATGTCCCATTTGGCATCGTTGATTTATCATTGGCTCCGACCCCTGCCATAGGCGACAGCGTTGCCCGTATTCTTGAGGCTATGGGTCTGGAGAAATGCGGCGCCCACGGAACTACCGCAGCCCTTGCACTGTTAAATGATGCGGTAAAAAAAGGCGGCGTTATGGCCAGTTCATATGTAGGCGGCTTAAGCGGCGCATTTATTCCTGTAAGTGAGGATGCTGGAATGATTGAAGCCGCAATCAGCGGAGCCCTTACTATAGAAAAACTGGAGGCTATGACTTGCGTATGTTCTGTAGGTCTTGATATGATAGCCATACCAGGCGACACGCCTGCATCTACTATTTCAGCTATAATAGCCGACGAGGTTGCTATAGGCGTCGTTAACAATAAGACAACAGCCGTCCGAATAATTCCTGTCCCTGGTATGAAAGAAGGGGATGTAGTTGAGTATGGAGGGCTTTTTGGCAGAGCTCCCATTATGCGTGTCAATCCTTTTTCTTCCGAGAAATTCATAAATCGCGGAGGCCGCATACCTGCGCCTTTGCAAAGTCTAAAAAACTGAAGTGTATTTTATTTGATATTATTCATTAATTATAGGCGGTAGGTGAGGTTTGCATGATTGTAAGAGTATTCAATGTCGGGGATATTGTTGAGCTTAAAAAACAGCATCCATGCGGAAGCAAGCTCTGGAAGATATTAAGGACAGGAGCTGACTTCAGGATAGAATGTCAGGGATGCAAGCATTCACTTATGATTTCAAGGCCAAAGTTTGAAAAAAGCGTGAAAAAAATAGTGGAAGACGCAGTTAAAAAAGCTGACACATGAGCGAAGTGATAAATAAAAGATCCTTCGCTCGCGCTTCGAATAACATAAAGAATTATGATACTTCGCTGTCGCTCAGAATACAAAATCAAGGTGTCATCCTGAGGACTTCACAGCGGAACCGATAGATTTTGATATCCATTCAGGACGGATAATTCATTTAATGGCCAGAAAGCTCTCCAGGTCGGTAAACTCTCTTTTATATTGAAACCTGTTGACTGTAATGTTTTTACCTGCCAATGAGTCTTTTATCAGGCCATAATTATTTTCAAAATCATTCATTACTATAATTTCGGTTCTGTTGAATGAAACAGGATAAATATTCTTCACAACATCAGTCAATATTTCAGGAACATCACTGGTTTCGTACGGAGTAGCATCGTTGTCGGTGATACGGATGATTTCCATCTCCAGATCGAGTTCCTTACATTGCTGAATTTGCTGTTCCAAATCATTTATAAAAATCCTTGCAGTATCGGGTTTCAATATGTTTTGTTGTTTTTCAAGATTCATAAATCCGGCAATCAGCGGAGCCATGTGATTTGCGATAGTTTCGAATATCAGGGTGTTCTCCTCATTGCTTAAAAATCCGCTACACGTTTTCAAAATTATTATAGCGCCGATAAATACTGTTTCATACCGCTCCAATGTCATTGGAATAAACAGAGCGCCTGCATTATTTTCCATCCTGTATGCTATTTCTTCACCTACAAGATCAGGCAGTTTTTCTGAGTCCGGCTCAAATACTGTACTTCCTCTTTTAAGGGGATTCAAATTCGCGGTCATTGGTATAACCAGATCCAGCATCGACGAATCCGTGGCCTTATTTACCTTAAGGCTGTCTGATTCCTCATCGTACAGCGCTATCATCGCGTTTTGAACACCGAAAGAAACTGTAAGGCTTTCCAGTGCAAGTTCTATCAGTATATCGCTGTTGAGAGCCGAATTTATGTTTTTGGATATACGGTTAAGGATTATCATTCGCCGGAGCTTCTCCTGGAGCAGTTTTTTCTGGTCATTTACCTTCTCGATCATCATGGCATTTGAAAGAGCTATGTATGTATATGAAGCCAGACTGTCAACCAGCTCAAAAGCTCCTTTTTTATAGTCGTTACCCGTAACTGTCCGTCCAAGGGTGACCAATCCCAGGATTCTTTTGTTCTCACCAAAAATAAACACCACATATTTAGCCTGCAAATAAGATAAAAGTTCTTCACCGTTATCAAACATTTTACAGAACATTTCTCTGTGGATTTCATCCGACATATCCATAATCTGACAATCGGGTATTATTTCCTGATTCAGGCTTAAAGAGATATGTTCTATTTCCTTTAAATTACAGTCGAATACATTTCTGTACGCCCGTAAAACATATTTTTCAGAAGAATTATCATAAAGTATGAACCCGGTATGAGCGCTCTGTGTAAGTTCTGAAAAAACGTCCACGGCAAGCGAATATAGTTTTTCAAGGCTGTATTCCGTAAGCATGGCCTTCGCCGACTGATTAATAGCAAACAGATTAAAGATTTTTTCATCAAGTTCCTGATTACTGATTCTAAGCTTCTCAAGACTATTGCAGTTTTCAAGAGAGTTGGTGAAAAGATGCATCAGGGTCTCACAAACCAGTATGTCGCTTTCATTGAATTCTGTAGTGATCCTTCTTGACAGGAGGAAAAAGCCATATAATTTATTATCCAGACCAAGCGGCAACATTACCGTCGCACCAATGTTATCTATAACAGAAGCGTCAAAATATCGCAACAAGGCATCTCGTCCATATAGCACGGCGCCGACGAAAATGGTATAGTTCAATAATTCCGGCGTTGCAGGTATAAAACTGTTTTCCATTTTTACCCCGCGTTGTTTTTTAAGCTCATAACCGTAACCGTTATTCCCCATAATGTACATTGCGGACTTTTCTACGGTCAGGATCTCATTTACAAAATCAAAAGCAGCTTCTGTGATCTGTTCCGGCGTAAGACGATTCGAAAAGAATCTGATGGCCTCCAGGATCCCATTGTATCTATATAAATCAGTTTTGTTTTCATTTATTATATCCTGCTCGATTTTCTTCAAAATATCATTATATTCCATATCTATCCCTCACATTACATGGTTTTCAACTCATTATCTTTATAGTAATAAGTCACCATAGGTACGTCATTCATAATTTCTTTGGAAAGATTCTTTATTTCAAGTTTGACCTTCGGATATATACGTTTTTTGGCTGTTACTGCTCCCTCGCCTGGAGTTCTGAGATATTCATTAATACTTTTACACTTAAACTCCAGTTCCTTGATCATATCCCTTCTTTCGGCGTATGAGTTTTTCAAATTTTCATACTCATTGAATTGTTCTTTTGTAAGGGCAGAAATGCTGACATTGCTGTAAACATCAAGATGTTGTCTTATACGTATGATTTCTTTTTTATTCTCTTCCAGTTCATGCATGGTTCTGTCAAGTTCCAGTTTTAACTCATTCCGGTTAAAGCCTCTGACTTTGACATGGGTACGCGATTCGGATTTATTGCCGATCTCAGCGGCAGAAACCCCGATATCCACGTCAATTTTCCCACCCACTATTCTACCCTTGGGTGATTCCACGATTAATTGTTTCGCCCTAACATTTGAATTTATACAGTAGAATCCGACGTATACATTACCTTCACATTCCACGGTAATATCGGATAAGAATTTTACATATAGATTCTTTTTGCAACGGACAACAGCCTTGTTCCTTCCTGCGATTCCGCCTCTTATGTAAATATTCCCTTCGCGGCTGGATATTTTTTCGGCGGCACCCACTCCATACTCACCGAGGATTTCAATATCATTGCTGGCAACAACACTGAAATTATCTTCTACTGTGCCTTTAACAGACATATACCCGTCAAAGTCAATATTGCCTGTTGAAAAATCAACATCGCCTTTTATTTCAAGATAGTCATAAACCCCTATAGAATCGCCCTTATAGTAAACTGCGCCGTTCTTTTTTGATACAAGAGTCGTAACTCCGTTATTATAAATTTCTAAGACTGACTTGCGATCATATAATAAAGGAATATTACGCCCCGGTATGGCAGGGATTACTTCGCCTGTAACACTTTTACCGGGTACACCAGGGGTGGGATCTCTGCGTTCACCGAGCCAATCACCGACTTTGACATGATTTATAAGATTTAATTCGTAGTGATTTACATTATTTTCATCAATAACCTTGGGTTTGAGTTCTGCAAGCTTATACATCCTTACTTCCGCATCGATTCCGTTTATCGGCGGAATACCCTCGGCAATAACATATTCAACGCCCGATTCCAAATGACCTGCTAAAAGTTTGGTATTGATACCAAAAACGATACCTTCTTCGGTAAGAGCGCTAATAATTTCTTTTACGAGCTCCAATCTGTTCTCTGGCTTAAGCTCTTCTTCATAAACATATAATGTCATGTACGCTTTAAGCTTGTCATCCGAAACTTTCAGAATAATCCTCTCGCGTTCCTCGCCAAAGAGTTCAGGCCCCTTTGGCGCGTTACAGATAACATTTCTTAATGCCATAAAACTGGTAACCTTAATCATAGGAAATGTCTTTAATATTTCATTAAACATTTCCACTGAATAGCCTTTGTTTAATGAACTTATATAAAACTTATTATTTTCTCTGAGTAATTCTATGTAGTCGTTTTTATAAAGTAAAATCATTATCCTACAGACACCTCACCGCAGAATCTATTAATATTTTTCCACCAAAATCCGACTTTTAACGACTCATGATATTACAGCTTAAAGATAACACTTTACAATGCAATATTTTCCAATACTCAGATTTCGACAAAGTAATATATAATTAAATAATATAAGATTTTTAAAAATTTTTCAGTAAGAATTTTTCAGTTAGAATAATAAGTAGCATTATATATATTGGAAGGAAGAACAAAATGAATAAGTGGATACGTGAGAAAAATAACATTATTGTCAAAGATTTTAAGGATTTCGATCCTGTTCACACATTTGAATGCGGACAATGCTTCAGATGGAAACAAATCGACAATAATTTCTGGTTTGGTGTGGTAAAAGACTTGGCAGTTATTCTTGAATGGGACGGGAAAGACTTGGTTTTTCATGATACAAATGAAGATGATTTTTTAAGGGTATGGTATCCTTATTTCGACCTTGACAGGGATTACGGAGAAATCAAAAGTAAGCTTCAAAAAGATGACCCTGTTATGAAAGAAGCAATAAATTTTGGACATGGGATCCGGCTTCTTCGGCAGGATTTTCAGGAGACGGTTATATCCTTCTTAATCTCTCAAAACAATGGCATACCACGTATACGAAAGATTATAGAAAGCCTGGCACAACATTTCGGAGAATCAATTGACTGCGGGAAACCTGATATAAAAACTTTTCCCTCCTGTGAAAGGCTTGCGGGTGTTAGCTCTGAGGAATTAAAAGTAATACGGGCAGGATACAGGGATAAGTACATACAAAAAGCAGCAAAGCAAATTTGCTCAGGGGAAATAGATATGAATATTTTAAAAAACGGCGACATAACCCAGAGCAGAGCTGAAATAAAAAAACTCTTCGGTGTGGGCGATAAGGTCGCTGATTGTGTACTTTTATTCAGCGGAATCAGATATGATATATTCCCGGTAGACAGATGGGTAAAAAGGGTAATGGCCGAACTGTATCTTGGCCGCGAAGCCGACTACGAAGAAATCAGAAACTTCGCCGCCGAGAAATTCGGTGATTTGGCCGGATTTGCCCAGCAATACCTGTTTTATTATGCAAGAGAAAAGAAAATCGGTATGTAACCAGCAACAATATTTATACAAACAGCAACAGGCTTATGCCCATAACTATCATGCCGCATATCAGTCCTAATATTGACAGGTGATGCTCGCCATATTCTCTTGCCGAAGGCAGCAGTTCGTCGAATGATATGAATACCATGATTCCTGCAATCGATGCGTATATTATGCCAAATATAACGTCATTTAAGAATGGCCCCAGGAATAAGTATGCAATTATTGCGCCCATAGGCTCGGCCAACCCGGATAAAAGAGACTTAAAAAATGCTTCCTTTTTATTGCCTGTGGCGCAGTAAATGGGTAAAGCTACCGATATACCCTCAGGAATATTATGAATGGCCACGGCTATTGCTATCGCGATACCTAACGAGACATCGCTCATACCTGAAACAAAAGTTGCCAGTCCTTCGGGGAAATTATGGATAGTTATGGCAAGTGCAGCCATCTTTCCTGTTTTTACGAGCTTCTTGGATTGTTCCCCAAGGCCGCATACATCTAACTGTTCCTTACTTTGAAGCTCATGGGGATTATCCTCTTCCGGAACCAGCTTATCTATGATCCCTATTAAGAACATACCGGCAAAAAACGCAATAAATGTTACCCAGTCTCCTTTTGCAGGACCATATGCTTTTGTTAAGAAGACTTTTGCCTGTGGCAGGATTTCAACGAAGGATACATAAATCATCACACCGGCTGAAAATCCCAAAGCTACAGATAACATCTTGATGTTGATTTTCTTAAATAGCATTAGGATCAATCCGCCGATACCCGTTGCAAGGCCTGCAAGAATCGATAGCCCTATAGCGGAGGTTACATTGTAATTCATTAGAACACCCCCTGAAAACATGTTATATATCTTCGCCGTTTGTCAGTTTTCTGGCTTGATCTGTTGTTATCAACGCGTCAATAAGCTCATCCATGTCGCCGTTTATAAACTCCTCAATCCGATAAAGAGTATATCCTATTCGATGATCGGTGACCCTTCTCTGGGGGAAGTTATAAGTTCTTATCCTTTCGCTTCGGTCTCCAGTGCCAACCTGACTTTTCCGGTTTTCTGCCACCTCTGATTCGCGTTTTTGCCTCTCTATTTCATAGAGCTTGGCTTTTAACACTCTCATGGCCTTTTCCCTGTTTTTATGCTGGGAACGCTGATCCTGGCAGGTTACTACGATACCAGTCGGTATATGTGTGATACGAATAGCCGAAGAAGTCTTGTTAACATGCTGTCCACCGGCACCGGAAGCCCTGTATGTGTCTACTTCTATATCGTTGGGGTTGATTTCGATTTCTCCTACACCCTCTGCCTCCGGCAGCACAGCTACCGTTGCCGTAGAGGTATGTATTCTGCCGCTGGATTCGGTTGTAGGAACCCGCTGTACCCGGTGTACTCCGCTTTCATATTTAAGGCGGCTGTATGCACCTTTACCTTCGATCTCAAAAACAATTTCCTTAAATCCCCCGATCTCAGTGGGATTGGAGTCAATCAGGCTTGTAACCCAACCTTTACTCTCAGCATAATGGCAATACATCCTGTAAAGTACGGCCGCAAACAGAGCAGCTTCCTCTCCCCCGGCTCCTGCCCTTATTTCAACTATGACATCCTTTTCATCATTGGGATCCTTAGGCATAAGAAGGATTTTAAGTTCCCTTTCTGTCCGGGCAATACCTTCCTTGGCATCATTGATCTCTGCCTCGATCATTTCCATCAGTTCTTTGTCAGGCTTTTCATCAAGCATTTGCTTTGCTTCTTCCAATGCTTTTTTATAGTTTTTGTATTCCCGGAATTTCTCCACTATTTCTGACAGCTCAGAATGCTCTTTCATAAGTTTCAGGTACTGTTCCTGATCATTCATCACCGAAGGATCGGCCAATCTCATATTCAATTCTTCATAACGGTTTTCTATGGCTTGAAGTTTTTCAAACATGTGGTTCTTATCTTCTCCTTATTCCAAGTCTTTGTTTTAATTTAACCGTATTTGTGTTGGCTATTAATTCTTCAGGATAGCCAAGGCTTTTTACAAGTTCAAAAGCCTCGTCAGTTCTTCCGATATCGGTATGAATATGAGCATCGCTGTTTATAATTACATAAACATTATGTTTATAGCATTCGTTCAGGAGTCTTTCATAGTTTTCCCTGGCATTTTCTCTGTAGGAAGAAGGTCTTAAAGATGAATTGTTCACCTCGATCATTACACCAGTGTCGGCAGCAGCCTTAGCCAACTCAGTGTAATCAAGCTCGATTCTTGAGTCATCCGGATGGCCTATAATATTTACATAACGGTTTTCTATGCTCTTTATGACAGCGGCAGTGTTTTCTTTCATTGATCCGGGTTTGAGGCAGGGAGTATGAAAACTTGAAATAACTATATCCAGCCCCTCAAGATTCCTGGTTTTTATGTCAATCGTTCCGTCAAACCCTATTATATTGGCTTCAATTCCTTTAAGTATCTCAACACCATGAAGACTATCGGGTATCACCCTCAAATTATCAAAATGAAAAACATGGGGTCCCCCCCACATAGCCGGGCCATGATCAGTCATTCCGATAAGCTCCAGGCCTTTTTCCGATGCTTCTTTAGCATATTCACTTATTGTACTGTAAGCATGTCCGCTGCTAATTGTGTGAAAATGGCAATCTGCAACAAGTTTCATTCGTTCACTTCCTCAGTATGTTTAAAAAACAACACTACAATTATACCCGATGACCGCAAAAATGAAAACTGCCATCAGTTTATTTTAAGATTAACAGAAGCATAAACACATAAAACAAAGGGGTTGTCTCGTACAGGATGACAACCTGTTTTCAAGACACCCCACGTTATAATAAGGAGGAAAGTACTATTTTTTTATTCGATAACGATTTTTCTTGATCTCTTCGCCCCTTCTGCCTTTGGAAGAACAACTGTCAGGATACCATCTTTGTAAGAGGCTCTGACTTTTTCATTGTCAATATTGTATACATTAAAGCTTCGTCTGTAAGATCCTCTCTGGCGTTCTCTGTAAATGTAGCCATCATTTTCTTCGTTTCTCTCCTGCTTTACATCAACGCCGATTGTCAATACATCATCCTGTAGATCTATTATGATATCTTCCTTCTTAACGCCCGGTAATTCAGCTTCTACTATATATTCTTTATCAGTTTCTCTTACATCAGCTCTAATGGGTGTAGTCCATGATGAAAACCTCGAGAAGAACGGATCTCTGAAGAAATCATCAAAGAATCTGTCAATACCAAACCAGTCATCTTTTCTTGAAATGCCACCGTTTCTTCTTGAATAAGGAACAATGTTGAACATACGAACACCTCCAATAACTATTGTTTGACCTATTTTTGAATTTATCTTTGACCTTCTTTGACCTTACTTACATTGTAGTATCGATTATATATTTGAGCAAGTTTGATTTTGACTATCTTTGACTTTTGCTGTCTCTATTACGGCGATTTAGCTGAGCTTTTTATTGAATTTCTTCTATTTTCTCCAGTTTTCAAACTTATCCAGATTTCTTCTATAATTGGCATAATTTTATATAAGGAAAAATTATATCATGATGCCGGTAATTATTATATTTCCTTTACCTGCCCAGCGTTTCAGATCTTCTTTTTTTATGATGCCCATAATCATAAAAATTATTATAATTGATGCAAATGTAATAAAAACCGCGGAAAATAACATTAACCTTCGGGGCAGTCCTGTAAAGACCGATAATCGTTTTAGTAACAATGCAAGTACAGAACCTGTCAGAGAGGCCGTTAATGGTTTCACAACCCAATCGCCGATATCTATGGAAATCCCGGTTAGCTTTGAGACAGTTCTGAAATTTAAAGCGATGGTTACTACGCTTCCCAGAATAACAGCATAGATATATGCTTCCACTCCCCAAACTGGCATAAAGAACCATATTACCGCAAGCCTGGCAATACTGCCAGCCAAAGTGCTAATCAGCATAGAACGTTCTTTAGCCAGTCCGTTTAAAATTCCCAGCATTGTCTGCTGCAGATAAATGAATACTCCGGTGTATGCAAGCAAATGAAGAATTTCTCCGGCGTTTTGTCCGGGATAAACAAGTTCGGCCAGTTCATGGCTGCAAGCTGCAAAAAACGATGTGAAAACCAATCCCATTATTATAGTCAATCTGATGGACTGAGATATTTGTCTGTTTGCAACACTGTATCTTTTTGCCGCCACAGCGTTTGCTATAGCCGGTACCAATGCGGTTGCCAAAGCCATAGGCAGCATGGAAGGGAAAAAAACAAGAGGCGCTGCCATACCGCTCAATTTGCCAAACGATTTCAAACTCTCCTGAAAACTCAGTCCGTAATGCATCAGCCGCTGCGGGATCAAGAGGCTTTCAACAGTGCCTATCGTTGATAATACAAAGCGATTTGCCGAAATTGGTATTGATGTCCTGCATATCTTTTTAGCCAGCGCCATTGTGCTTTCGACTTTTTCTTTCCGGGATCTTGCATATTTAGTTTTGGTATATAAAAACGCAATATACACGACCAACACATTGGCACATTCACCTATCAGCATGGCTAAAACCGCTAACAGACACATACTGTCGATTCCTTTACCTTTAAAGTTTTCATAAAAAATCAATACAAACAAAAGCTTGGCTATTTGCTCGAAAATCTGCCCAATTGAATTAGGCATCATTTCCTGCCTTCCATAGAAATATCCTTTGAATGCCGATGCCGCGGCTATAGGCGGAACAAAAACCAATATCCAGAATAATGAGCTTTTGGTTCTTACGTCTCCGGTCGTCCCCAACACTAAAGCATCGAGATTTAGTAATAAAATGCCGCAAGTTATGATGCCCGCCCCAAGAACAAGGCCGGCTGATACTGAAGCCGTTTTAATTCCTGATCGATTTAAACCCTTTGCGGTTTCTTCTGCCACAAACCTTGAAACTGAAACAGAGATCCCGGCCGAAAGCACCAAAACCAGAAAGGAATAGATAGGCGTCATAAGCTGATACAATCCTAATCCTTCGGTTCCGATACTGTTTGCGATAAGAACCCGATATGCAAATCCGATTGCTTTTACAATAAAACCGGTTGCAGTCAGGATAGCGGCGTTGTATTTAAGAGATCTTCGACGAGCCATTTATTCTCTCCCAGCTTAAATGTCTGTGTCCTTTCATTTTATGAGAAATAAACTGTGAATATGATTAAGAGGTAACAGATAAAACGGACTTATTATTTAATGTATTTTATATTGAACATATTCCTTTTTTCTTTTATAATCATTTTAAATGTATATGCATTATGTATACAATTTTTGAAATTTTGCCATATATCACTAATAATATTATTTATTGCCTGCTTTATTTTAAGTCTTTTTTAACATTTGGCTGTTATATAAATACATAAAAAGGGAGGACATAAATGTATAAAATAGTCAGAAAAGAAGTATTGAATCCTCAGGTTAAACTCTTCGAAATAGAAGCCCCTTACGTTGCACGTAAAGCAGAACCCGGCCAGTTTATCATTCTTCGTATAGATGAAGACGGTGAGCGTGTCCCGTTTACAATAGCCGATTATGACAGGGAAAAAGGAACTGTCACAATAATATTCCAGGAAGTCGGAGCCACAACGATCAGACTTGGACAAATGAACGAAGGAGATTATTTGGCTGATTTTGCAGGGCCATTGGGGGTAGCTTCCCATTTTGAAGGTGTAAAAAAAGCGGCCGTCATAGGCGGAGGATTAGGAGTGGCGATAGCTTATCCTCAGGCTAAAAAGCTTCATGGCATGGGTGTTGAGGTAGACTTTATCGCAGGTTTCAGAAACAAGGATATTATTATTCTTGAAAAAGAAATGGCAGCTGTTTCGGACAGATTGTTCATTACAACAGATGATGGTTCCAACGGGAATAAGGGTTTTGTATCGGATGTCCTGAAAAAACTGCTTGATGAAGGCAATAAATACGATGTGGTTATAGCCATCGGTCCTCCTATAATGATGAAAGTCGTTTCTGAAGTAACCAGGCCATACGGGATTAAAACGATTGTAAGCCTCAATCCGATTATGGTTGATGGAACAGGAATGTGCGGTGGATGTCGTGTGACTGTCGGAGGAAAGATAAAGTTTGCCTGTGTTGACGGACCTGATTTTGACGGTCATCAGGTAGATTTTGACGAGCTTATCCGGCGTCTTTCATTGTACAAAAAAGACGAGCAGGCATCAATCGAGAGACATAAATGCAGACTGGAGGGTCGAACAAATGCCTAATATGTCATTGAAGAAAGTACCAATGCCCGAACAGGACCCCAATGTACGAAACAAGAATTTCGAAGAAGTCGCTTTAGGCTATACCGAGGAAATGGCCATAGAAGAGGCAAAACGCTGTTTGAACTGCAAACATAAACCCTGTGTCAGCGGGTGTCCAGTAAATGTACAAATTCCCGAATTTATTTCACTAATAGCCCAGGGCAAATTCGAGGAAGCGTATGATAAGATTTTGGAAACCAACAGTCTCCCGGCTGTTTGCGGGCGCGTATGCCCTCAGGAAACCCAGTGTGAACAAAAGTGCGTACGGGGAATAAAGGGTGAGCCGGTCGCAATTGGGCGTCTTGAACGTTTTGCCGCCGATTGGGCTATAAAAAATTCCGAAAGAACCTTTGAAAAGGTTCCCTCCAACGGTAAGAAAGTAGCAATTATCGGTTCAGGGCCAGCAGGATTGTCCTGTGCCGGCGATCTTGTCAAGCTTGGGTACGAAGTTACAATCTTCGAGGCTTTCCACCTGGCCGGAGGTGTTCTGGTGTATGGAATACCGGAATTCAGGCTCCCTAAAAGTCTTGTGCAGAAGGAAATCAACGTCTTGTTAAAACAAGGTGTTAAAATACATACAAATATGGTCATAGGAAAAGTCCTTACTATCGACGAGCTTTTTGAAGAAGGTTTTGATGCCGTGTTTATCGGTTCAGGCGCAGGGCTCCCGTCCTTTATGAACATTCCCGGCGAAAATTTAAACGGAGTATATTCTGCTAATGAGTTCCTGACCCGTATTAATCTTATGAAAGCATATAAAAAAGATGCTGAAACCCCGATAATGCGTGGTAATTCCATTGCAGTAGTCGGAGGTGGAAACGTCGCTATGGATGCTGCAAGATGTGCAAAACGCCTGGGGGCAGAGACTGTCTATATTATTTATAGACGTTCCGAAGCCGAAATGCCTGCCCGTCTTGAAGAAATTCACCATGCGAAGGAAGAAGGAATAATATTTAAGCTTCTTACAAATCCTACACGGATTCTCGGCGATGATAAAGGCTGGGTCAAAGGAATTGAGTGCGTGGATATGGAATTAGGCGAGCCTGACGCTTCCGGACGGCGCCGTCCGATTGCCAAAGAAGGCAGCGAACATGTGATCGATGTAGATACGGTAATCATAGCGATAGGAACATCTCCTAATCCTTTGATCCGCAGTACTACTCCCGATCTTGCCACAAACAAATGGGGGTGTATCGTAGCCGACGAACAAACCGGCCAGACTAGCAAAGAAGGAGTATTTGCAGGCGGGGATGCTGTAACTGGCGCAGCTACTGTAATTTTGGCAATGGGCGCAGGTAAAAAAGCCGCTAAAGCCATTGATGAGTATATCAAAAGCAAAAAGTGATTCTTGTCGAAATTAAAGATTTGTTACTGAATACAAAGGGGTTGTCTTAAAACGGACTGTCAGCTTCCATTATGCGGTTTTAGAATGACAGGTTCCGAGTTTGCGGCAGCCCCCTTTTTAAAGAAATCATTTGCAACTTTGATAATCTTTTCTTGCAAGTTAAAATACCCTTTGTTATAATTAGCATGGTGCTGTTTTACGCTCTGAATAAGACTGCTAATTATCTTAATGTATTGATTTATTTTGGTTTTATACGGAGTGTCTGACAGAAAAATTACATTATATATTATCCGTTTTATCTAGATTTCTTGCAAGTTCAGTTTATTTTTTTTGCGACTTGCTGGGATTTAGATGGAGAGGATTTCACAATGGAGGGTTTGTTATGAAAATACTAGCCGGTATTTATGAACAGGTTCTGAAACGCAATCCGGGAGAACCTGAGTTTCATCAGGCAGTAAAAGAAGTACTTGAATCTTTGGAACCCGTTGCCGAAAGACATCCCGAATATGTAAAAGCCGGAATTTTTGAACGCATAGTAGAACCTGAAAGACAAATAGTTTTCCGTGTACCATGGGTTGATGACAATGGTACTGTACATGTCAACCGCGGTTTCCGTGTGGAGTTTAACAGCGCTATAGGCCCATATAAGGGCGGGATTCGCTTCCATCCTTCTGTAAATCTCGGTATAATCAAGTTCTTAGGCTTTGAGCAGATTTTTAAAAACTCTCTTACCACGCTTCCAATGGGTGGCGGTAAAGGAGGTTCAGATTTTGATCCTAAAGGCAAATCAGACATGGAAATCATGCGTTTTTGCCAGAGCTTCATGGCTGAGCTTTTCCGTCATATCGGGCCTGATACTGACGTTCCTGCGGGGGATATCGGAGTAGGCGCCCGTGAAATCGGATATATGTTTGGAATGTACAAAAAGCTTCGTAACGAGTTTACAGGAGTATTGACCGGAAAGGGTATCCCTTATGGAGGAAGCCTTGTACGTACTCAGGCGACAGGTTACGGTCTCTGCTATTTTGTTGAAGAAGCTTTAAAGGCAAAAGGCCTTTCTTTTGAAGGCAAAACAGTCGTAATTTCCGGTTCCGGCAATGTCGCCATATACGCAGCCGAAAAGGCTCAACAACTTGGTGCAAAGGTCGTGGCCCTTAGCGATTCCAATGGTTATGTTTATGATAAAAACGGAATCAATCTTGATACCGTAAAACTTATAAAGGAAGTACAGAGAGGCCGTATATCGGAATACGTCAAGCATCATCCTCATGCAATATATAAAGAAGGCAGCAGAGGAATATGGACTATTCCATGTGATATCGCTTTACCTTGCGCAACTCAGAATGAATTACACGGCGAGGACGCTGAAATTCTTATAAAGAACGGCTGTATAGCTGTCGGCGAAGGCGCAAATATGCCTTCTACTCCTGATGCGGTCGATCTTTTCATTAAAAATAAAATCATATTCGCTCCTGGTAAGGCAGCCAATGCAGGCGGTGTCGCAACTTCCGGTCTGGAAATGTCTCAAAACAGCTTAAGATTATCCTGGTCATTTGAAGAGGTCGATGAAAAACTGAAGAACATTATGAAGAACATTTACAAAAATGCCAGCGAAGCTGCCGCAGAATACGGCGACCCTGATAATCTCGTGCTTGGAGCAAATATCGCAGGCTTCAAAAAGGTAGCTGAAGCAATGTACTCTCAGGGAGTAGTGTAATCCGACAAAAAAATATTTGTATTTTACTTTACTTATTAACGAAAAAAAGGATCTATTAATAGATCCTTTTTTATTATATTACTAATATTTGTATGCAGAAATAGAAGGTTTTTCGCCGCCCCTCAGGACTCAAAAAGAAAACATTAAGACTTATTCTCGGTTGTAAGCTGCCTTTATAATCTCTGTCAGGAAATGGCATGCCTTTTCCATATCAGATACCCGGATATATTCTTTAGTTGAGTGTACATTTGTCATTCCGACGCTGATATTTACGGCAGGTATCCCCGCTCCGTTGATAATGTTTGTGTCGCTCCCGCCGCCTGTGGCTTGAAGTTTAAGCGGTATTTGCGATGCATCGGATGCTTCTTTCAGAATGCTGATAATATCATCCGATTCTTTAATGTCAAATCCGGGATACATTTTTTCCAGCTCTATCTTAACCGTACCGCCCATTTTTTCTGAAACTCTTTTAAAATGATTTAATATTTCATCAGTATATCTGTTTATCTTCTCTTCTGAAACAGACCTTACTTCCCCTTCTATTTCACATGTATCACAAACAATATTTCTGGCTTGCCCGCCTTTTATTATTCCTATATTCGAGGTACTCTCCTCATCGATCCTTCCAAAGTGAGGCATATCGGCGATCGCTTTGGATGCCATCATAATGGCGCTGAGCCCTTTCTCAGGCTCCACACCTGCATGGGCAGCTTTGCCTGTGAAGGTTGCCGTAAATCTGTTATAATACGGAGCCTTCACTGCTACTGTTCCTATACCTCCGCCCTCGTCAAGTATTATGGCATAGTCAGCCGGAATCTTGGAAAGATCAAGATTCCTGGCCCCAAAAAGTCCGCTCTCCTCTGCTACGGTAAAGACCAGATAAATATCTGCAAAAGGAGTTTTGTCTTCCATCAGGGATTTGACAGTCTCAAGGATCACCGCGATTCCTGCGGCATCATCCCCGCCTAAAACAGTTGATCCGTCTGTTCTGATAATATCTCCGTCTATTACCGGATTTTTTGAAATTCCCGGAACGACCGTGTCCATATGTGCCATCAACAGCAAGGCAGGCTTTTGTTTCTCACCTTTTACATAACAAATCACGTTCCCCGCATTACCGCCTATTTTAGATGCAGTATCATCCTCATAGGGCTCTAAGCCCATATCTTTCAGTTTTTTTAATAGAGAGTCAGCCATTTTTCTTTCCTGTTTTGTCAGGCTGTCTATCCTGACTAAACTTATAAATTGATCTATTAACCTTTGTCTGTTTATCATTTTTCCCTTCCCTTCCCGATTTCCAATATAACAACTTTATGATTTACGCGACATCTATATTCCGGTAGAACCAAAACCTCCACCTCTGTCGGTACCAATATCTTTAACCGAATCCACAAGAATTAAATTCATTCTGGGAACTTCGGCCAGAACCAACTGGGCAATTCTTTCTCCTTTTCTGACAATGTATGTGCCCTGCTGATTTCCCTTACTGTCAAGGCTTAAATACTCTCCGTTCTTTACATTGTTCACTATTGATGCGTTGTGTACTATTATACCCAACTCGTCCCTATATCCCGCGTCTATTGTGCCGGGAGAGTTTGCAAGGCGAAGCGGCGTTCTTAAGCTTATCCCGCTCCTTGGACGGACCTGGATTTCATAGCCTTCGGGAATGGCGAACTTTAAACCCGTTGGAATTATTACCGTCTGCCCTGGCTCTATTATTGTATCTTCCGCAGCGCATACATCCATACCGGCATCGTACGGATTGGCGTAAAAGGGTAATCTTACGCCCTCCCTGATTATTTCAACATAAACATCCACCATGATATCAGTCTTCTTCCCCCTTGTTATTCTGTATCGCTGTTCTTTATTCGGTCCCCCTGTACCAGTGGCCTTTTGTATATCCATTTTCTCTTATTTTATTTATTGATTCAATAACCCACGGCTCATGATTATTATTGCCGCTTATTTTCTCAAAAAAATATTTAGCCACGGCTTTTCGGGCAAGTTTATCTTCATCAGTAAAAATAAGCCTGAAGATGCTTACTTCTGTATCCTTAACGGCATCTATATCATCCATGAAAATCACACAGGAGTTGAAAATCTGGGTTCGCTTTAAAACAGTATCCCTGACAAAGGGGAATATTTCATTTTTTCTGTCTTTCAAAAATCCTTCCTTGCCACTGCAGTCACCGCATTTACCGGTACAGGGAATTTCAAGCGATGATGGACAATGTTCCATTGTCATCAGCGGGATTCTGCCGTAAACAATAGCTTCCAGTTTCAGATTTGATACTTTTATTTCCTTTATCTCTTTTAAATGCAGCTCGGGGGACAGTACAGCCGTAGCGGTATTCAACTCCTCCAGGATCTTAACGGAAGAGTCGTTGAATATATTTATCGACGGTTCCGCGCAAAGGGATACATCGGTAAAAGCTTCTTTACATATTTTATTGACCCCAAGGTTCCCATAGGCAATACCGTCAATAACAGGCGTCAAAGTTTCGAGCTTTTCTTTTACGGAATCTAATTCGTCATCTTTAAGTATGGCAGGTGTCCAAATATATATTTCACCGTCAAATTCTTCCTTAAACTTTTTAAGCTGTTCAGGCGCGACCACCGGCAGATAAACACGGCCTAAATAATCGTCCAGTTCTCCGATTGAATCGGGTATTGCATAAAAATAAGCTGATAAAAACAGTTTTTCAGGTTTTTTCTTTTGGCCTTTTTCTGATGCCCATTCTTCATAAAAATCTTCATATGCTTTGGAAAAAGGTTTTTTATACTTTTTAACACGTATATCTTTTATATCTTCCAGGGCCTTTCGTCTCATGGCGTTAATGGCTGATATGGGCATAACGCTCTCATTATCGGAAGATATGGAACACTTACGCACATAGTAAGGTGTTCCTCCTGTTTTTTCCAACTGCTCTCTGATCCGTACATTGGATAATGCCTTGTTAACGGCTTTTTCAACCGGTACCTCGGACATGATATCCACTGAGCTGCCATCTGGATCGGTTACCGTAAGTATCGCCCGCTCCCCTGCTTTCATGATAAATTCCATGTCGAGAGGAATACCGGGTATTTCTTTATGCTCGAACGTTTTTCTGGCTTCATCAAAAAGCAGCCTGGAAAGGGTCCTGTAAACCTGGATTCCTTTTTTTACGGCAGCTTTCACATCTCCTATCCATACCTCGGATCCTGCCTGGGCAAAACGCACCTGCTGATTCTTTTCAAGAATCGAAGTAACCACAAAACTGACAACTTCACCCGACGGATTATATATTTCAATTCCGTCCCCCATATTAAGATCTTTGTCTAATTTGACTTTTACATACAAAGGCCGGGTTTCCGCAACCTGTCCCAACAAAATGCCCTGATTCTTCGGATGTTTGGTATATACCAGTCTTCTGAAATTTCGATTTCCTTCCAGAAAACCGCGGGTAAAACCACCTCTGTTAAACGCCTGCATCAGTATTTCCTTATCGGTTTCCTCGACACGGAAATTTTCTTCTCCCTCATTCTCCAATATATCAAGATATTTTCTGTATATTGAAGTAACAATGGCCACATATTCAGGTGATTTCATACGCCCTTCGATTTTAAGGGAGTCAATTCCGGCGTTTTTAAGCAAAGGCAAAAGTTCAATCGCCATCAAGTCTCTGGGGCTTATCAAATATGAAGAATTGCCGTATCTTCTGCCATCCTGCGACTACGACCATGGTAGTCTGCTTGGCTGGGCGCACAATACGCGATTGTCGCTTCTTCCGCCTATAATAGA
>Ga0134103_1001100_pt1 | contig 26998 bp, 25 predicted proteins | sample 14_taG_2_FD_94445 | JGI IMG/M metagenome (GOLD analysis project Ga0134103, IMG submission 94445) | Switchgrass degrading microbial communities from high solid loading bioreactors in New Hampshire, USA - 14_58_20_212_A1 metaG | ecosystem: Engineered > Bioreactor > Semi-continuous > Anaerobic >...
ATTGTTTGCGGCAATAATTGTCGGCCTGACAAGCCCCAGTTCTGTTATGGCTGCCGCTGGACTGACAGGTTCCCGGGGAGGATTCTTTGACAGGGTAGAAACCCGTACTCTCAACACTATTAAAGAAGGTCTTGAAACTCTGGCAAAAAAGATGGACAAAGATGACAAGTTGTCATATGTGTCCAATGACGGTATTGCCAACGTGACTGCCATTAAGGACAGTAAAGAGATATCGGTGAATATTTCGGTTGATGGCAGCAAATTGCCTGAATCCACATGCAAGGATTACAGTAAAGTGAACGCCCTGGCAAAAGAATATCTGAAACCGGTTTTGAATGAAAAACAGATTATGGGGCTATGCTCTCTTTTCTTTGGCGATGCATATGACAAGTACAAAAAAGGAGAAAAAAACATAGAGCTTGCAAAAAAACAGGAAGGTATAAGTATTGAGTGTATCGGCGATGTCAACTCAGGCAAGTTAAGTGTCACAATAAAGAGTGCTTTGACTGAAGAGGACTCTCCTTTGGATATGATGAAAAAGAGGCTGTTTTCTAAATAAAATATATTACCGGTCAAGAAAACATATACCGTATATATAAAGAGAAAGCAGCTTAACAGGCTGCTTTCTCCATTATGGTATACTTTCGCATATAATTTTGAGAGTATTAATTAAAGGCTTTCGATTTCGTCCGGATATTTAAGTCCCCATTCTTTTCGGAAACTGTCCATTTGTTTCATAATTCTTATAATCTCGCTGTGGGGCATTTCAGGACATTCGACATGACCGTTTTCGATGGCGTTGATTACTGACTCTACCTGATATTCAAAGCCGGTAATCTGCGGCGGTGCCGGATAGGTAGCCACGACTTCCCGATCCAGGTTGTAGACTTTAATTAATTCGGGATTGTTAATGTTTTCTACAACAAGGCACCCTTTATCGCCATAAACAACGCCCTGACGATTTGTTTGAGCGACTACGCTGAAATGCAGAACTGCCATTACACCGTTTTCATAGCAGAGGGTGACATTTCCTGATGCGTCAACACCTGTATCCATAAATGTACAAATGGATGAAGATTTTGCGACTTTATCTCCTAATACCATTGCGGCAAAATTAAGAGTATAAACTCCTACATCCAACAGAGCGCCTCCTGCCAGTTCGGGTTTTACGATTCTCTCCTTGTGGGTTACTATATAGCCTAAATCTGCGGCCAATAGCCTTATATTGCCTATAGCTCCACTGTCAATTATTTCATTTATGGTTTTTGACATCGGCATATATCTTGTCCAAATGGCTTCAGCTATTACGAGGTTTTTTGATCTTGCAACCTCAATAAGTCTTTCGGCCTGTGCCGCATTAGTTGTAAAGGATTTTTCGCACAATACATGTTTGCCGTGCTCGAGGCACAACATGGAATGCCTGTAATGATGCGAATGAGGTGTTGCCACATAAACCAGGTCAATTTCAGGATCCTGGAGCATCTCTTCATATGAGCCGAAGGCTTTCTTGAAATTGTATTTCTTTGCAAGATTACTTGCCCTGGTTAAATCTCGAGAAGCTACCCCGTAAGGTATTATCTGTGGCATATGAATAACTGTGGAAGCCATTTTTTCAGCAATGTCGCCTGCGCCGAGAATCGCAAATTTATACTGTCGCATTGTTCTACCCCCTTATTTTTAGGATTAATTATCATGCTTTATTGTAGGCATGACAATTAAGATAAGTCAATGTACCGGGAATAATAACCTGGTCAAATCTGCTGTTAAACGTGCTTTGCATTAAGAACAGACGTTTGGTAAAATAGAATGGCATATATATTACTGGTAATATATTTTGTATTGAGAAGTTTCAATATGTGAAATACTTTTTATAAAAAGAACATAACAGTAGGAGTGAAAAGATGTCGGCCGAACAAAAGAAAAGCTATGGCAATGAAAGTATAACATCATTAAAGGGAGCTGACAGGGTTAGACTAAGACCGGCAGTAATATTTGGGTCGGATGGACTGGAAGGTTGCCAGCAGTCTTTCTTTGAGATTTTATCCAATTCAATTGACGAAGCCAGAGAAGGTTACGGGAAATTCATCAGGGTAATCAGACATAAAGATTATTCAATAACTGTGGAAGATCAGGGACGGGGCATCCCCCTGGACTATAATCCGAAAGAGCAGCGATATAACTGGGAACTTGTATATTGCGAACTGTATGCCGGTGGGAAATACTCCAATAATACCGGCGAGAATTATGAATATGCTCTGGGCTTAAACGGTCTTGGCGCCTGTGCCACCCAGTACAGTTCCGAGTATATGGATGTAACGGTTTATCGCGATGGATATAAATATGAGCTTCATTTTGAAAAAGGCAACAATATCGGTGGCTTGAAAAAGACCAAATGCAATTATGAGCACACCGGTACGATACAAAAATGGAAACCGGACCTGGAGGTTTTTACCGATATAAAGATTCCGGCGGAATACTTCAGGGATGTTTTAAGAAGGCAGGCCGTAGTCAATGCCGGACTGGTGTTTGAATTTATCGATGAAGAGTCGGGAACGACTGAGCGATTTGTATATGAAAACGGAATAGCTGATTATGTGGCTGAACTTAACATGGACAAAGGGATAACCAAGCCTTGTTATTTTGCAGGATCGGCCAAAGGAAGAGACCGTGAAGACAAACCTGAATATAAGGTTAAGATGGAGATAGCTTTTTGTTTTAATAATGAGATAAATACGATACAGTATTATCATAACTCAAGCTGGCTGGAATACGGCGGTTCGCCTGATAAAGCCGTACGGGCGGCTTTTGTATACGAGATTGACAAATATTTGAGGAACACTAATAAATACAATAAAAACGAAAGCAAGATTACCTTTAGTGATATTGAAGACAGTCTCATACTTATAACAAACACTTTTTCAACCATGACGAGCTATGAGAATCAGACAAAGAAAGCTATCAACAACAAGTTTATCCAGGAAGCCATTACTGATTTTCTGAAACAAAAGCTTGAAATTTATTTGATTGAAAATAAAGAAGAGGCCGAAAAGATCGCGGCGCAGGTTCTGATAAACAAACGAAGCCGTGAATCAGCCGAAAGAGCAAGAATAGATGTGAAAAAGAAACTCGGCGGAGCCATGGACATATCCAGCCGGGTCAAGAAATTTGTGGATTGCAGAAGTAAGGACGTTAATAAAAGAGAGCTTTACATAGTTGAAGGCGATTCGGCTTTAGGCTCGGTAAAAATGGGAAGAGACAGCGAATTCCAGGCCGTCATGCCAGTAAGAGGAAAAATCCTTAATTGTCTTAAGGCTGATTACAGCGGCATCTTCAAAAGCGAAATAATCGTGGATCTGATAAAGGTTTTAGGATGCGGAGTGGAGATAAAATCAAAGCACAATAAGAACCTGGGGTCGTTTGACTTAGACAATCTTAAATGGAATAAAATAATTATTTGTACCGATGCGGACGTTGACGGGTATCAGATAAGAACTCTTATTTTGGCGATGTTTTACAGATTGATGCCCACTCTTATAGAAAAAGGCAAGGTATTTATAGCCGAATCACCGTTATTTGAAATAACCGCCAAAGGCAAAAGTTATTTTGCATATACTGAGAAGGAAAAAAATGAAATTTTGGAGAAACTAAAAGGCCAGAAGGTAACTATTCAAAGGTCAAAAGGATTAGGCGAAAATGACCCTGAGATGATGTGGATCACCACGATGAACCCCGAAACCCGCAGGTTGATTCAGGTCATGCCTGATGATGCTGAGAACACCCAAAAGTTCTTTGACCTGCTTCTGGGTGATAACCTTCAGGGTCGTAAAGATTTTATTTCCGAATACGGGCATGAATACATGGAGTATATTGATGTATATTGAATCGATGGAATAATAGGGCGGGCGCAAGGTTTCTCATTGAGATAAGCCTATTTTCTTCGGAGGAAAGACCACCGAGCGATAACTTTATTGAAATATATGAGCGACCCGTGAGCAAAGGAGAAAAATTATGGAAAACAAACCTGTCGAACAAAAGATTGTAGATACCTTAAAGGTTAATTATATGCCTTACGCAATGAGCGTAATTGTTTCCCGTGCCATTCCAGAGATTGACGGATTGAAACCCTCGCATCGCAAACTTCTATATACAATGTACAAAATGGGCCTGTTGAAGGGAGAAAAAACAAAATCCGCCAATGTGGTGGGGCAGACCATGAAACTTAATCCACATGGCGATATGGCAATCTATGAGACCCTGGTGCGACTGACAACCGGGAATATGACTCTTTTACACCCTTTTGTTGAATCAAAGGGGAATTTCGGGAAAGTATATTCTCGGGATATGAGGTATGCCGCGCCAAGATATACCGAGGTTAAACTTGCGTCTGTCAGTGAAGAATTGTTCAGGGATATTGACAAAAATACCGTGGATTTTGTCGATAACTATGACGGAACAATGAAAGAACCTGTGCTGCTTCCGACAACATTTCCCAATATTCTTGTAAACCCTAACCAAGGTATAGCTGTCGGGATGGCAAGCAACATATGCAGCTTTAATTTGAGAGAGGTATGCCAGGCTACCATAGCATACATAAAGAATGACGATATTGATTTATTAAAATATTTAAAGGCTCCTGACTTTTCAACCGGAGGACAAATAATCCTGAATAAACAGGAAATGCGCAAAATATATGCTACCGGGAAAGGATCTTTTAAGATCAGAGCTAAATATCGTTATGACAAAAAGAACAGCTGCATAGAAATATATGAGATTCCATATACCACGTCATCCGAAGCAATAATTGAGGCCATTGCCTCCATTATTAAAACAGGGAAAATAAAGGATATTGTTGATGTCAGAGATGAAACCGATCTTGAAGGACTTAAGATAACGGTTGACATAAAGAGAAACAGTGACCCTGATGAAATAATGAATAAGCTTTTTAAGCTTACTCCGCTGCAGGACAGCTTTGGCTGCAATTTTAACGTTTTGATCGGCCAGAAACCGATGGTTCTGGGTGTACTGGAAATACTGGATCACTGGATACAGTTCAGAATGGACTGTATTCGAAGAAAATCTGAATATGAAATAAAAAAGAAAAGTGAAACTCTCCATCTGTTGACCGGGCTTTCCAAGATACTCCTGGATATTGATAAAGCCATTCGAATAATTCGGAATACTGAACAGGAATCCCAGGTAGTGCCGAATTTAATGGAAGGCTTCGGGATCGATAATGCTCAGGCCGAGTTTATAGCAGAAATAAAGCTGAGGAATTTAAACAGAGAATATATTTTAAGGCAGACGGCCGATATTGAAAAGCTTAAGAATGAAATCGAAGACTTAAAAGATATCGTATCTCATGATGCCAGGGTACTGGACATTATATGCAAACAGTTGGAGGAAGTCTCCAGGAAATACGGACAGGACAGAAAAACCGAGATTATTGATGAGGAACATATTGAGGAGGTTACACCCGATAATCTGATAGAAGATTATAACGTTCGGATAGTTTTAACAGATAAAGGATATATTAAAAAAATCCCGTTGATATCTCTGCGATCTTCCGGCGAGCATAAGCTTAAGGATGATGATTTTATCATTCAGGAGGCTGATACTCACAATAAGGCGGAATTGCTTTTATTCTCCGACAAATGCGTGGTTTACAAAGTAAAAATATATGAATTCCCAGACGGTAAGGCAAGCCAGCTGGGTGAATACCTGAATAATATCTTAAATTTGGAGCCGGGAGAAAAAATAATAAAAATGCATCCCACTGATGATTACAAAGGGTATTTCCTTTTTGCATATGAAAACGGGAAAATGTCCAAAGTTCCTGTATCCAGCTATGAAACCAAGACCAACAGAAAAAAACTTTCCAATGCTTATAATGACTTGTCTCCATTGGTTGATATGTTCTATCTGGAAGAGGACAAGGACTTTGTTGCCTTCAGCAGCATAGACAAGGTATTGGTTTTTAACACTTCTCAGATTAATCCGAAAACTACGCGTGATTCTCAGGGAGTTTGGGTTATGAAATCCAAGAAAGGCAGTACGCTTAGAAAAATACTGCCCCTCAGCGAAGCTGGTTTAAAAGATCCTGAGTACTACAGGGCCAATATCCCTGCTATAGGGTACTATCTTAAGGAAGAAGACAAAGAGGACATTCAAATTGGTTTGTTTTGATTTTCAGACATTTTGAAAAGTCGGCTGTATTTATTCATGTAATCGGAGGAAAAGCTGATGGAGGATATTGTCCTTATTAAAAAATGCTTAAATGGACAAAAGGATGCCTTTGAATTTCTGGTGAAAAAATATAAAAACCTTGTTTACAGTATTGCTCTGAATACTCTGGTAAACAAGAACGATGCTGCCGATGTGACTCAGGAAGTTTTTTTGAAAGCATGGGCTAACCTATCCAGTTATAACCCGGAGTTTACCTTTAAAACCTGGATTGCCAAAATTACAGTCAACCATTGCATTAACCTGAATTACAAAAGCCGACGAATCACAGCATGGGACGACGAGGAAATGGAAAAGCTCACAACAGATGAAGATGATCCGGAAAAAGCTGCTTTAGACACCGAAAGACGAAATGACATAATAAACGCAATAAACAGTCTTCCAGAAAAATATCGTATTATCGTACAGCTTTATCATCAACATTCATTAAGCTACGAAGAAATATGCAATATTACAGGATATCCTATGAGTATTGTCAAGAACAGGCTTTACAGGGCGCGAAAAATGCTTGCAAAAAGTCTTACCACATACTCAGAGGAGGCTGTGAACAAGGGGGAAAAAGCGTGGATTGCAGACGAGCCTGGGATCTGATGATGAAAAGTTTTGATAAAGAAATATCCAAGCCTCATGAAAATGAACTGAATACACACATAAATGAATGCGGCTCATGCAAAGCCATGTTCAATAAGCTTACCGAAACTTTTGACTTTATGGAAACCTCTGTAAGGCAGGCTCCTGCTGATATCGAGAAAAGAGTGATGACAAAACTGGATTCGGTGAAGCAGAAAAGGGATTTCCTCATGCCATATGTGATTTGCAATCTTATTGTATTTACGGTAATCGTAGCATATTGGCTGGACAATCTTCTGAGGATCGGCATATTTGTATTTGCAAAAGATGTTTGCAACAATATTCTTGCGGCTTACAATACATCAGTTACGATTTTTGCAACTTACCGGAATTTTTTTAACACTTATTTTATTAGGCCTACAATAAACACCGCCGTAATTGCGGGCGCAATCTATGGATTTTTAAGTATAGCGTCGTTTTTACAGAAAATGCGAAGACGTTATGTTTCTTAATGCTTGATCGGAGGTTATAGATCATTATGAAAAAAAGATGGATATTATTGATATGTTCGTTACTGGTGGTTTTCATACTGGCAGGTACCGTATTTGTTTATGCCGCAAATGAAAATACGACAATCGGAGTCGGAGAAACACATATTGGAGATTTTATTACCGGCGGCAATAATGTGTTGAATGACGGAACTATTCAGGGAGATTTTATAGCCGGTGCGCAGACACTTAAAAATACCGGTTATGTTGAAGGCGATTTAATTGCCGGAAGTGCGGAAATAGATATTGGCGGACATATTGGAGGCAGTGTCCGCGCAGGGGCGAATAATGTAAGAATTTCCGCGGTTATTGACAGAAATGCCATGATATTTGCCTCCAATGTAGTCATAGATAAGGACGCAGAGATAAAACGCAATGCATATTTGTTTGGCGCCGTTGTCTCTTTCTACGGCAAAATAACGGGCGACACGGTTATCTATGGAGGAGACGTAACGCTTGGAGGTACTTTTGAAGGTAATGTGAAAATCAAAAACATGCAGGAAGGTTCAGTATTCAGAATGAATCCCGGAACAGTAATAAAGGGGAAACTTATATATGAGGGGGTAACAAGGTATGAGATCCCTTCTGATGTGCAAGTGGGCGATTATGAGTTTATCCGGGTTGAACCTGTAAGCAAAGGGGAAAATAATAGAATCAGTTTCTGGAACATAATTAGGACAATATTTACAATGCTGGTTTATTATCTGTTCGCATTACTGTTATATAAGCTGTTCCCAAGGTTCTTCCTTCGTTCCGGCGACTTTATTGAAGCAAAACCTCTCACGGCTGCAGGTATTGGTATAGCTACTCTGGGAACCCTCGTTGCAGGAAGCCTGTTTTTAATATTACTTCTTATTTTGGCTGTTATTATAATAAAAGGCTCCGTATTCCTATTCGGATTATTGTTGTTTATTTTTGTTACGACGATTACGATTCTGTTTGCAGATATACCGGTATCGTTATGGCTTGGTAATGTTATTACAAACAGAAAATTCAGTGTTCCGGGCAGATTGGCTATCGGAATAGGCACTATTACTATCGTTAAGATTGTCCTTAATTTACTGACAACTATAGGCCCGGCAGCATCTGTAGCTGGTATACTGTCATTTGTGATAAATGTCGCAATATGGATATTCGGAACCGGAGCAATCATGAGGATTATTTTCGAGACAGGCAAGGCAGCAAATCTTCAGGCCGAGGCAGAAGAAGCTGTCGCTGAGATAAGTGATATTACCGAATAAATATTTCAAATGAAAGACCGTCGGGAAAACCAGGCGGTCTTTTTTTATTTTAATGTCGTAAATATCAGGTAGATTTGGAGCGTTTAGGACAAGCTTGTTTGTTTCGGAATTAAGGCCTACATACAGGTGTCATTATTAAAAATGTATGAGTAAACCCGTGAACGTTTTTGTTATATGTCCAACCCTATCCTGAATATGTTAATTATAAATATTGCATAGGGATGGGATAATGGATGATCGTATTGGTCAAAAGGAAAAATGCCGTTCTTATTCTGCTTATACTGTTTTTATCGATCGCTATATTCAGTATTGACGGAAGAACCTCACCAATTGCCGAAACCATTAAAGAAAACGCCGGACCGGTAGTAGTAGTGGACGCAGGACACGGAGGAGAGGATCCGGGGAAGGTAAGCAATTATTCAAGTCTGGCTGAAAAGGATCTGAATTTAAGAATAGCTCAATTGTTAAAGAATCTTTTGGAGCAGGACGGATATACTGTCTACATGACAAGAACGGAAGATAAACTTAATTATGCTCCCGGAACAAAGGAAATATATCAAAAACGCAAACAGGATCTTACTGCAAGAAAACAGTTTATAGATCAAAGCGGGGCTGATGTGGCTGTCAGCATACATATGAACAGTTTTACAGATCCGAAGTATCATGGGGCGCAGACGTTCTATCCGCCTTATTCGACAGACAGTGAAAGGCTTGCAAAGAATATCCAAAATGCGCTGATCGAAATTTGTGATAAAACCAATAACAGAACGGCATTAGTAAAGAAAGAACAGATTGTCCTTTTCAAGGATCTTAAAGTGCCTACTGTCATAATTGAATGCGGTTTTCTCTCCAATAAGGAAGAAGAGGCAAAGTTAAAAACCCTAGAGTATCAGGAACTGCTGGCAAAAGCTATAAAACAGGGAATAGATAATTATTTCGGTAAATAGTTAAAAGTAAAAATTTATTACCGATATTTATATTAGCAATTTAATATTATATATATATTATATAATAATATAAAATTATAGAATAAAGAGGAAAAAATATACAAAAGATGGAGTGTAACTTATCATGTACCTGGAATATTGTTTATTTGCTGACATAACCATATGTATTTTGGGTATTATACTTTTTCTTATTTTGAAAAAAAAGAATCAAATCAGCAGAAGAAATACTTTAATTTTGATATTTTGTTCGGTTATGTCTATGATTTGTGCCTCATTAATACCGTTTATTTCTAATTTTCTGATAGAAAAACTTTCTTTTTCTATTATGGCATCAATCATTGTGTCTTTCTTTTTTTTGGCGGCATTGGCACTTGTTGTTTTCTATCTGCTAATGCCAGTATTGAATATGAATAGCGATAAAATGGTTGAAAATACATCCGACAGTTTGTCAGGAGACTCTGCAGAGAGTAATGAGGTAAAGACTGATAAAGACGAATCTCCGGAGAGGGAATCAGAAATCTTTGAGACCGCTCTGGTATATGACGGGAACTTTGAATTCGGTGAGACAGGTGCAAACATTTATAAAATCGATGAAGCAGATATATCTACCGAAAGTAATGGTAAAATCAGAAATGAGTCTCAGGAAATTGTAAAACAGGATGTAGAGAAATTACATTTAGAGGAAATGCAAAGTGTTTCAGATAATAAGTCATTTATTATCAGGTTGATTAACACAGCAATGGACAGTAAAATCAATCATAATTTCCAAAATGCAATTACAGCCTACGAAAGAGCGTTAGCTCTCGAGCCCGATGACGAGCTTCGATATCTTATTGTTCTGGATTTATGTTCTCTTTACAAGATTGTAGGAAATCTCGAATCAATCTACAAATTACTGGGCTCTGTTAAGTGCAATATGTTATCTGAAGACAAAAAAGAGGATATATTAAGAAATATTAAAAATTATTAGCGATAATCATTGATATATATAGATTAAACTGTTATTATTATATTTGAATTACTATAAGTTTTATTGATTTTATTATAAATCTTAATACCATTAAGGGGGTAGCTGAGGATGAAAACCGCTCAGCAAATTATCGGCTTGCCGGTAGTAAGCATTTTTGATGGGAATGAGATCGGAAAAGTAAAGAACGTTATTATCAATGCTTCGAAAGGTACGATAGACTTTTTTGTCATCGACAGTGGTATCAGATCACTTTCCGGAGGAGTAATTCCTGCCGACAGAGTTTTAGGTATAGGCGAATATGCATTAACTATTCAACAACCTGACGATATCAGCGATATTGTCAAGATTCCGGCAGCCATTGAACTTATGCAGAAAAATATTAAAGTTAGCGGTACCAGGGTTTTAACAAAGAAGGGCAACCTTTTGGGTGAAACCGGTGATTTTTATATTAATGATGAGGGTTCTTATAATATAACCGGTGTTGAATTTATACCTGTAAATGAATCGTTGCCATCGGGCGTTATTCCCCGAAGTAGTATAATAACCTTTGGTAAAGACCTTCTTGTAGTACAGGATGATGTTATTTCTAAATTAATTGAATTATCCCATCCGATAGAAGAGTCCTCAGAACAAAAAAAAAATTTTAGTATAATAAAGGATTTTACTTCCCAAAATGATATAGCATACTCTGAAGCAAACAGCCATGAAATTAGCCAGGAACTCAGTGATAAACCCGTAGAGGAAATAATCGAAGAGGCTGAGGAAGAAACAAGAGAACCGAAAACTGAAACAGAAGAACCGGAAGTAGTAATAGAAGGGCCGGCAGCAGAGACAGAGGAACCGGTGGTAGAAACAGAAGAGCCGGCGGTTGAAACAGGAGAATCGGGAGTAGAAATAGAACAGCCGGTAGCAGGGACAGAGGAACTGGTGGAAGAAACAGAAGAGCCAGTGGCGGAAACAGAAGAACCGGAAGTAGTAATAGAAGGGCCGGCAGCAGAAACAGAGGAGCCGGGGACAGAAACAGAAAAGCCGGAAGCTGAAACAAAAGAACCGGAAATTGAAATTCCTGCGGAGGCACCGGCAGAAGAAAAGGTAATAGACGAGAAGACTTTAAGTGCGGCAGAATTATTTGAACGGCGCCAGAGACAATACCTTGTAGGCAAGAAAGTAACAAAGACGATATATGCCCCGGATGGCAGAGTGTTGGTTAATAACGGAGAGATTATTACCAACCGATTGATAGATGAAGTAAAAGCGCATGGAAAGCTTATTGAGCTTATAATGAATTATGAAGAATAACATAGATACATAATGGGCTTGTTAAGGCCTGTTAAGAAACACAAGTGAATCCCACCCGTTAAAACAAATGGATGAACACAGACGGGCTCGGGAGCCCTATCTAAGATCTAATTGCACGGGTCAGGATTTCCTGGCCCGTTTATTGTATGGAGATGAAGCATAATATGAAGTTTCAGTTTAAAAGCTTATGGGCGATCTTTATTGTTATACAGATATTGTGCGGTACCGGAGCAGGACTGCTGCTCCTTTCAGCAACGAAGACTAATACTGAAATTGTTTCTATCAGCACAGATGAGATTACATTGGACAATGTTTCGGTTGAATATTTAAGGGAAGTATTGGCGGATTATTATACTAAAAAGATTGCAAACGGCGAAATAAAGATGATGATAGAGGGCATGCCATTCTCTGTTTCCTATCGGGACATTGATGTTAATGTCAATTTGGATAAGACTATCGAAAACATTAGAAACGTGATGCCTAAAAACGGATTTGAAATGCTGTTTTCAGAATCGGTCGTTTATGATGTTACTCCGGTTTATTCATATAATTCCGGCAAATTGATCAGAAAATGCGAGGAATTGCTTTCCTATTACAATACTGCTCCGGTCAAAGAGAAGTATAAAATCGAAAACGGTACATTAACTCTTATTCCAGGTATTCCCGGCCTGAGCGTCGACTATGTGAAACTGGAGCAGGAGCTGAAAAACTTAATATTTGTTTCAGAGAAGCCATACAGAATAAACCTGAATGATTCTCCGGTTATTATTAAAACTGATCCGGAACCTGTTTATAAAGAGACTTTTAATACAACGGTCTCAAAAAGCTACGTGACGTTTGATCCTAATCTTATTGAGAAGGCTGCAAGCTGCAAAGACAGTATTAATAATGTAATTATCGAGAATAACCAGGAGTTCAGGCTGGATAATATCCTGGATTTTTCTCAGTTTTCAGGGGTTATGGAAAAGGATTTGTTAAATCGGATCGCAACCGCTGTTTACCAGGCTGCGCTGCCAATAGACGGAATAAAGGTGTTGAATCGTAAGCCTGCTCAAAGAGCGATACCTTATGCTGAACCAGGTTTGGAGGCAGTTATCGAAGGAGAGGGCGCCAATCTGGTTTTCAGAAATGAAACAGGAAAGCCTTTGTTGTTAATATCAGAGATAATTTCAAACAAATTCAATGTTTTCTTTGCCTCTACAGGTAAAATTGCCACAGGAACCATAACCATAGAAAGAAAGGATTTTGTGCCCCCTCCGGTCATAACCGTAGTGAATGACTCTTTACCGCCCAATGTGACCAGAGTCATATCGGAGGGTGTCCAGGGCTATACTGCCTACGTCAAACGGACAATTGACGGAAAGACTGAAGAAATTTCCCGGGATGTATACCTGCCGATCAGCAAGACTGTTGAAACCGGACCAAAGCCCGTCGATTCAGCTTCAAAATAAAACGGCACCAATGATAAGGCTTTTATAGCAGGTCTACTCCAGTGTCTGTCTGTAATCGATTAAAGTTTCGCAGGTAAATACTACTTGCAAAAATTATGATTGCCTATCTTAACAACTATAGGGCGGCTCCAGATCCATTTGCTGGTGGCAGTGGCAGGATTATAATAATAAATGCATCCGTAAGTTGGATCCCAGCCGTTTAAGGCATCCTGCGCAGCTTTGTATGACATATCATTTGGAGGAAGGTTTATTTGACCGTCGGTTACTACATCGAAAGCTCCTTTTTGATAAATAACTCCTGCAATCGTGTTTGGGAAACGGCTGTCAGCTACTCTGTTAAGAACCACCGCGCCTACCGCGACCATTCCTTCGTAAGGTTCGCCGCGCGCTTCACCGTGTATTAAACGTGCCAATAAGTCAATATTGCTGTTGGTTGTTGTGGAAGTTCCGGTAGGCAAGCCCAGAGCGTACAGCGTTTCCTTGCCGGCAATACCGTCAACTTTAAGGCCGTTTTTGCTTTGAAAGTATCTGACTGCCTGGTAGGTTTGATATCCGTATTTGCCGTCTATTGGCCCTTTGTAATACCCCCAGGCTTTTAGCCTTTTCTGTATTTCGATCACTTCTTTGCCACTGGAACCGTAATATGAGAGTGTTTCCCTGCTGGAATGATCCATTATGGCGCGGAGATTTGGAATTATAAATCCCACTGTCAATACTATGGCAACAATAAAATAGACCCAAGCAATTTTTATTCGTCTTTTCATGAGTACCCTCCAAATTGAGTATTCATAAAAAGCTTTTGCATTAGGTCAAAAATTATGCACAATTTTATAAAACAGTGTTTCCTTCAAATCCAGCAAGGAAAATAACAATAAGAAGCGCTACCAAAAGAAAATCGCATTCACTGCCTTCCATCAATAACAATATTATTAAGGCAATCAAAATAATATCATCCTGTCTTAAATTTCTTAAGAAGGATGGTAAAAACTGTTGCTGTCTGTGATGAACAGGGGAATGGTGTTCATTTTTATCATCTGTTTCGTAGGGCAGAGGGATGGAGCTGAGACCCCTTGGTTCCATCATTCATTCACCTCTTTGTGTCGCGGTTAAATGTAGGAGCGATAGCGCTTATAATGTTAATAACCTTAAGGAGCTGTATGGCTCCTCCCAGTCGCTGCTGTCTCTGAGCCCCCAAAAAAGGCTGTATGGAGTTTAACAGCGTAATTCTTGAGTCTCTGACATTATTAAGCATTCCCATTATTTCATTTGCTTTTGCCATTAAGCCCGCTTCAAAACTACTGTCCCGTGAAGTGGACGTGGGAATGTAACCAAACTTTTCATCGGGATCAGTATTTGAACCTGACGAAGAATTAGTTTTATTTGAGCTTGAATCCGGTGGGACAATATTTTCTACGATATTTTTCAGTCCGCTGGTATCAGACACTCCAAAAATATCGGCAATCTGTTTAAGCTTTTTATCAAGCTCATCTGCCATAAAACCGCCTCCGAATCTACTTTAATAATGATCTCAGTCTCTGTGCTATAATGGCTCCGTCAGGACCCAATACCTGAATAAGTTTCTGAAAATCTCTTTCTGTGACTTTGCTTTTGATTTCATCAAGACTTATTCCCATTTGGGCCAGTTTATTGGGATCAAATTCATTTATTTTTTCAAGGATCTCATTGGTATCGATTTGGCCCAGTCTTTTCTTAAGCTCGTTAGGATCCTCGTTTCTCAGCATTTCAAGAGCTTTCTCGAGTTTTTTCTTTTGAATGTTTCCGCCTAATCTGTCAAACATATTATAATTTCCTGACATATCTCCACCTCAACTAAGAATCCTGACTGTGGTCCTTCTCAGACCTGCCGGCAGACTAAAAATTAGCTTCACCATATTAAACATCTCATCAAATTGTATGCAGGTATGCTTGTCATGTTGCATATAAAAAATCCAGCCCATTGAAATAAAAAAGCACTGCGCAAAGATTACAATAATCCATAATCTTTATGCGCAATGCCGGAATATACGGCAGACGGTTTTAATAATCGTGCCATAACGGAATATCCTATATTCTGTTACAGTTTTTCAAGAATACTGTCAAGAGATGTAATAAACCCGTCTATATCTTCCCTGGTAATAATCAAAGGCGGCAGCATGCGGATAATATTGTCTCCCACCGAACCTATCAGGTAGCCGGCTTCAAGACATTTCAGCTTGATTTCCACAGCTTTGGGCTGGAAAAGTTCAACACCTATCATAAGCCCCTTGCCTCTTACTTCTTTGATGATGCCATACTTTTCTTTGAGACTGTTGAGCTTGCCGATAAAGTAATCTCCCATAACGGCTGAGTTTTCGTAAAGCCTGTCGTTTATGATGGTGGACAGTGCCGCATAGCCAGCGCTGCAGGCCAGTGGGTTACCTCCAAAGGTAGAACCGTGGTCACCGGGCTCAAAGGCTGAGGCAACTGGCTCCTTGGCGCAGAGGGCGCCGATAGGGAAACCTCCGCCGAGAGCCTTGGCCAATGTAAAAATATCTGGTTCTACGCCAAAATGTTCATAGGCGAACATCTTACCCGTTCTTCCAAGACCACACTGCACTTCATCAAAAATAAGCAGTATATCTTTCTCGTCACAAAGTTTGCGAACTTGCCTGATATAATCTACATTGGCAGGGTTAACGCCGCTTTCTCCCTGTATCGGTTCCAACATGACCGCGCATGTGTATTCGGTGATTGCGCGCTCAAGGGCATTTATGTCATTCATTGGAACACTTAAGAATTTTGGAGTAAGAGGGCAGTAATTTTTCTGGTATTTTTCCTGGCCTGTGGCGGCCAATGTCGCCAGGGTTCTTCCATGAAAAGATTTTTCCAGAGTAATTATTTCGAATTTTTTCGGGAATCCCTTTTTCCTATAGTAGAGGCGGGCAAGCTTTATGGCTCCTTCGTTTGCTTCAGCGCCGCTATTGGCGAAAAATACTTTATCACAGCAGGAGTTCTCGACGATCAGTTGAGCCAGCTTCGCCTGGGATTCAATATAGTAATAGTTGGAACAATGAATAAACTTTTGAGCCTGTTCGACGATAGCATTGACAAGCGCCGGATGAGAGTGTCCAAGGGCATTGACTGCTATACCCGCAAGAAAATCATAATAAACTTTGCCATCTAAATCCCAAAGTTTCATACCTTCGCCTCTGGTAAAACAAACCGGCAGCCTGTCACCAAAAGTGTTTAAATAGTATTTTTTATCCAATGCGATAATTTCTTTTAAGGTCAAATAAACCGCCTCCTATAATTCATCATCTAATAATTATACATATTGATGTATAATTATTCAACACTGTTTAACGGATTATTAGCGAAAAATTGACTATAATTTTATTATAAAACCAGTATAAAATTGAAGAATATATAAATTGAAACTTTTTGATTAAAAAACTAAAATTTAATATCCATAAGGATTAATTTGTCAGGACGGTAACATATGGAAGAAGTAATTAAAAAAATAATAGAAATAGAGCATGAGGCTCAGAACATTTTGGAGGGTGGGTACAGGCAGGTAGAAAAAATAAGGATGAACACCCTCAATAAACTAAAAGAACTGGAGAACAATATTACTGAAATGACAAATCATAAGATTGAAGAGTTGAGACAAAGAATCCGTTCTGAGGCCGATGAAAAAATTCAAAATATAAATGAGACCACAGAAAAAAGAATACAGGCTATGGAAGTTTATGTGAAAAATAACCGGGAAACCTGGGAGAATCAAATTTTTAACCGGATTCTCGGAAGGTGAAATTATGATTAAAGAAATAAAATATGGCGCATTGTCTGGCAAATCAAAAGCTATGTATGGAAGGCTGTTAAACCGGGATGATTATAATGCCCTGATACAGAAAAAAAGTGTCAGTGAAATTTTGGCATATCTGAAGCATAATACCCGTTACGGTACAATACTTACCGATATTGATGAGAACAATGTTCACAGAGTAAACCTGGAAAATGCCCTGAAAAAAGATGTAATGACCGACTACTCCAAATTCTTCAGATTTGCCGGCAGTAAATTAAAAGAGTTTATAAAAGTATATTTCAGAAAAATCGAGATTGAAAGTCTAAAGCTGATATTAAGAGCATTTGAGGCAGGGCATGTGGAGTATTCCGTTTTGGAAGAGTCATTAATATTCCTGAGAGAAAATGATAGCCTTGATATACCAAAACTTGCTCTATCAAGAGATTTGGAGGAATTTCTTTCGAGACTATACGGCACAGGTTATTATGATCTATTGAAACCATTCATTAATGATAGCGGAGAGATGCGCCTTTTTAATATGGAGATGACTTTGGATCTTTATTATATAAGAAGTTTGAAAGAAGCATTTGAAAGACTGCCGGATAAGGCCGACAGGGCTATTGTAAAGGAGATGATGGTAACTGAAGCCGATATTCTTAACATATTATGGGTATACAGATGCAAGTTTTTGCACGATTTTCCCAATGAGTTAATAAGAAGCTATATGGTGCATATTACAGGAAAACTCGGCAGCAAGACGATTGACCAATTAATAAATGCGGAAAACTCCGAAGAATATCTGGCTATCCTTAGGAAATCGCCTTACAGTTTTTTGTTTGAAGACCCAAATCAACTGTTTTTTGAGCATAGTTATCTGGAATACATTCATAAGCTTCACAAATCATATTTCAGAAGACAGCCCTTTTCAATCGTATGCATAATTTCATACCTGAGACTGAAAGAGCTGGAAATTGCAAATATCATTACAATTATTGAATGTATCAGATACGGTTTGTCCGAGGAAGAAACTCGGAAATTTGTTATTGGAATGAATATTCAGGAGAAAGGGTAAGACTATGGCAGTTGAGCAAATGAAACATATCAGAATAATGGGCCCAATAAGCAAAATAGATGAATTTGTACTTAAGTATGTCATCAATGGGAATATTCAGCTTGAGCCTGCCTATAAACATCTGAATGTTCCGGGCTTAATTCCCTTTGAAGATGATAACTCACTTGATAATCTGCTGAAAAGGATGAAGGTACTTAATGAGCATTTTAATGTAAAGATAGAGACATATGACAAAGCGACAATAGAGAAAGAGCTCCTGATGCCCTTTGATACTACTGCCGCAGAAGCTTTTATCAGCGAAATTGAAGATAAAATATCATGCTTCAGGAAAGAATCGGAGGCGGACAAGGCGGCTATTATGGAGAGGGAGCAGATTATTAAACAGATACGTCCGCTGGTAAACCTTAATGTCGATATTGATGAGCTTTTTCATTTTACATTTATGAAATTTCGTTTTGGGACGGTTCCCAGGGATTTGTACAATCGGCAGAAGAAGTATCTGGAAGAGTTGAATGTCATTGTAGTTCCGGTTTCGGAAGATGATGAAAGTATATGGCTCTCATACTTTATGCCTGCGTCAGAAGCTCAGATTATCGATAATGTTTTTGCTACCATGGGATTTAATCGTGTGAGGATCTCAGGGGATGTTAAAGGAAAGCCGAAGATTACCAGTGAAAAAATGAAGACAGAGATCATCCGGTTGCAGGAAAAGCTGCAACAGGATAAAAAGGATATGGATAAGTATTTGAGCTCCAAAAGAGAGGAGTTTTCAAAACTATTCCATAAAGTTCTTTATCTTAATAAGTTACATGAGGTGAAAAAACTTTGTTCCCACAGTTATGAAACCTTCTTTCTGGTTGGTTGGATGCCGGGCGCCGATTACGAAAAATTCGCAAAAGAAATTGATGCTGCAGATCGGATAGTACTTGGGTGTGAAGATCCTGACTGTGTTATCAATGCGGCTCCGCCCACAGTCATGAAAAACAACCGGTTTTTTAAACCTTTTGAAAGTCTTGTTACAATGTACGGGTTGCCATCTGCGAAAGAACTGGATCCCACCCCTTTGCTTTGCATTACATTTGTGCTGATGTACGGGTTTATGTTCGGAGATGTAGGGCAGGGTGCAGTTATCGCTATTCTGGGACTTCTATTGTACAAAATAAAAAAAATGCCACTGGGCGGCGTGATGGTTTACGTAGGAATATCTTCCACTGTTTTCGGGTTTGTGTACGGAAGTGTATTCGGCAATGAAGAGATTTTAACTCCTGTATGGATGAGCCCTCTTCACAGCAAGGCAAATATAAATACCATACTCTATATTTCTGTGGGATATGGCGCATTTATAATAATAATTACAATGATTGTGAACATGATAAACTGCATCAGGATGCGCAAGTGGGGAAAACTGTTATTTGATAAAAATGGCCTTGCGGGTCTTCTCTTTTACGGTGGACTTGTAATTGTCGTATTGATTTACATTAAGACAGGACGATTGATACTGACAGGATTGGTATTAATTCCGGTAGTTGTGCTTCCGATTCTGATGATCCTGTTCAAAGAGCCACTGGAAAATTTGATATTGCACAAGGACCACATTATGCCGCATGAAAAAGGAATGTACTTTGTTGAGTCGGGTTTTGATATATTTGAGACCTTATTGTCATTCTTTTCAAGTACGGTTTCTTTTGCAAGAGTGGGTGCTTTTGCCCTCAATCATGCAGGCCTTTCCCTTGCGGTTTGGACTCTGTACAGAATGATGAAAGGGATAGGCGGAATTTTGATTGTTATTATTGGCAATTTAATAACAATAGGTCTGGAAGGTCTCATTGTAGGGATCCAGTGCATGCGTCTGGAGTTTTACGAGATGTTCGGACGATACTATATTGGCGAAGGATATGAATTCAAACCCGTACGGGTTTCGGATGAATAAATATGAAATCAACTGACCGGATTCTGACGGAAGAAATAATAATTAAAAGGTAACGGAGGTCATTTTATGGAATTTGTACTGATTATCGCTATTGCTCTGGTTCTGTCAACGGTAGGTATAGGAGTTACCTGCGTAAACAAGGGAATCAAAGGGAAAAACTACAAGCAGCTTATGGGTATGAATATTACTGCTCTGGCAGGGATCATTATTGTAGCGACTATAGTAATGCTGTCAGGCGGGATAACTGCTTTTGCCGCGGAGGAAGCTGCCGGTAATGCAGCTCAGACAGCGGAGGGTCTGAAATATATCGCTGCTGCCGTATCTATAGGCATTTCGGCCATAGGTTCAGGTATAGCCGTCGCGTCCAGTGGTGCAGCTGCATTGGGGGCTTTAAGCGAAGATCCCAAAATCTTTGGTAAAGCTTTCGTATTCGTAGGCCTGGCCGAAGGTATTGCAATCTATGGCCTTATAGTATCAATCCTCATTCTGAATGCTTAATTGAGGTCGTTGAAAATGAAGATGTTTCTTATAAGCGATAATATTGATACTAAAATAGGTATGCGGCTTGCCGGTATTGACGGCGTGATTGTGCACGGCAGGGAGGAAGCTTTGGTTGCTTTAAAAAAAGCCATGGCAGATAAAGATGTTGGAATAATTCTTATTACAGAATTGGTATCTGCCATGTTTCCCGATATTATTTCAGATGTTAAACTGAATCATTCAAGGCCGCTGATTGTTGAAATTCCTGACAGGCACGGTACAAGACGCCGGCCGGATTACATCATGGAGATTATAAATGAGGCAATCGGAATAAAAATATGACAGAGATGACCCGGTTTAATTCCCATTAAACAGTCAAGGGTTTAAGAGATTGGGGATGTTTATGGCAAAAATAGAAGAGAAATTAAGAAACTTCTCATATATGATTATGAGAGAAGCCGATGCCAGGAAGAAGAAAATTATATTGCAGGCCAATAAGGACAGCGAAGCGACCATTGCTGAAAAAGAGCTTCAATTACTTAAAAAGGCCTATGAGCGAATCCATGAATCCATGGACATCATTGAAAGAGATTGCAATGAAGAAGTGTCGAAGGCTATTCTGGAAAGCAAGAAAAAACTCTTTCACCGGCGGGAGGAAATCATCCGGCAGGTGTTCTCCAATGTTGAGGAAAAGTTGATAGCCTTTAAAAACACCGATGAATATAAGAACTATATGATCGAAAGGATTCTTCGCAGCCTGGAAGAGATAGGCCCGGGAGAGATTCTGATTTATGCGGATAGTGAAGATTTACCGCTTATCGATGAAATCAGAACAAAAACGGGGAACAGATTCCAGTTGTCAGAGAGTGAAGAACGGCTTATAGGTGGCTTTATCATAAGTAATAAGACTAAGGGACTATTGTATAATTATTCCTTCACTAACGGACTGAATCAGGAGAAAGCTTCGTTTTTGGAAAACTACGGGCTTTCTTTCGAGTGATAAATTACTCTTACTAAACTGAGGGTGGACAGATGGAAAACTCATCACATGGAAGAATATATGGAATAAACGGTCCGGTTATAAAGGTTCGGGGCGACCACCCATTTCAAATGTACGAGATGGTGTTGGTGGGCCATGACAGACTTATAGGTGAAGTAATCCGGATTTTTGAGACTGAAACTATTGTTCAGGTATATGAAAACACCACCGGGCTTAAGCCGGGTGAACCTGTAATATCTACGGGAAAACCCCTGACCGTCAAATTAGGACCGGGTATTATCGGCAATATTTTTGACGGCATAGAGAGACCTCTGAAAAAAATTGCCGAAAACACAGGTATCTTCATAAAACGTGGTAGTATCATGGATAACCTGGACAGAGAAAAGCTGTGGCATGTCAAAATGCTGGCCAAACCCGGCGATTATGTCAGCCAGGGAGAGTTTATAGCCGAGGTAAAGGAGACTGAGTCGGTTATCCATAAGATAATGGTGCCCCCCGGAATAAAGGGAGAGGTAATCGAAGCCGTCGGAGACGGGGAATATAATATTGAACAAACGATAGTGAAGGTTAGAGACGGTAAAACGCTACATAACCTTTCACTTGTTCAGGAATGGCCTGTGCGGGAACCAAGACCTTATAATCACAGACTTCCTTTGGATATACCTCTCATTACGGGCCAAAGAGTTATAGACACGCTGTTCCCAATGGCAAAAGGAGGTGCGGCGGCTATTCCTGGAGGTTTCGGCACCGGTAAAACTCTTACCCAGCACCAGCTTGCCAAATGGGCTAATGCTGACATTATTGTGTATGTTGGCTGCGGAGAACGCGGAAATGAGATTACCGAAGTTCTTGAGGACTTTCCGAAGCTGGTGGACCCAAGAACCGGAAGACCGTTAATGGAACGAACCGTGTTGATAGGAAACACCTCAAATATGCCTGTTGCAGCAAGAGAAGCGTCTATTTATACCGGAATCACTTTAGCCGAGTATTACCGTGATATGGGTTACGATGTGGCTATAATGGCCGATTCCACATCCCGCTGGGCGGAAGCTCTCAGAGAAATATCCGGCAGACTTGAGGAGATGCCGGCGGAAGAGGGCTTTCCGGCATATCTGCCCTCGAGACTTTCCGAATTCTATGAAAGAGCCGGGCGAGTCGAGAATTTCAATAAAACTCAGGGCTCAGTTTCAATAATAGGGGCGGTATCGCCCCAGGGCGGAGATTTCTCGGAACCGGTTACCCAGAATACGAAACGATTCGTACGATGTTTTTGGGCTTTGGATAAGGCTTTGGCATATACCCGGCATTATCCGGCAATCAACTGGACCAACAGTTACAGTGAGTACAGCCAGGAGCTTTCCGAGTGGTACAGAGTGAATGCCCATCCCGAATTTATGGATAAGAAAGCTAAATTAAGCCGGATCCTGCAGGAAGAAGAAAAGCTGCTGGACATAGTTAAACTTATAGGAAGCGATATACTTCCTGATGAGCAGAAGTTGGTTCTGGAAACAGCCAGAGCTATAAGGCAGGGTTTCTTACAGCAAAATGCATACCATGAACAGGATACCTATGTTCCGATCAAAAAACAGTATCTGATGATGGATTCCATTTTGAGGGTTTATGATAAAGCCGTTAAGCTTGTTTCAATGGGCGTGCCGGTGTCTGTCATAAGAAAATCCGGTGCATTCGAAGAGCTTATACGAATTAAATACACTATACCCAATGATGATTTCAGCGGTTTTGAGGAATTAAACGAGAGACTGGAAAAGGCTCTTGAAGAAATAGAAGCTGAATATAAAAAATAATATGTCTTCTTTAATTGTACCGGAGGCTGCAGTACTGGAATAGAGGCTTCTGGAGGGGTGAAGAGTATGAATGTTGAATATATGGGGCTTAAAGAAATTTCCGGACCATTGGTAGTAATTGACGGAGTCAAGGACGCCTCCTACGAGGAAATGGTGGAAATTACAGTTGGCAGGAACAAGCGACTGGGCAGAATAATAGAGATTTACGGAGAAATGTGTGTAGTGCAGGTATTTGAAGGCACTCGCGGGATTTCCCTTGAGAATACACGCTCCAGACTTCTTGGAAAACCGTTGAAAATGCCTCTTTCTATGGAACTTTTAGGAAGAGTGCTGGATGGGATCGGAAGGCCTGTTGACGGCCTGGGCGAGATTTTTCCGGAAAAAAGCCGGGATATTAACGGTGAACCTCTAAATCCTGTTATGAGGGAATACCCCAGAAATTTTATACAAACCGGCATATCTTCTATTGATGGGCTTATTACCCTTATAAGGGGACAAAAACTACCAGTGTTTTCCGGAAGCGGCCTGCCTCATAATCAATTGGCGGTTCAGATAGTCCGGCAGGCAAAAATTACTGATGCCGGAAATGAAAATTTCGCTGTTGTTTTTGCCGCTATGGGTGTAAAACACGATGTTGCGGAGTACTTTAGACAAAGCTTTCAGGAAAGCGGCGTATTGGACAGAGTGGTCATGTTCCGTAATCTGGCAAATGATCCCGTTGTAGAAAGAATAGTTACTCCAAGATGCGCTTTAACTGTAGCTGAATATCTTGCGTACGATAAAGGAATGCATGTACTGGTTATTCTGACCGACATGACGTCATATGCCGAAGCGCTGCGTGAAATTTCATCCTCTAAGGGCGAAATTCCATCCAGAAAAGGTTATCCGGGATACTTATACAGTGATCTGGCCTCCATTTATGAGCGGGCGGGAATGGTTAAAGGCTGTAAGGGATCTATAACCCAAATTCCTATTCTTACAATGCCCAATGATGATATAACCCATCCTATACCTGATTTAACGGGATATATAACCGAGGGACAGATAGTATTGGACAAAAACTTCGCCTTAAAGGGAGTATATCCACCCATCAATGTTCTGCCGTCTTTATCGAGGCTTATGAAGGACGGTATTGGAGAAGGATATACCAGAGAAGACCATCCGCATGTCGCAAACCAGCTTTTCGCATCCTACGCCAAGGTTCAGGAGGTACGGGCTTTAGCATCTGTCATCGGCGAGGAAGAATTAAGTCCCATCGATAAATTATATATGAATTTTGGGCGGGAATTCGAAAACAGGTTCATAGCACAGGATTTCCGGGAAAACAGGAGTATAGAAGATACTCTTGACCTTGGTTGGGAATTATTGAGGTTATTGCCCAAAGAGGAACTGGATCGTCTTTCACCTGAGATCATTGATAAATACTATACGGTTCCCGAATCAAGGAAAGGGGATTTCTAATCTATGGATATGGATCTGTTTCCCACTAAAGGAAACCTGATAAAGGCCAGGAATTCTCTTGCTTTGTCCCGACAGGGCTATGATTTGCTGGAGAAAAAGCGTAATATTCTGGTTCGGGAAATGATGAACATGATAGATAAGGCCAGAAAGGTGAACGATGAGATCCTTGCAGTATTCAGCGAGGCTTATAAAGCTCTGCAGGATGCCAATATCAGCCTGGGTATTTCAGTTGTCCAGCAAATAGGTTTTGCCATACCTGAAGAAGACAGTATTCAGATTAGGGAACAGAGCATAATGGGTGTCGAAATCCCAATAGTGTCGATTGACGAAAAAAAGATGATGCCCCGGTACAGTTTTCACATGACTAACGGTGCCCTTGATATTGCACGAAAAAAATTTGAACAGGTTAAAATTCTTACAGCACAATTGGCTGAAATCGAAAATTCAGTATACAGACTGGCCCAAAATATCAGACGAACCATGAAGCGTACAAATGCGCTCAAAAACATTATAATTCCCAGATATGAAAGTATATCTTCAACTATCGAGAATGTATTGGGGGAAAAGGAAAGGGAGGAATTCTCCCGCCTGAAGGTGATTAAGAACGTTAAAGGGAAAAAAAGCTAAATTTTTTGTTTGACAACAGGGAATTCTGATTGTATTATAATAGAAACAATAATATTTAAAGGCAATGAAGGAGCCTCTGTAATTATTGGTTTCCTTGAAGAGAGCCTGTGGTCGGTGCGAACAGGCAGGAATGTAATTACAGGTATCTCTCCGGAGCCCGTTACCTGAAATATAGTAAGGTATCGCGTCAGCCACGTTACAGGCAAGGGTTTGTTAGAACCTTAATGAGGGCTTTTATAAGCTAAAAATGGGTGGTACCACGGGTTATCAGCTCGTCCCAGCGGTAGATTATGCTGGGACGGGCTTTTTAATTATATATGCTGATTGATGGAGGGGTGTGAGGTATGAACGAAATGATTATGGAGATTGCTCAGCGAATACGGGGCCTGAGGGAAGACTTTGGTATTTCTGTTTCAGAAATGGCAAAGTTGGTGGAGGTTTCGGAAGAGGAATATTTAAGCTATGAAGAAGGCAAGAGAGACTTTTCCTTTACTTTCCTTTATAAGGTTGCGGTACGCCTTGGTCTGGACATCAGTGAACTGTTGACCGGCAGCAGTCCCACACTGTCGGTCTACACTCATGTGAAAAAAGGAAAAGGTCTTGCAATCGAACGCAGAAAAGGTTTCAAATATCAAAGCCTGGCTTATTTGTTCAAGAACAGAAATGCCGAACCCTTCATTGTTGAAGCCCCATATGATGAAGCCGCCGATAAGGGAGAGATTCTGCAAAGAAGTCATGACGGGCAGGAGTTTGACTATATCTTAAGCGGATCATTAAAGGTCAAAATAGATGATCATGAATTTATTATGGAAGAAGGAGACTCTGTATATTATGATGCGACACGGAAACACGGTATGGTAGCAACAAACGGTAAAGACTGCGTATTTCTTGCAGTGGTAATCAGAGATCAGAACGGGAGGATGGGTTAATGTCTAGGCTATATAAGGAATACATAATTGAGACATTTAATGAAGACGGTAGCGTTAAAGAGGTAAGTTTTAAGAAAGACGAGTACTATAATTTCGCTTATGATGTAGTCGACAGGTTAGCGGCTGAAAAACCTGAGAAACTGGCTATGGTCTGGTGTAATGAAGCCGGGGATGAAAAGTTCATTACATTTAAGGAAATGAAAGAATACAGCGATAAAACCGCTTCCTTTTTCCAGAGCCTTGGAATAAAAAAAGGCGACCCGGTAATGCTTATTCTTAAACGCCATTATGAATGGTGGTATTGCATGATGGCGCTTCATAAGATTGGCGCGATAGCCATTCCGGCCACCAATCAGCTTATGACGAAAGATATCGTCTACCGTGTGAATGCTGCCAGTATTAAGGCGATTGTGTGTACCGCTGAAGGGCAGATATCGGATCTGGTGGACGAGGCGCAGCGTGAAACCGAGACCTTAAGCATTAAGGTCATAGTAAGAGGAAAGAAAGACGGTTGGGTCAGCTATGAAGAAGGTATCGCCACAGCGCCTGATTTCGTGCCCCCGACCGGTGAAGACCGGCCGAAAGCCGAAGAAATAATGTTGATGTATTTCTCATCGGGCACAACAGGTATGCCTAAAATGGTG
>Ga0134103_1001104_pt1 | contig 26872 bp, 25 predicted proteins | sample 14_taG_2_FD_94445 | JGI IMG/M metagenome (GOLD analysis project Ga0134103, IMG submission 94445) | Switchgrass degrading microbial communities from high solid loading bioreactors in New Hampshire, USA - 14_58_20_212_A1 metaG | ecosystem: Engineered > Bioreactor > Semi-continuous > Anaerobic >...
CTGCATGTTATGGCTTAATTCTGTACATAAAAAGGCAGACGACCAAACATGATCATCTGCCTATAACTCATATGCTACTTCATTTTACTTAGTTCCACCCCAACATTTGACGTAGAACCAAAATAAAGGCGGATAGCGGACTAAAATATGGAAAGCCGCCTCGCTTTGAGGCGGCTTTCCTGGTGGGCAATGAGGAACTCGAATCCCCGACTTTCACCATGTCAAGGTGACACTCTACCAGCTGAGTTAATTGCCCGTGCATTATGTATTATAGCGTGTGCTCAAACAGATTTCAAGTCCCTTTCTCAACCAAACCGACAGTCACCAAGGGGACGGTTCCAACCAGGGGGACGGTTCCGGTGGTTTGGTTCCAACCAGGGGGACGGTTCCGGTGGTTTGACACTGCTCGCAAACCAAATCCCGGAATACCAAGCCACGGGGACTGTCCCCGTGGCTTTACCCGCGCTTTTTCCCAAAATAACGCCTGATGAGTAGCGCCGTCAGGATCACGACACCGGCCACAAGCCCAACAAAAAACGGCCAGGTTCTTTTCCATACGTAGTATAACAGTTCTTTGCCCGTTAACATATCCGCGTTAACAACAACCGGTGTCCACATGAAAAACAGCGTGAAAACGACCAGGAAAACTGCCAGTCCGTGAAATACGCGCTTTTTCATAACAACAACCCCTTCTTTCAGGTCATCTGAAACAACCTGTTTATAACCAGGCCGATGCCAAAGGAAAAGGCATTGGCAAGGGCCGAGAACCTGAACGGATGGCCTATGCTAACGGCATATGCCTTATAGTACAGGCCTTCGACAACAAATGCCGAAACCTCAAGGATGGCAATAACCAGGACCGGGCTCCATGAAGTATATATGCCGGCCAGGTGATAGCACAGCACAACTGCCGGGTTGGTCATGATATTTACAAGGCAGACAAGAAGCAGATCCTTCTTATGCCGTATGCCGCACAGGAGCGCGAACCCCTCTTCCAAGGCCAGTGTCAGCCCCAGGGATACTCCCAAGGCATTAAGCACCCATTGCGCCATCAGGCTTTCACCGCCTTCTTAAGCCCCATGAGCAACAACACCAGTGAGACGAGTGAGGCTGCGGCAAAACCTGGAGGGACGCTTAACAATTCATTCGCTCCCAGGTACACGGGGACAAAACCAAGGAAAAGGCCGAAAGTAAGAAGCCCGAAGGCAAAGCCTTTTGCGCCCGGCAGCATGCGGGCGGCAGCCCAGAGGGTTATGGGCATGGTCATGTTGAACAGGAAAACTGCCAATACTCCCATAACAGGGTTTCCGGAAAGCAGGAATGCCGCTGCGGAAAGCCCCAGGGACAGCATTGACGCACGGGTCGCTCCCACCGCATCCGCAAGAAATCCTCCGGCCGCCTTTCCGAATACCACGGCGCATATAAGCGCCAGCCCCCAGTATCCTTCTCCTTTCCATGGGAATGAAAGGACCAGTCCAACATATGATCTTAAGATGACAACGACAAAAAGGCAGCCGAGGGCAAGGAGTATATCGGGAGATCCCGCTCCTTCCAGTGACAGGGTGAGGTTGTCCGAGTTGAACGACCTTTTCCATGTATATTGCAAAAACAGGATAACGGCGGCGGCAGCAAGCAGCAAAGCCGCAGCCGGAACACTTGACGGGCTGCTGTTTCCCAGCATGGTTCCAAAATAGATCCCAAAGGCGCCGGGTGATACGAATATGCCCAAGGGACCGCTCTTACCGCGGCTGGCATTCAGCACGTCGATACCGCCGCCGATATGGAACAGGGCGTTCCCGATCCCCAGGGCCGCGACCGCTGCCGCCGGTATGCCCGAAACCGGGTACGCGAGAGCAGCAAGCGCGCAGCCAACAGCCGCGCATATCGCGTTTCGGCTGAGTTTGTCCGCTATAAGCCCGATCGGCATCTGCACGGCAAAGGCAAGGAAGTTGTAGATAAGCAGCCACAAAACCCACTGTTCCGAGTATTGGATCCTTGAAAACATGAGATAAGCGCAGGAGAAGTCCACGAGAAAGTGCGCGGCTGAATACGTCGCAATGACAAGACCTGTATGGACTGAAGAGATTTGGTTTCTATGTACCATCTTGCAGGCTCTCCGTTTTCGCCATATGTAAAAAAGCAGCCGATTGATTCAAACCCAGCTGCCATTAACTATTATTACCAATGTATCAGTCTTTTCCCTCCGTGTCAACAGTAAAGCCAGGGGAACAGTCCCCGTGGCTTTATTAACCACAGGAACCGTCCCCCTGGTTTGATTCAACCGCGGGAACCGTCCCCTTGGTTTGATTTCTTCTTGAGCTTCGACTTGCGCTTCTTCTTGAGCTTTGCGCTTGGCTTCCTGTTGGCGCCGATGTGCATGAGGATGCGGGGATCGACGACCTTCCTGGGCTTTACGGGCTTCGCCTTCTTAAAACCACCCTCGTCATCCTCTCCCGCGCCGCCGTTGGACTGGTCGAGCAGGATGAAATCAATCTGCCTTGTCTCGGGCGTTGCCTTGACCACCTGGACCCTCACCCTGTCCCCGATCCTGAACCTCTTCCTCGTCCTCTCACCGATAAGGGTAAGGGTCCTTGCATCGAATTCGTAATAGTCGTCGTCCAGGCTTGAGAGCCTCACCAGGCCTTCCACCGTGTTGTCCAGCTCAACGAACATGCCGAAGGCGGTGATATTGGATATTACTCCCTCGAACTCCTCGCCGAGCCTCTCCCGCATGTATTCGGCCTTCTTCATCTGTTCGCAGTCGCGCTCCGCGTCCTCGGCGGCCCGCTCCCTCTCGGAATTGCTCGCGGTGATCTCGGGCAGGATGCTCCTGTAATGCTCGATCCGCTTTTCATCCAGCCTGCCGCTCATCTGCTCCTTCATGATCCGGTGTATTATGAGGTCGGGGTAGCGCCTGATGGGCGACGTGAAATGGGAGTAGTACTCGGCCGCAAGCCCGAAATGCCAGTCGTGGACATCGCTGTACCTGGCCTTTTGCAGGGACCTCAGCATCAGGGTGCTGATGGTCTTCTCCTCGGGCGTGCCCTTGATCTGGCTTAAAATCTCCTGCAGGGCCTTGGGGTGAACGTCCCGGTAACCCTTAAGGTGATAGCCGAACGCGCCCAGGACCTGGTTCAAGCTTTCCATTTTCTCGGGATCCGGATCCTCGTGGATCCTGTAGACGAAGGGCACGCCGAGCCAGTAGAAGTGCTCGGACACCACCTCGTTGCAGGCGAGCATGAACTCCTCGATTATGTTGTGGGCTATATTGAGCTTGTATTTCTTTATCTCGACGGGCCTTCCGTTCTCGTCGACTATGATCTTTGCCTCGCTGAAATCAAAGTCCACGGCGCCCCTCTTCATCCTCTTTTTCTTGAGGATCAGGGCAAGGTCCTTCATTAGGAAGAAGTCCTCCACATGCTCCCTGTACCTCTCCTTCAGCGCGGGGTCGTCCTCCTCCAGGATCTTGTACACATCAGTGTAGGTCATCCTCTCGCGCACGCGGATGACGCTTTCGAAAATCTCGTGGTCCTTTACCTTACCGGTTTTGTCGATCTCCATCATGACGGTGAAGGCCAGCCTGTCCTCCCCGGCGTTCAGGCTGCATATGCCGTTGGAAAGCTCCTTAGGCAGCATGGGTACGACACGGTCGGGGAAATACACGCTGGTTCCCCGAAGCAGCGCCTCCCGGTCCAGCATTGAGCCTTCCCTGACATAATGGGAGACATCGGCTATATGGACCCCGAGCCGGTAATTGCCGTTCTCAAGGACCTCTATCGATACGGCGTCGTCCAGGTCCCTGGCATCCTCGCCGTCTATGGTCACCATCCGAAGATCCCTCAGGTCTCTCCTGCCTTTCATATCCTCCTCCCTGACGACCTGCGGAACCTTCCTCGCCTCTCTCAGCACCTCTTCGGGAAATTCATACCGGATCCCATAAGCCCGGATGATGGACATGATGTCCACGCCGGCTTCCCCGCTGTCGCCGAGGATCTCAATGATCTTTCCTTCCGCGTTCCGGTTTGCCTCGGGCCACCTGGTTATCTCGACGACCACCTTCTGACCCGGCTTTGCCCCATTGGTATAATCCCTTGGAATGAACACATCCCTGAAAAGCCTGGAATGGTCCGGGGTTACAAAGCCGAAACTGCCGCTCGTGTCGAACGTACCGACAACGGTTTTATGGGCGCGGACCAGGATCTTTACTACTTCACCCTCCTGGGTCCTTGTTGGGGTGGCGGGCCTCGTTATGCGCGCCATCACCCTGTCGCCGTGCATGGCGCCGTTTATGGCGTTCGCGGGGATATACACGTCATCGCCCCCGGCTTCCGGCAGGACAAAACCGAACCCCTTCTCGTGGGCCTGGAACTTGCCGGTTATAAGCCCCATCCTCTCGGGTACGCCGTACCTGTTCTTTTTCGTCTTTATGATAAGGCCTTCCTCTTCCATTTCATCGAGGAGCCTTGACAGGAGCGGTATGTCCTGCGCGGGAACGTCCAGTACCGATACGAGCTCGGACAAAAGAAGCGGCTTGTACGCCTCCTCCCGCATAAATGCCAGGATACGCTTTTTTCTCTCTTCCATCAGGTTCACGCACATCTTCCTTTCAGGCGGTGCCAGGAAACTAAAAGCGGCTTATCTAGCCGCCCTTTTTATCTTGGTTACCGGTTTCAAATTTTATGCAACACCCAGGGCCGGCATGGTTTTCGCCGGGGCCGGAACAGGTCCTGACCGCCGCGGCGCTTTGCCCGGGCAACAGCTACAGGATTTCCTTCAAGGCTGCAAGCGAAATTTCCGCAAATTCCTCAATGCTCATGTCCAGTTCGCTGCAGGAGGCGATGCGGTCCCGGCTTACCTCGATCGCAAAAGTGGGATCCCGGTAACAACTCATGAGCATCTTTGTGTCCACGCTGTCGATATTCCTGTCCGGCGTGCTTTCAACACACGCCACGATCAGTTTCGCCATGGGGGACGCGCAATAGAGAGCTTTATCCAGCCTCCTCCTCCGGGCTATGTTGTTGGCGGGATTATGGGCCCTCACAGCGTATGCGATGGTCGGATCGAAATCCAGCACTTCCAGGATGTCCCCTCCCATCATCCCATGGATTTCCATGTTCCAGTTTACCCTTTCCAGGTCAATGTCATGAACAAGTCCCGTGATTCCCCATAATTCCTCGTCTTCGTGGAAATGCCTGGCCAGTGATCTCATGATGGCTTCAACCGCCAGGCTGTGCAGGATAAGGTCCTGGCTTTCAACCCTAAGTTTTAACGCTTCAAACGCCTTTTCGCGATCCACTGTCAAACCTCCGGAGCCGTTCTCACAAGGTAATTATACCAGATTGCATATGCATGGCAATATAGATTAAAGCACCGAGGCGCAAGCCTTGCGGCCCGGGGGGTTATACTATTTTGCATGCGCGAAGAATACCGGGAAGGGTTAAGCCTGCAAAAACCTCCCTCGAGGGCAACACTATCATAAGGGGTGGAAATGCAAATAGTCTGTACGTTAAATTGGGAACCCCGTGGTGGCAACGCTATCCCATAAGGGGTTAGGATGCAAGGAAAGGCATACGCCTGCGAGACTGCCTTTGGGTAAAACCGACCCTTGCGCGCCGGAAATACCGTGTTGATTTTGATCCCCGCGTGGGTTACAATTTTGCCGTGGCAACCCCACGGCCAGTTCGCAAAATCCTGGCTGGCTTCGGCAAAAATACCGCCGTTCTCGCGGTTTTATTGCGAAGCCGAAACAAAACTACGGAGCCTCCGGCGGCTCAGGTTAAGATGCCGGCCGCATGGACAACCATGCGGGAGAAGGACGGATCATGAAACTTCAGACCAGGACCGTTGTCCAGGCCGCGGTCATAGCCGCGGTATACGCATCTCTCACTCTTCTTGTAAAACCCCTTGCCTATGGCCCCATACAGTTCAGGATTTCCGAGGCGCTCACAGTCCTGCCGGCAGTTCTTCCCGCTTCCATACCCGGGCTTTTTGTCGGCTGCATCCTTGCAAACTTCCTCGGCGGATTCGGCCTCGCCGACATCGTCCTCGGAAGCCTTGCGACTCTTCTGGCCGGTTTTGCAACCTGGCTTTTGAGGAAGCGCACTTTTCTCCTGCCTCTTCCGCCAGTCCTTTTCAACGGGATCATCGTGGGCACGTATGTCTGGTTCCTCTACGACAATACCTATCCCTGGCCCCTCACGATGCTTTTCATCGCCGTCTCGGAAGCCGTCATCTGCTACGGTCTCGGCCTTCCGCTCCTTGCCCTCGTGAGAAAAAACCGGATTATCCGCGAGGCATTGGGCATATCAATTGAATGAACGAAGATGCTGCAAAAGCCTTGTACAAGCCGGCTGCGAGGCATCGGACATGCAGGTTTGCCGCCCATGTTTCCTGCTGCGGGCGGGTGGGTAAATATTACATGTATGTCATATTCATGCCTCATCGAAGGAGCTATGCAATGAGACGAGTCAGCCTTGATCAGATTCACGAGGACGATTTCCTGGCGCGCCCCCTTTACGATATAGATGGCAGAAGGCTTCTCAACGCGGGAGTCAGGCTCAGCCCGTCAATAGTCCAGCGGCTTAGGGAAAAGGGTGTCACAAGTGTATACATCGATGACGAGCTTTCGGAAGACGTGGAGATACAGGGCGTTCTTTCGGACGAGACCCGGAACCGGGCCAAGATGACCATCCGCAACGAGATGAACAGGCTTGCCGGGAAGGGCGAACTGGACTACGGCGCCGTAAGCAAATCCGTCGAGCAGATCATGGACGAGATGATGTCCGCCAGGATAGACGTATTAAACCCCAACGATATCCGCACCCAGGACGAACTGGTATACGCCCATTCGATCAATGTATGCGTCATGGCCATAGCGCTGGCGAACAAGCTCTCTCTTCCGCCCTCCAAGGTAAAAAGCATCGCCATGGGCGCCATCCTGCATGACATAGGAAAAGCGCTGCTCCCAAGGGACTTGCTCAACAAGAAGGACCCGTCCCCCGAGGAGCAGGCCGAGATAAAGAAGCATCCGCTTTTGGGCTACAACGCGATCAAGGATATCTCGGAAGCGTCGGCCACGGCGAAGATCTCCGTGCTTATGCACCACGAGCAGATCAACGGCGGAGGCTATCCCATGGGGCTGAACGGGGACTACATACACTACTCGGCCAGGGTCGTGAGCATATGCGACGCCTACGACCAGGTGATCAATGACGAGCGCTACAGGAACGTGTACCAGACCACCGACGCGGTGGAATACCTGATCGGCGGGTCGGGCCACATATTTGACAAGTCCCTGGTTGACATGTTCATGAAGGTTGTGCCGATCTACCCCGAAGGGACCATAGTGCTTCTCAGCAACGGCACGTTCGCCATCGTGGTCAAAAACAACCCGGTTTACATGACGCGCCCGGTCGTAAGGCCGTTCTACAACCCGAAAACGGGGATCAAGTACGACCGGTCATATATAATCGACCTCCAGCACGAACTGTCGATCAAGATCGTGAGGGAGATAAACATCAACAGGAAGGATATAAGATAGAGGAAGCCGGCCATATTCGGCCGGCTTTCTGCATGATGCGCGTAATTTGAAACGGGCTGTCCCGGATCCTTTCCCGGTACAGCCCGTCAATATGCTTGAGTCTTCTTCAGGCGCCGCCGGGCGCTTGCCAGGCGGGCGCTTTTAGCGTACTCGCGCCCCGGACTATTAGAACCTTCTTCCGCCGCGACCGCCGTGGGTGCGTCCGCTGCTGCTCCTGTGGGTGGAACTCCTTCCTCCCCCGCTCCCGCTCGAACTGCTGGATATGTCTACTTTCGTGGTGGTAGTCCTTATGTAGTTGTCGCGGCTGACCCTGATATTTACCGAGTCGCGGTCAAGGTATGTTTCGGAGGTGACGGTCTTGACGCCCTTGTTGTACGCGGCCATCAGGGCAACAATTATGCCGGCGGCAGCAACCGAGACGATAAGATACCCCGGGATATGCCGGGCCGACTTGGCAAAGCCGCCTGACGTGTAATAATCCACCTCTGTCAGGAACCTGTTCGTGGCGTCAAAAAACCGTTCTTTCTGCAAATGCCGATCCATTTTGTCCAGGATGCTGTCCAGCCTATTATCGGTGAAAATGTCTATCGCTTTCCCGCTGGTGGATATCCATGGCCTCCTGTTGTCCATGTCGATCAGGAGCAGGATGCCGTCCCTGCCCCGTCCATAGCCGAACCCGTTGTAGTCGAAGAAGTCATCCGCAATATCCCTGGGCCTTTGGCCCATCGCGTCGTCGATGGTGAGAATAACGACGTCCATGCGCCTTTCTTCCGCCAGTTCCTGGGCCCTCTCCATGAGGAGTTCCTCTTCTTCATCGTCAAACAGGTCGGCGTAATCGTAAACCTTAAGGTCGGTATCCAGGGCTAGCGCGGGAACTGCGCATATTATGAGGGAAAGAACGATCATGGCAAGGAAAAACCGTCTTTTCACATCATCACCCCCCCGATCAGGAACAGAAGGGCGCAGATAGCCGCCGCTATGCCGCCGAACCACGCGGCAACCCTCGCAAAGCTGATGGGAAGGTTCCCCACGACCTTGCCGGTCTGCCCGTTCATGGCAAAGAGGTATTTCTTGTCCTTGTGCTTGTAGATCAGCATCCACACGGGCAGCAGCGTGTAATGGACCTTCTTTTCCCTTATGCGGACCTCCTGGTGGGTAACCTGGATCGCGTCGTACCCCCTGGCGCTCAGCATGAGCTGGGTGACCGTATCCTCCGCGACCCTTTGCTTTACACGAGGCCACACTGTTTCCTTATCAACGTCATATTTCTCCGCAAGATACCCGGAAAGGTAGGACATGGCGAAATCCACCATCTGGCTGTAGTCATAGGGCTCCAGGAGGTCCATCATCTTGTCGTCCATCTTGGACGACCCGTCGGCGGGAACGCCCGTGAACCTCATGTCGCCCTCCCTGTGGATCTCGTAGTAGCTGGTCTCGGTATATTCATACTTCCCGCTGCGCCATTTCCTGATCTTCTGGGCGTTGGCGCGCAGCGTTCCCGAAACCGAACAGTCATGAAGCCAGAAAGGTATGTACATGCCCGTCATCTTTTCCATCTGGGGCCTTGACTTGAACTCTGAAGGCACCAGGGGCTTTTTCCTGCACCAGTCCATAAATGCCTTCTGCGCGGCCTCCTTGCTGATCTTGAACGGGATGACCTTCGAAGGGCGGTATTCGCCTGACAGCCGCGCGGGGATAACGGCCGGGTTGTGGCAGAAAGCGCAGAACGTCGCGGCGGTTGTGGAGTCGGTCACGATCTCGGCGCCGCAGTCCGGGCATATGTAGGCCCTGGCGTTCCGGTTGAACTCCTCGTCAACCACTACTTCTTCCTGCCATGTCTCTCCTTCCTGCCCGGCTTCCCCGGGCTGTCCGAACGTTTCCTGCTCCTTCTGGGCCTCCTCGGCAAGGCGTTTCTCAAGGGTTTCCACATCGAAGGAGCCCAGGCAGAACTTGCAGTCCCATCTTTGCGTATCGGCGTTGAAGGTCAGAGAAGCGCCGCACTGTGGGCACTTGTAGACCATTACCGACATCTATAACACATCCTTTCGGCACCTTTCTCCAACCCTTAATCAGTTAGCATCCTGCTCGTTGAACGGGTCGCCGCATTCGGGACAGAACTTGGGCGGATTTGAAGGATCGGACGGCGTCCATCCGCATTTGTCGCACTTGTATGTCTTTGCCGTTTCAGGCTTCTTGCTGCCGCACTGCGGGCAGAATTTTCCGGTGTTGACCGAGCCGCACGAGCATGTCCAGGAACCGGTTTCCGCCTTGGGCTTCCCGCAGTTCATGCAGAACCTCCCGGTATTGCTCGTTCCGCAGGAGCATACCCAGGTTGCTGCGCCGGCTGGCTGAGCCTGCTGTTGCTGCTGCATCTGGAACTGGTTTGTCTGGGAAGCCGCGCCCATGAAGGAACCGGCGGCCTGCATGCCCACGCCCATGCCCATGAAACCCATCATGGCGCCCGAGGGGTTCGAGCCGGCAGCGGCAAGACCGTCCGCGATGGTGGACTGGACATAGCCTTCCCTTACGGTCGGATTCGACATCATCTTGCCCCTGTTGTACATGGTTATGAGCTTCTTGGACTCTTCGTCGTAGGAAAGGCTGTTGATTCCGACGGACTCGATCTGCATGCCCCTCTTGGCGGTCCATGTTTCGTCAAGGACATCGGACATGTACCTTGCAAGATCCATTGTCCCCGCTGTCACCGTGGAGATCTGGACACCGTCAGCGGACATATTGCTGATGGCCGTCTGGAGGGCTGCCAGGAATTCCGAAAGATAGAGCTTATGTATATCTGTTATGTCCACCCTGTCCATGTTCTTGGGTATTGCCTCGGCATAGAACTTCAGGGGATCAACGATCCTGATGGAGAAATACCCGTGGCAGCGCAGGAACAGTTCGGCGTTGTATTTTGCGTCTATGTAACTTACAGGATTGGCGGTGCCGAAGGCGATGTTCTTGATTTCCTGGGTGTTTATGAATATGACCTTCTGGGCGTAGGGAGTCGTGCCCCCGTACTTTATCCTGTTGAACGTTTCCTTGAGCGCGTCGCCGAACTGCCCGTTGAAAAGGGACGGCGCGGAAGAATTGTCAACCCTGTAATACCCGGGCTCCGCGGTGTAATCCACCACCTTGCCGCCGTCTGTCAGAATCATGAACTGGTTCGGGTATACGTGGATGATCGATCCCTGGGACACTATCCTGTCGGTCCCCTTGATGTTGCGGTTCCTCTTGTCGGTGCGCACTTTCACACCCGTGGTCATTACCGTGGTGTCGCTCATGTTGTCGGCCTCAATGACTTCAAGCCATTGGTCTGCAAGGCCGCCTCCTATTGCCTCAATCGCAGCTCTGATAATTCCCATATGCCCATCTCTCCTTATCTTCCTTAAATTATCATTATTGACGTTAAGAATTGCTCATGCATCAAAATAGACCGGGCGCCACGACCGGCCGATAATGTATGTCAAATTTACAAATACTGCTATTATTCTACTTCATGCGTTTATTGAAAGTCAATGTTAATCAATTGCATTTTTCAGTAATAATATGATGAAACCGGCGCTCCCTGCAAAGCCGAAAGGGAAACACAAAAGGCCCTGGGTATGCAGGGCCTTCAATATACGGCCTTAACCGGCATCGCGTTGTCAATAGTTCATTCCGGCCCTCAGGGCCTCCATTTCCTGGGGTATCAGGTGATGCTTGCCCTTTGACAGGATGCCGTACAGGGCCTTCTCAAAGCTCTCCGGCGTGATGATGCCGGTCTCCTTTATGAGCTTTCCGATAAGGTATATATTCGAAAACGCCTTATTTCCCGCATCGCTGGCCATGAGGGTCGCGGGAAGCTCAAAATGCCTTATGTCGTCCCTCGTGGGCTTTTGCTGCACCAATGAACTGTCGGTTATAAGTACGCCGCCCTTCTTGAGATAGCTTTCAAATTTCTCCAGGGAAGGGTTGTTCATAACGATGAGCGCCGTGCAGCTGTTCAGCACCGGCGAGGCTATGGGCTCGTCGGATACCACCACCATGCAGTTGGCCGTCCCGCCGCGCATCTCAGGTCCATAGGACGGGAAGAAGGAGACCTCCCTTCCATCCAGCATCCCAGCATACGCTATAAGCCTTCCGGCAGACAGGATGCCCTGGCCGCCGAAGCCCGCGATGATCACTTCATGAAGAAACATGGCTACACCTCCAGATCCTCTCCCACGAACACGCCAAGGGGATAGTATTCGATCATCTCATTCTTAACCCGGTCAAGGGCTTCTATGGGATCCATGCCCCAGTTGGTGGGACAGGTGGAGAGCATCTCTACCAGCGAGAAACCCTTTCCCGCCATCTGGACCTTGAAGGCCTTTTTCACGGCTTCCTTCGCCTTCCTGATGTGCTTTATGTCGTGGAGCGACACCCTCTCGATGTATGCCGGGCCCTTGAGGGTGGCGAGCATCTCGCAGACCCTGATCGGGTTGCCGTGCAGCTTGGGATCCCTTCCGTAAGGGGTGGTGGTGGTCACCTGGTTGATCAGGGTGGTGGGCGCCATCTGCCCCGAGGTCATGCCGTAGATGGTGTTGTTGATGAAGATGACGGTGATGTTCTCGCCCCTTGCCGCGGCATGGATTATCTCCGCCGTGCCGATGGCGGCAAGGTCGCCATCGCCCTGGTATGTAAACACGATATTGTCGGGCAGGCTCCTCTTAACGCCCGTCGCAACGGCGGGGGCGCGCCCGTGGGGCGCCTGGATCATGTCGCAGTTGAAGTAGAAATAGTTATTGTATGAGCATCCCACCGAGGAGATACCCACGGTCCTTCCCTCAATGTCCAGTTCGTCCAGCGCCTCGGCAACCAGCCTGTGGGCGATGCCGTGGGTGCATCCGGGGCAGTAGTGCATGGGTATATCTACTAAAGCATGAGGCCTGTCGAATACAACAGCCATTTGCAACATCTCCTTTCCTGATACCGCTTAGCCGGCCATGATCTCCTTAATCTTCTCCATTACATCGTTCACCCTCGGGATCATGCCTCCCATCCTGCCGGTGAAGTAAACGGGCTTTCTTCCGTTTACGGCCAGCATGACGTCCTCCAGCATCTGCCCCGAGCTCATCTCGACGGTAAGGAAGGCCTTTGCCTTATCAATCACCTGCTCAAAGGCTTTATTCGGGAAAGGCCACAGGGTGATGGGCCTTAAAAGTCCAACCTTGAAACCTTCTTCCCTTGCCACCTGGACCACGTTCTTTGCGATGCGCGCCACCGAGCCATAGGCAACGATGATTATATCGGCGTCGTCGCACTTGTAAAGCTCATAGCGCTGCTCCTTTTCGCATATGACCTTGTACTTCTTCTGCAGGTTCTGGTTCCACTGCTCTAGCACCGCGGGATCCAGGTGTATGGAGGTTATTATGTTATGCTCGCGCTTCATGCCATGGCCGGTGGTAGCCCAGGACTTGTCCGTCTCGACTATGGGCTCCTCGTCGCGGAAATTGACCACTTCCATCATCTGGCCCAGGACGCCGTCGCCAAGGATCATGGCTATCATCCTGTACTGGTCGGCCAGGTTGAAGGCGTCGACCGTAAGCTCATAAAGCTCCTGCACACTGGAAGGCGCAAGGACTATAAGGCGGTAATCGCCGTGTCCCCCGCCCTTGGTGGCCTGGAAGTAGTCGCTCTGGGACGGCTGGATTCCGCCAAGGCCGGGCCCGCCGCGCATTATGTTGACCACAACCGCCGGAAGCTGAGCTCCCGAGGCATAGGATATGCCTTCCTGCTTCAGGCTTATCCCCGGGCTTGACGACGAGGTCATGACCCTCTTTCCTGCCGACGCTGCGCCGTATACCATGTTTATGGCCGCAACCTCGCTCTCGGCCTGGAGGAACACTCCCCCGACCTTCGGCATCTTCTTTGCCATGTAATGCGCAATCTCGGTCTGAGGCGTGATGGGATAACCGAAATAGTGGCGGCATCCCGCCCGGATCGCGGCTTCAGCAATAACCTCATTGCCTTTCATAAGAAGTCTTTCTCCCATTCCGGCCACCTCCTCACTTCTCAACCGTGATCACGCAATCGGGACAAATGGTGGCGCAGAACGCGCAGCCGATACACTTGTCCATCTCCACGACCTCGGCCGGGAAATACCCTTTTGCGTTGATCCTTTCCCTGTTTTCACGGATTATTTTCTTAGGGCACACATGGATGCACAGGCCGCAGCCCTTGCACCTGTCCTCCCTGAAAGTAACTCTGGCCATATGTAACTCCTTCTTGCTCAATGTTCTCTTAGACAACTTTTTATATTATAGCACTATTTGATTGGATTTGAAAAGAAAAGGCGGTTTAGTATGAGAAAAATGCGCCCGATCCATGATTCACGGAAAATGGGCGCATACCTAAAAAGTCGCTTTATAAATTAACTTGCGCGGATCAATAGCGCTGATCAATATACAACAGCGTTTTCAGCAAGACATTGGCTCCCTTGAGGCAATTCTCGACCGGCGTATACTCCAGCTCGCAATGGCTGTGCCCTCCGACGCTGGGAACGAATATCATGGCGGTGGGAATGACGTCAGCCACGTATTGGGCGTCATGGCCCGGGCCGCTGAACATCCTCATGTGCGTGTAGCCGTAATCCTCGGCGCTTTTCTCGACAAAATCCACCAGTTCCGGCGTAAACCGGACGGTTTTGCGGGACCATGCCTCCTTGTATGTAACCTCGCATTTCTCCACCTCCGGGGGAATCGAGCCGATGATCTCGAGGACCTGGCGGATAACCTCCGGGTCCTGGTGCCTTGCGTCGAGGGTGAACCTTACCTCTTCCGGGATAATGGTATGGATATTGGGATGGGCAGAGATCTTGCCGGTCGTATACACCAGCCTGCCGTCCAGGGTATCCAGCCTGTCATGCAGGTACTGGATGGTCCTGACTGCCGCATAAAGCGCATCTTTCCTGTATTTCATCGGCGTCGTCCCCGCATGGCCGGCCTGGCCGCGGAAGGTAAACTCATAATTGATCATGCCGCAAACCCCTTCAACAACGCCGATATCCAAGCCTTCTCTTTCCAGCACCGGTCCCTGCTCGATATGCAGTTCGACAAGCGCGCTATATTTTTCGGGCGACATCCTGTTGGCAATATCCCCCACAAATCCGCTCTTCTCCAAGGCTTCCCCGAAAGTATACCCCGGCGCGTCCTTTGCCTCCGACGCAAGCATGGCCTCTTTCTCGAATTTTCCGCAAATGACGCCAGAGGACATCATGGCCGGCTCGAACCGCGCGCCTTCCTCGTTCGTCCATACGACCACGGTAATGGGATGCCTGTGGGGAATATTTTCTTTTACCATGGTTTCCACGACCTCCATTGCCGCGAGGACGCCCAGGACGCCGTCATAATTGCCGCCCTGCTTTACCGAGTCGAGATGGGAGCCGGACATGATTGCAGGAAGGTTTTCGGTCCCCGTAACGGTGGCATACATGTTGGCCATATCGTCGGTAACAACCGTGGCTCCAAGCGCCTCCATCCTCCTTTTAAACTCGTTTCTCGCATCAATTGCTTCCTTCGAAAGCGAATACCTGGTAACTCCGCCCCTGCCGGTGTCTCCGAACTTGCTGAATGCTTTTATCTTCTCCTCCAACCTTTCAAGACTGCACGATACCATAGCTTTATCCGCTCCTCCCCTTTCCGGTCACACTTTACTTCGCGTTGCAGAGTTCGGGCTCGAGCGTTTTCGATACCCTGATGCCCTGTGAAACGGCTTTTACGGGACATACCGTCACGCACAGATGGCAGCCCGCGCACTTCTCGGCTATCAGCACGGGCCTTCCGGTGGTTTGCTGCTGCCTCAGTGCCTGGTGGCCCCCGTCATAGCAGGACAGGCAACACCTGCCGCAGCAAAGGCACTTATTCCTGTCAAATTTCGGAAGGCATATGCTGTCCCTGTCAAGGTTTTCGGGGGACACAACGCTCGGGAGCGCCTTTCCGACGATTTCCCTTATGCTCCCGTATCCGTGGGTGCAAAGGTAATACTTCATACCTTCGATCATGTCATGTATGATCCTGTAGCCATACTGCATGACGGCGGTTGTCACCTGAACGTTTTCACAGCCCAGTGCTATAAACTCCGCCGCGTCTTTCCATGTCTCGATGCCTCCCATGCCGCTGACAGGAATATCTTTCAACTCGCCGCAGCTTTTCATGGACTGGATAAACCGCAGGGCGATGGGTTTTATGGCTTTCCCGGAATAGCCTCCCACGCTGGTCTTTCCCCTGACATCCGGCGCGGAGGCAAAGCTGTCCAGGTCGACCTTGATTATGCTCTTAATGGTATTGATGGCCGCAATGCCGTCAGCGCCCGCCCTGACTGCGGCGATGGCCGGGATCTCCATGTTGCCCAGGTTGGGCGTCATCTTGGCCAGAACCGGGAGGCTTGTTCCCCTCCTGACCGCCCTGGTATAGGCGGCAACCAGTCCGGGATTCTGTCCCACATCCGAGCCAAGGCCGTCGGCCGCCATGTGGGGACAGGAGAAATTGCACTCTATCATGTCGGCCCCGGCTTCGGTCATGAGCCTGGCAAGATAGGTCCATTCCTCCTCGTCCCGGCCCATGATCGAAGCGATGATGACCTTTGAAGGAAAATCCCTTTTCAGCCGCCTGATATGCCAAACATTCTCTTCCAGGGGGCGTTCGGATATCTGTTCGATGTTTTCAAAGCCGATAAAGGAAGCCGTTTCCTTCCTGAGAACCTCAAAGCGCGGCGAAACCTCCCGGGCCGCAAAAACTCCAACGGTCTTGAATGCAACGCCGGCCCATCCCATTTCAAAGGCTTTGGCGATCATCTCATAATTGCTCCCCACCACCGAGGAAGACAGGAAGAACGGATTCTCGCACCTGATGCCGCAAAACTCTATGGACAAGTCCGCGTCCCCGTGTTCTTCCCTGCCGCAGGATGACGTATTGACAATGATTTCATCAATACTCACGGGCCGGCTCATTTTCCGTTTCAGGCATACCTTCATGCATTCCTTAGTTTTGCAGTCGGCGCAGGGTACAGGGTCGGGTATCCCGGCCGCCGCTCCCAATTCGTTTTCAAACTGGACGGAACGGATGATCCTGTCAACCTCAAGACCGTACGGGCACGCTTTCGCGCATGGCGCGTTGCTGCAAAGCAGGCAACGGCTTGCTTCTTCCATGAGGGATATGTCCCTGTACAAGGCTTTTACCAAGGCCATCACCCCCTTGCGCTTCGCGGCAGGCGCCTGATATACCTTCCGAAACCTGGTTTGCCCACGAAATTCCCGTTATCGTATACCAGTTCTCCTCTTACATAGGTCTGCACGGGGTAGCCGCGGAGCTTTTTGCCTTCCCATATGGTATGGTCGTAATCAGAATGCATGTTGGCTGCCGATATGGTGAACTCTTTATTCGGATCGTAGATAACGATGTCCGCATCCTTGCCCACGGCCAGGGATCCCTTTTGGGCGCACCCGAAAATCCTTGCCGGATTGGTGGCGCAAAGCTTCACGGCCGTATTGAAGGTAATCTTTCCCTCGTTCGCCTTGGAAAGCATATAGGGATACAGGTTTTCTATCCCGGCGCAGCCATTGGGGATCCTCGTGAAATCATCCTTTCCCCAGTCCTTTTCATAGCTCTGGAACGGGCAGTGATCCGTCGCGACCACATCAACGGCGCCGTTCCGGATGGCGGCCCACAGGGCGTCCTGGCTCTCCTGTCCCTTGATGGGCGGCGAGCACACGAAATTCCTGCCGTCTTCCCGCTTGTATACATCGCAGGTAAACTCGAGGTAATGCGGGCAGGTTTCCACGAAGATGTCATACCCCTCGCTTTTGGCGGCCGCCGCGGCTTCCACGCCTTCCTTGCAGGCCAGGTGGACGATGTACAGGGGCACATTGAAAGCCTTGGCCCAATGAATGGCCCTCTTGTCGGCTTCGGCCTCCACGAACTCGGGCCTGCTCAGGTAATGGTACCAGGCCGATATCTTCCCCTCTTTTTTGAAGCGCTCGATATTGAGGTCTATGATATCCGGGTTCTCGGCATGGAGATTGGTAATGGCTCCCACTTCCCTGGCCTTGAGCATTACCTTGACCAGCGTGCCATCGTCAACCATCAGCCCTTCCTTCTTGTAGACCATGAAGCATTTGAAGCTTGTCACGCCGAAATCGACGGCAGCCTGGAATTCGTCCAGCAAGGTCCCTTCGTTCAGGTCGGTGACGATGCAGTGGAACGCGTAATCCACGCAGGCTTCGGGGGCGCACATTTTCATCCGTTCCTCGACGGTTTCCAGTATTCCCTTGCCTTTTCTCTGCATAGGATAGTCGAACACGGTGGTAACGCCGCCGCAGGCCGCCGCCCTTGTACCCGATAAATATCCGTCAGCCGATACGGTCCCGCCAAATGGCATTGCCAGGTGGGTATGTACGTCTATGGCGCCGGGAAGCACGTATTTCCCCGAGGCATCCACCGTTTTCCCGGCCTCAAAGGGAAGTTCCCTTCCTATACAGGCGATCTTTCCGTCTTTAACCGCCACATCAGCGATAAAGCTTTCGCTTTCGGTAACAACGGCGCCGTTCTTTATCAAAAGATCCATAAAATCACCTCCAGTTCATGCGGTTTAGCATTTCCATAATCCTCTGCCCCTCAGAGCGGCGGCAGAACGCAGGCAGGCGCCCTGGCGGCCTGCCCGCCCGGATGGGGGTGACCTTTACGGCCACCCCACCCGGGCATATGCCAGCGCTTATTCCCGGCAGTCAATTCAGCTTGTAGACAAGCACCAGGCCTGATCTCTGGAATACCTGCGCAATCTGGAGGAGGTCCATCCCGCCCGCATTGGCGGCAATCAAGTTCGATACCCATGTAACTCCGAAATCCACCTGGCCTGTGTATACCGCCGTCGTTTCCCCGATATCACCGCCGCCGGGAATAATGGTGACATCCAGGCCGACTTCCTTGTAATAACCTTTTTCAAGCGCCACGTAATAACCCATGAACTGGGCCTGCGGCAGCCATTTGAGCTGTATTGACACCGATGTCTTTTCGAGTTCGCCGAACTTTCCTCCTGATGCCATGGCCTCTTCCAGGTAGGATGCGTCACGGATGTCATCGAGGGTCATGGTCTGCAGTTTGGCGGCCGCTGCCGGGTCCGAGAGCTTGATATACTGCTTGGCCAGGTCGAGGGTCTGCTGCAGCGCCTCATCGTCCATCTTGCCGTAATCTTTCACGGCAGCGCCCTTTGTATCGGTCTCAACCAGTTTCTTGACCTCCTGTGCCATATAGGCCTGGTGATCGCCGGATACCGAGGAACCGTGCTTATACACGATCTGGGCCGCCTCTTCAGGATTGTTGCAGGCATATTCCCAACCCTTCATGGAAGCGTACAGGAATGCCTTGACCGTGTTGGGATGCTTTTGGGCAAATTCCCTGGTGCAGAAGATGTTGTCCTCCAGCATGGCGACGCCTTCGTCGTTCATGTCGATGATGCCGACCTTGTCACCGTAGCCGTATCCGCCCGCATAGCTGTTTTTCACAAGACCGAGCTCGTTGTATGTCATGGCTGAAGCGAGCAGGATGGTGTCATTGTCAAAACCATCCATGTCAAAGGCCTGGCTCAGGAAGGTGATAGGCTGGCCATACTTGGCCAGGAGGGCCTGCACTTCATACTCGTTTCCGAGTCCCCAGTTTCCTACCTTTCCTTTTCCGGCAGCATCCTTGACGATGAATTCCACGGAATCATCGGGGTTATAATACTTCCCCGAGCCGGTTGACGGACCGGCGGCAGATTCCGCTGGCGCCGTTCCCTCCGGGCCTGGAGTGCTTACTCCACCCGACGATCCGGCTGACTGGCCGCATCCCGTCAGCGCCGCCAGGAGCATGGCCGCCGCGAGCATAGCGGCTGAAAGTTTTGACGTTTTCTTTTTCATCGTTTATCCCTCCTTGTTTTTCTGCAAATATTGATATATTTGGTTGACCGTTTGGGTACTCCGACAAAGCCGGCCTGTCCAGGCCCGCAGTTAACGCCGGCCTTTAAGCGCAACCCCTTCAACAACCAGCAATATCGCGTACATCAGTATGCCGATGACGCAGGCCACGAGGATGTAAGCCCAGGCCGTCGCATATTGCGCCAGTACTATGCTCTCGCGTATCTGGCGTCCGACGCCTATGATGTACTCTGCGAAGTACTCGCTGACCAGGGCGCTGATGATGCTTGCGGGAACGCTTATCCTCAAGGCCGTAAAAACATAGGGAAGGCTGTTGGGAACCCTCAGCTTCAGGAAAACCGTCATTTTGCCTGCCGCGTAGGATTTCATCAGGTCCAGCGAAAAAGGCTTCAGTTCGGTAAACCCCCGGTAGGCATTGATGCCCATGGAAACCGTGCAGGTTATCATCACCACGAGGGTTTTCGCCAGCATGCTTCGGACATGCGGATCATCGCTGAAATCCTTGGTCAGGTTATTCAGGATAGGGGCGATAGCCACAATAGGTACGGCCGTGAAGGCCGACGCGATGGAAATGCCTCCATAACCCCACTTGGGAAAGGCCATGGCAACTATCCCCAGCAAATACCCCAGCGCCGAACCCAGCACCAACCCGCCGATCGCCACGATAACGGTGGCCTGGACATTTTTCAGTATGGCGGGCACGTTGCCAAGGATGATATTGATAATCCGGCCTGGCAAGGGAAGCGTGAATGTATCGGCTCCCAGGATTTTGTGCAGCAATTGAGTCTGCCAGAGTATCAATATCAAAACCCCGAACAGAACGGGATACATTACCGTCTTGACGGCGTCTTTATTCACCTGGATTCTTTTCATTCCTTTCGCCTTGCTGCCGCCGATCCGGCCAGGCGCATCGATTTTCAGCGTACTTGCTTCCATGTTCAGGCAGCTGTTTTCCATGCCGTTCGCCTCCTCATCTCCTTACTTTCGTATGGGGTGACACCAGTTTTCAATGAGCGACATAAGGTAAAAGCTCAGTATCCCTACGATAGCGCTGAAGAACACGATTTGCCAGAACACATAGATGCTCATGGCATGTTTGAGGGATTGGGAGAGCATGCATCCCAGGCCGCCGCCGCCCTGCAGGGTATCCACCAGTATGGAAGCCGTAATCGCCATCGGGGCCGATATCTTGAGGCCTGTGAAGAAATAGGGCACGCTTGACGGGATCAGCAGTTTTTTATAAACATCCTTCTTCTTCGCCGCGATGGAATACATGAGGTCAAGCTTCTCTTTCTCGACGGCCTTGAACCCTGCCAGGGTATTGGTCGCCACCGGGTAAAAGGTAAGTATGGCGGCGATGACGATCCGGCTTTTGTCGATATCTCTTGTGATGGCCAGGATGATCGGAGCCATTCCCAGTATGGGTATCATCTGTATGATCATCAGGTAGGGAAAGGCTATCTTCTCAACAGGCAGGAACATATGCATCAGCAGGGCCAGCGCAAAGCCTATGACGCTTCCGATAACAAAACCTATTCCCGCGCGGACCAATGTAACCGCCGCGTTGGTGAGGACAACCTGCGTTGCCGTCTGGCTGCCGTTGACCAGATCCCGGCTGAAGACAGAATCGATTATCTGGTAAATGTGCGGAAGGACGTATTCGGGCGTTCTTTTCGTGTGCTGGACGACCGAGGCCGCGATCTCCCAGGCAACGACCAGTCCGATGATCCAGACAACGGTTACCATCTGCCTTGAGGAAAAGATCTTTCTTACCGCAGTCAAGACTTACACCCCCTCGAAGCTTTTTCTCACTTTGGAAACCAGGGCGTTGAATTCGACGGTATTTTTTATCTCCAACCCCCTCGGTCTTGGAAGGTTTATCTCCACGACGGCCGAAACCCTTCCGGGATGAGGCGAAAGAACGACAACCTTATCCGACAGGAAAACCGCCTCCTGTATGCTGTGGGTTACGAAAATAATGGTTTTCCTTGTTTTGCTCCAGATCTCCTGCAGGTCCAGGTGCAGTTTTTCCTTCGTAAACTCGTCGAGGGCGGAAAAAGGTTCATCCATCAGGAGGATCTTCGGGCGCAGCGCCAGGGCCCGGGCGATGCCCACCCTCTGCTGCATGCCCCCGCTCAATTCATGGGGATGCTTTTTTCCAAAGTTATACAGGCCGACCAGCTCAAGCATCTGCGTAACCCGTCTCGTGCGTTCCGGCTTGGGTATGCCCATGATCTCCATGGGCATGCACACGTTTCTCCTTACAGTGCGCCATTCGTACAGCACCGGGTTCTGGAAAACGATGCCGAACTTCTGCTGGAGCCTTACCTCCCGGGGGGTCAGGCCCCCGATGGATATGGTTCCGGAGGTAGGCTGCTGCAGATCTGCTATGGTTCTTAACAAGGTTGTTTTTCCACAGCCCGAAGGCCCAACCAGGGAGACAAATTCACCCGGCTTTATTTCAAGATTGATATTCTGAAGGGCTTCTACCGGTTCTCCGCCGTTTTTGTCCGGAAACTGCACCGACAGGTTCTCAATGACTATCCCGGCACTGAATTCGTCCGTATCGGATGCCGGGTCTTTGCCGTATTCCTTTTCCGCTTTCTTGGTCCATAGCATATTGAATCCCTCCAGACTTTGCCGCATTTTTGCCTGTATAATCGAAACGGCGTAAAACGAACCGTTTTACGCCATTGTAATCCGCGCTTAAAGACTCTTATTTGCTTCATTGGCATAAAAGCCGTGAACTCCTGCCGGCCGCAGCCGCCAAATCACCAGAGCCTGTCGTATATCTTAAGTAAGTCTTCCCTGTCAACCTCAACGATGGCGTTTGACGGACTTCCGCTTGCCATCGCATCCTGCGCCATCTTGTCCTTGGCCCGGTCAAACGCGTCCCTGCTGATGCCGTACTCCTTCAGGGAAGGTATCCTTAGATGCCTGCAGAGCTCCGAGAGTTTTTCAAGAAAAGCCTCGGCGTCTTTCCTGAAGCCGGACCGTCCGTCGGCCACGCCAATGGCCCGCGCTATATTTGCAAATCTCTCGCTGCAGCCATCCAGCACATAGGACAGGCATTCCCTGATCAGCATCGCGTTGGCAAGACCGTGCGGCACATGAAACTGCGCTCCTAAAGGCCTGCTCATGCCATGCACCAGGGTGACCGAGGCGTTGTTGATGCAGACGCCTGCTTCGAACGCCGCCATGGCCATCTCTTCCCTTGCTTTTATATTGCACCTGTCGTCAAACGCCCCGGGAAGATGGGCAAAAATCCTTTTTATCGCGCTTAGCGCAAACATGTCCGTAATCGGATTTGCCTTCCTGGAGATATAGGCTTCAACGGCATGGGTCAGGGCATCCATCCCGGCGGCCGCCGTGACCCACTGTGGCGCAGTCAGCGTAAACCTGGCGTCTATTACGGCCACGTCGGGCAGCAGGGCGTCGCCCTTGAGCAGCATTTTTATGTTTCGGCCGGTATCGGTGATGACGGCATACCTCGTCGCCTCGGAACCGGTGCCGGCGGTTGTGGGGATCAGCGCCATGGGCGGGAGAACGCCTTCTATCTCCTTTTCCGTATAGTCCGTAATCCGCCCTTCCAGGACCGACATGGCCGCTATGGCTTTTGCGCTGTCGAGAGGGCTTCCCCCGCCAATGCCTATGACGAAATCGCAGCCGGTTTCCCTGTACCTTGCAACCCCTGCCTCTATCATTCTCACCGTGGGCTCGCCGGTTATATAGTTAAACAGCGTCCAACCGATCCCGCAGCCTGAAAGGATATCCGTAAGGCGGCGCACCGCGTCCGTTCCGGAAACGTGTTTGCCGGTGACAATAAACGCTTTTTTGCCCATGCTCCTTATGGCAGCTTCGCTGTCTCCTAAAGCGTCCGGGCCTATGAAAACCTTGCCGGGCATTGTAAATTTGTATGCCATACTGCCTCCTTATGCCGCACCGTCAGGCAGCCTGCCAATAATGAGCCTTAGCCCCGCCTCGTGATACATGCCGGGCTGCCCTTTGCTCAGATGAACTCCTTGTCCACTATGGACAGCACTTCATCAAGCTTAACCATCTCTTCCCTGAGCTGTTCCTCGGTGATGATCAGCGGCGGCGCCACAATGATCATGTTTTCATGGGTATATGTCATGAACCTTCGTTCCCTGAGCATGCCGAGTATTTTTCCCATTATGCCGTCCGGATCGCTGCCGAAGGGAACGATGGGTTCCCTGGTGGCTTTATCCTTCACCAGTTCAACCGCGGACAACAGGCCTATATAACGGACATCTCCCACGCACCTGTGGTTTTCCCTGATTTCCTCGAGGATCTCGCCCAGCACTTTTCCCGCCTGGCATACCCTCTCGGCTATGCGATGTTTTTCATAATATTCGACGCAGGCAACCCCCGCCGCGCAAGCGAGAGGATGACCGCTGTATGTAAGCCCGCATGACAGCACATGGTCATCGAAGTATTCGGCGATCTTTCTTGAAACCACCACGCCTCCCAGCGGCACATAACCGCAAGTGACGCCTTTTGCGAAGGTGACCATGTCCGGCTTCACGTCAAAATGCTCAAACCCGAACATCTTGCCTGTCCTGCACCAGCCGGTCATGACCTCGTCGCATACCATCAGGATGCCGTACTTGTCGCACAAGGCCCTTATACCCGGCAGATATCCCTTTGGAGGAATGATCACCCCGTTTGTCCCAGTAACAGTCTCCAGGACGATTGCCGCTATCGAATGGGGTCCTTCATACAGGATCTGTTCCTCCAGTTTCGCAAGGTAATATTTTGTAGCCTCCTCTTCCGATTCAAACGCGACGGCTTCCCGGTAAACATACGGATCGAAAAACTTTACGAATCCGGGGATGCCGGGTTCCAGCGCAAATCTCCTGGGTTCCCCCGTAAGGTTGCCGGAACCGAAGGAAGAGCCGTGGTAGCTCCTGTACCTGCTGAATACCTTGAACCTTCCGGTATACATCCTTGCAATCTTTACGGCATTCTCGTTTGCTTCGGCGCCCGCGTTCGTAAAGAAAACCTTTCCCATGTTGTCGGGCATGAGTTCAATGATTTTCCTGGCCAGCGCCGCCCTTGATTCGGCGCCATAGGAAGGGCTGACAAAGCAAAACCTGTCGACTTGCTCCTTGATTGCGTTGCCTATCTCCTTGTTGCCGAACCCAAGGTTCAGGTTGACCAGCTGGGAAGACATATCGGTGTAGCGGTTTCCTTCGTAATCCCAGAAGTATATGCCCGAAGCCTTTTCTATTGGAATGGGATTAATGCCTTTCTGCCTGCTCCATGACTGGAGGTTGTATTTTTTCAGCGTAAGCCTGATTTCCTCTCCGTTCATGCTATCGCTCCGTTCATGCTTTTTGAATAATAAAATGCCACCCCAAAGATGGGCGCGCTCCGGCCCCATCTTCGCCATTTATGCTCCGTGCATGTGCCCAAGGCCGCATGTTCGGCGTGAAACTGTCGCTGCCGTATTTATGCCGGAATTCTTCAGACACAACGCATATCCACATCGATATGCCGTTGCTTGTCAAATTGCATTTGATTATTGTAATTAAAAAAGCAATGAAGCCTGGTTTGCAAGCCCCATTGCTTTCGCTCTTCCTTATTTGCTTAGCTTTATTATAAGCCCGGGCGCATCCTGTTGCAATTGATAAACTCCCAATCTTTCTTGTGCATAAGCACAATTTTGCCTAATATTTACCAGTCATATCACGGGTAATACAGGTAATATAATTGCGTCGCGGAACAGAAAATCCCGGATGAACCGCTCGGCAGGCATTGGGTTGTTTGTGCTTTTGCACAATTATGTATAACGATTGGCTGCCGTTATTTATGTTATTTATACATAATACACAAAGGACATGCGTGTCCGTATCGGACTTAAACATTACAGGATCTCCTTTATGCAGAATCCTATGTACAGGTTGACGCGCCCTTCCATTTCCAGCGGGTTGATTCCCGTGATGCCCTCTATTTTCTTAAGATGGTTCAGAACAGTATTCCTGTGTACGTACAGTTCTTCCGACACCAATTGTATGCTCCCGTTATTCTCGAGATATGTTCGCAGAAGCTCGGTAAACTTCGTATTGTTCTGCGCGTCATAAGCGACAAGCTTTCCGACGGTGTCATTATAGAAGCTTCTTAATACCTCCTTGTCGTTCGTGGCGTACAGTATCTTGTAAATGCCGAGCCTGTCGTAGTAGAAATATTTCTCCTTGAGATGGCGGGCCATTTTCATTGCGGAAGTCGCCTTTTCAAAATTCTTGTTCTGGTTGATAAGGCCTGGCTGGTTGGGACTGATTCCCATATGGATCCTGAACTTCTTCAGCTTGCTGTTGGCGTTTTCGAAGAATTCCCTTACAAAAGCGTCTATCTCCGCGTCAGTGTAGTTTATGAGCGCTATTATCAGGCTGTCCTGGTATGTAAACGATATGTACAGTTCGTGCATGCTCTTCGCAATCTTCTCAGCTATCATGTTGATCTCGTGTTCGCAGTCCTCAAAACCCGCATTTCCAAGATTGCTGATTGTTATGCTTATGAAGCAGAGCATGCTGTCCCTGGGGCAGCCGTATCTTTCAAGCTGCAGGATCTGGGCTTCCGGGTCTCCCACGTTAAACACGATATTCTTAATGGTGGTGGAGAGATCATTCTCCATCTGGACATCATTGAGTATCCTGTGGCAGAAATCCCTCGTCATATCCACCATTCTCGTTTCCCAGGGTATGGTGAACAGCGGAAGGTTCTCCCTGTTGCAGAAATCGATGACGCTGTCGTCAATTTCCCTGGTATGGGGGCCCAGGTTGACGACAAACGCGCTGGCATTTACTTCTTTCAGTTTCATGGCGAAGTTAAGGAGCCAGTCCTTTGTCTTGTTCAGTATGCCGGCGGTAAAGACCAGCTCGTTTCCATGCAGGAAAGAAACCGCATTGTCATCCTCTATGATATGAACCCATTGTACAAGGTTATTAAGACCGTTTTGGCCGGCAATGAGCTTCATGTTATACAGGAATGTGCTGTTCTTGTACAGTTTCTTCACCGTTACGGCCATAAATCATTCTCCCGGCATTTAAATCGTTTTTCAGGAATTTTGAGGATTTAAGCCTGAAATTTACAATAATTATATCATGGCATTTCCTTTATACAAATGCATTAAAATAACCGGCTGTATATTTCTGGACCTGGTAAATCCCACCAGGCCGTTTCCCGCATCTTCTTATTCATATAAAGCAAACAGCGTGCCGTATGTACGGCACGCTGCATGAAAGGCCCCCCCTGAATATAAACGGTTCTATAATAAATGTTGGGGTGCCGAAGGGAAATAACTTCGGTGCTCCGACATTTTTTTGTAAATAAAGAGAGCATGGAGATGAAATCTCGAGTAAAATGGAGTTGCCAAACCTACC